>Ga0137403_10006424_pt1 | contig 13457 bp, 10 predicted proteins | sample CZOMad2_1_16fung_FD_122057 | JGI IMG/M metagenome (GOLD analysis project Ga0137403, IMG submission 122057) | Vadose zone soil fungal communities from Angelo Coast Range Reserve, California, USA - CZOMad2_1_16fungal (Hybrid Assembly) | ecosystem: Environmental > Terrestrial > Soil > Vadose zone... | reverse complement strand
TCAAGCCCGGCGACAAGGTCAAGATCGCGATCGCCGTGGAAGTCGACGAGGGTTACCACATAAACGCGCACCGCCCAACGCTTCCAGAGCTAGTCCCGACCAGCGTGGCGTTCGGTGCCCCGGCGGGCATTAGCTTCGTAGATGAAAAGTATCCGGCGCCAAAGCACCGAGGGTTTGCGTTCGCTCCTAACACCGAACTTGCCGTTCACGAAGGCACGGTGTTCATCACCGCCGAGGCGCAGACGGACAAGGCGATTCAGCAAGGCGCGATGAACATTCGCGCCGTGGTTACTGTTCAAGCATGCAACGACTCCCTGTGCCTTACGCCTTCGAATTTGACGGTTGAGATACCGATCAAGATTGTCGCCGCGAATCAGCCGATCAAGGAGGCGAATGCTGAGATATTTGCGAAGGCGTCCGCGCAACCTGAAGGCTCAAGCGTCGCTGAGTTATCGGCCGGCGGCCTGGTGGAGTATCAAGGCGGTTCAAAGGACTCGATTGCGGACAAGCTTGCGAACGGCGGCATCGTGTCAGTGTTGCTTGGAGTGTTTGTCGCGGGTCTGTTACTGAACACAACGCCCTGCGTTTATCCGATCATTCCGATCACGATCGGGTTCTTCGTCAATCAAAGCGCGGCTCAGGAAGGAAAGCCCAGGATCAGCAGGACGTTTTTCATGGCTTCGATGTACGTGCTGGGGATGGCGCTCACCTATTCGTTGCTCGGGGTGATAGCCGCGAAGTCGGGCGGTTTGTTCGGCGCGCTGTTGCAGAATTCAATCGTGCTGATCGTGCTCGCCGGATTGATGGTTGCGTTGTCGCTGTCGATGTTCGGCGTGTACGAGTTCAAGCTTCCGGAGTCGCTGAACCGAATGGCTACCAGCAGCACTCAATCAACGAGCGGTGTGTTGGGCGCGTTCGTTATGGGATTGACGATGGGCATCGTAGCCGCACCGTGCATAGGGCCTTTCGTGCTGGCGTTGCTCGTACACGTCGGCACGAAGGGTAGTGCGGCTTATGGGTTCATGCTTTTCTTTGTTCTAGCGCTTGGGCTTGGGCTGCCTTATCTTGTGCTCGGAACTTTCTCGGGTGCGCTCAAGACGCTTCCGCGTTCTGGTTTGTGGATGGTGACCGTGCGCAAGGTGTTCGGTCTTGTACTGATTGGGATGGCGCTCTATTTCCTGATGCCGTTGATGGGCGGGGCGACGAACTACGTATTCATCGCTTTCTTCGCGGCGTCTGCTCTGTACCTGCTGTTTTGGGAGGCAGGACGAACGAAGCCCAAACAATTCGGATGGGTGCTGCGGGCAATCGGAATTGGAGCGGCTGCGGTTGCGATCGTGATGGCTTTGCCCAGGAAGATCGAAGCGGAGATCCAGTGGCAGCCTTACAGCGAGCAAGCTCTCGCCGACGCTCGCAAAGCCGGACGCGGAGTGATCATCGATACGTTCGCCGACTGGTGCATCCCGTGCAAGGAGCTTGACCAGGCCACCTTTACAAACGCCGACGTGAAGAGAGATGCCGAGCGCTTTGTTACCTTGAAACTCGACCTCACTCGGAGCGACGCGGGCACTGAGGCCGGCCGCGCCAAGGAGCGATTTGGAATTCGAGGCGTGCCAACCGTGATCTTCCTCGACCACGAGGGTAAGGAGCGATCGGAGCTTCGACTCGAAGGATTCGAAAAACCCTCGGCGTTCCTCGAAAAACGGATGAAACAAGTCGCATCTCCGGTTGGCGCGAGCGGTCCGGCGTTGGCAAAAAACATCGGCGATCCCAAGGCGCCGGTCGCGGATGCGGCACCCGGCTCAACGACTGAACCAGCACCAGCAGTGGGCCTGAACTTATTGAACGGGGGCGTGCTGAAGCTCGAATCACTTCGCGGAAAAGTGGCGCTCGTCGATTTCTGGGCGACCTGGTGTGTGCCGTGCCTCTCCGAGATTCCGATGTTCAACCAGTTGAAGAAGGACTACCAGCCACGCGGGGTCGAAGTGATTGCCATATCGCTCGATGAAGAAGGCGCGGCAAAGGTTAAGCCGTTTTTGAAAGCTCATCCAATGGACTACACCCAGATCATTGGCGATAGAAGCACGGCGGCAGCATTCAACGTGGACGATTCGACTCTGCCGGTGACTCTCTTGATCGACAAACAGGGCCGCATACGTTTCCGGCACGTGGGCATAACAAAGAAAGATATGTTGGAAAAGGAGATTAGTGAGTTGTTGCTCGAGTGAGCTTAGTGCGACGATTTCACTTCGGGCGGGAAGTCATCAAGGCTCCCGCTTTTCTCAGCCACAGCCCGAATAGCATTATCATCTGCATAATAGGTCTCTTCAGAAAACCCGCTCAGAGAGTCGTCTTCGTAGCCTATCTGATTGTGCTTTCGATCGTAGAGGAGCGCGTGGCGATCCGGACCACCTTGATTATTCCCTGGTCCAACCCACATCACACGAAAAATCTCAGCATCGGGACATCTGTCTAACTGATCGGAGAGTTTTGGAATAGAAGCGCGCAGCCCGACCTCTTTTGAGCCAAACTCTGCCAGGCGCGAAATACTCTCGCGAGAATCTCGATAATCTGCCGATGGTATCAATAACAGCACCGCTAATACTATCCCTGCGAAGACGATCACTACGCTGAGAACAAATAGTTTGCCTGTACTCATCATCTTAAACACCGTTGTCGTTGTCAGAATCTACGCCTTCAAGAATCGCCTTCGCTGCCACATCCCCGCTCAGCACCGCGCTCTCGATCGTCGCAGGTAGTCCGGTGTCGGTCCAATCACCCGCAAGAATCAAATTCGAGATCGACGTTCGTGGGCCGGGCCTCAAGCTGTCTGACTCGACCGTGTGTGAGAGCGTGGCCTCGCGTTCTTTTACGATCACACTGTGAAGTAACGAGGCCGCGCGGCTAGCCGGTAGAAGCTCGTGCAGCTCGCTGATAGCCATTTCGACCAGATCGTTCCTTGTCCAATCCACAAAATCGCGGGCGGCGCTGATGATTACAGCAACCTGATTCTGCTGTTTGCCCGGCGACAGAATCAGATCCTTGTTGAAGATCCATTGACTTCGAGTCCCCAACAACCCAACGAATTCACGATCGATGATTGGCCGGTCAAACCAGAGATTGATCGAAACTATCGGCGACGATCCCAATGCCTCAAGCCGGGCGAACTCGTTGGTCTTTAGTTCATCGGGCAAGATGGCAAACAGCGCTTCCGGAGTAACCGCGCTGATGAAGTAGTCTCCTTCGACGCGCTGGTCGTCTTTCAATTCGACAGCGACAACGACGCCTCGCTCAATGATGAGCCTTCGAACCTGTGAGCCCGTTTGCACGTCACCGCCTCTTGTCTTGATGAAATCGCAAGCGCCGTCTGTGTACAGGTCACTCAATCCCACTCGCGAGATCCCGATTCTCGCGCTCTTTGAGGCGCCCCCGAAAGCTTCCTGCAAAACCACCTTTAGCATCCGCGCCGAGGCGATGTCGGGGCTTTGATTCAACGTTGCGACGACCATTGGTTGCCAGAATCGCTTCTTTATTCGGGCGGATTGGCCAAGCTCGTCGAGCCATTGATCAACGGTCAGCGCACCCGGTGAGAGTCTGCCGTTGCCCTTGATTGCGCGGCCCAGGTTGAAAGTTCGAAGCTTGTCACCGATGCTGATACCTTTCATCCTGAGCAGCCCGGCCAGCACGTTCAGCGGGGCAGGAAGCGGAGGGCAGTCGAAGCTCGTGTAGCCTTCGGTGTCGAGAAAATCGACACGCGGCCGGTCTTGAAACTTCAGCCTGTCGAGCCTCCCGATCTTCTCAAGAAACGCGATGGTATGGTGATAACAGCCCATGAAAAGGTGCTGGCCGTTATCAACTACGTCGCCGGTCTTTGCGTCGATGAAAGAATACGCGCGGCCGCCAAGGTGATTGCGTCGCTCGAGCAGCAGCACCTCATAGCCGCGATCGCTGAGCCGTACTCCCGCGGCGAGCCCGGCGAACCCGCCTCCGATTATCACCACGCGCTTGGCCATTATTTCTTGAATTTGCTCTTGAACCAGATGCTGAGTGCGATCCGCAACCTCCGGGATTTCGACACCGCGATGCGATTGCGCAAAACGTCGAACTGCACGGCGGGTATTTGATCGAGCAATTCCTTGTAAATCGCACCCATGATTTCGGCAGCGAACATCGAAGGGCGATCCTGATCGGGAAGGGAACCGGCGGCTTTCTCGAAATACGAGCGCGCGCGAGCATATTCATACTTCATCAGCTCGATGAAAGGCGCGTTGTAAAGATTCTCTCGAAGGTCGCGTTCTGAGTAACCGAATCGATCGAGGTCCTCGACAGGAATGTAGATCCTTCCTCGCGCGGTATCCTCCTTGAGGTCGCGGAGGATGTTGGTGAGTTGCAGCGCCAGTCCGAGATTCACGGCATACTCCCGAGTGCGTGCGGACTCGTAGCCGAATATCTCGATGCAAATCAGACCCACCGTGGAGGCCGCGCGATAGCAGTATTCGCGAAGGTCGGCGAAGGTTTGATAGCTGTGCCACTTCAAATCCATCTCCATCCCGTCGATCAGGTCCAGAAACGGCTGCTTGGGCAAATCGAACTCCTCGACGGAAGGGAGCAGTTGCTCGCCAAACTCGCTCGTGGGAATGCCCTGGTAAATCGCTTCGACTTCCCCGCGCCAATATTCCAGTTCCGCGTAAGGGTCTCGTCCAGTCTGGTCTTCATCGACTACGTCGTCGAGCAGACGGCAGAATGCGTAGATGTCTTTGATCGCTCGCCGCTGTGCCCGCGGCAGCAGCAGGAATGAGTAGTAGAAGTTTGACGCCGCCGCGCGGATCAGCTTACGCCGCGCTCCAAGCATTCGAGACACCGTTGACGAAACTGTCGAACCCATCAATAACGCCGGAAAGCCCTCTTGCTCGCCGCTCCAAGAAGGATCTTTAGTTTGTCTGTCGAAGTGATCACCGGCCTGCCGGCGAAGACGTCGTACCCGTTCTGCTCGATGTGATCGAGTATGCGCATACCCCCAAGCCAGACTGACCGCAGCTCGAGGCCCAGTCTCCCGCTGACCGACGTGCACAGCGGTTTGCCGCGCGCGAACATCTGTCGCGCGCGCTCGACTTCGAACTTCATGAGGCGCTTGACCCTGTCACTCGCGCCGCGACGCTTCAGATCATGGACTGAGAGTTCGAATTGCGAGAGATCTTCTTCCGGAAGGTAGACGCGATCCTTCTCCAGGTCAATCGCGACATCCTGCCAGTGGTTGGTGAGTTGAAGGGCAGTACAAATCTCGTCAGACCAATGTTGACGCCGCTCATCTCGATAGCCGAACAGCAAGAGGATCAGCCTGCCGATCGGGTTCGCGGAGCGGCGGCAATAATCGACCAACTGATCGAAGCTCTCGTAGCTCCGAAGGGTCACGTCCTGCGCAAAGGCTGAGAGCAGGTCTTCAAGCAATACTGCGGGCAAATCGAATTCTGTAGCGGTTCGTGCGAGAGCCACAAAGACTGGATGCCTTGCCTGACCCGCAAGCGATTCCATCAGCATGCGGCGCCACTCGTTGAGCAGATCCAGCCGCTCGCCTTCGCTGTAGCCTTGACCGTAGCCTTCATCCGCGAAGTCGTCCGCTATCCTGGCAAACGCATAGATCGAGTAGAAGTGCTGTCTGAGCCCTTTCGGAATCAGCGCCGAGCCGACCGGGAAGTTCTCATAATGAGAACGCGTCAACCGCTCGCAGTACTCATACGCGCGATCGATCGGCCAGACTTCCCCGGCTGCGAGCGGGGCAGTGATGGCTTGTGCGAGCGTGCTGGTTCCCTGTCGTGTTGCTGTACTCATTTCGCGATGTAGTGATCATATTGGCTTTGGAAGATGAAGAAAAGCAAGCACTGTGTAAGGAGATCGACAAGATCCTAAGCATTCAGGCTGGGTCGCCTGGGACTGGGGGCGGTGCGGCAACTGGCGGAGATTTGTTAAACGCATTCCTGCATAGATTCCAAACGGCTATAACGCTCGCTAAGAACAAGACGAGTCCCGCCACTGCGATATACTTCTCATAATGATTGCCACACACCTTCCCCCGCACGACCCTGACTCGCGTCTGCTGAGTTATTTGATACTTGATTTCAGAATGGGAGCGGGCCCGCTCCCGACCAAAGACCTACTTAGCTACTTCAGTGCGCGATTGCGGCGCGCGATGACCTCGACAGAGGCCGCAAGGGCGCGGTGCGCGTATGTTTCGTGCAAGACTGACGAAGCGCGTCATCGACAAGCGGTTCGACTACGCATTCCGACTTGCGGCATACCGTAGACAATTCGCTGATTACCAGGTACCGCGCCCGTTCGAGCATCCTCTTCTCACGAAATGAGAGCGGCTTGCTCATTGACAGGTATGTAAGATTCTTTAGAACCTCTGCGACGTGAAAGATGTCCCCAGTCTTCATTCTCTCAAGGAATTCCTTGTAGCGGTCTTTCCAATCGATTGGGGGGTTCGTGAAATCCGCCGAGAGCGCTTTTAAGAGCCTGTCACACTGGTTGTTGTTGATCGGCGACCTTAGACCTATCTCTACTGCGTTGGCGATCGGAACCATGACGGTTGATTCGGTCGCTTTCAGTCTGAGCAGGTAAAAGCTGTTCGGCATGCCTGCGATTTCGGTAGTCGTGATCTTCTCGATTACGCCGATACCGTGGTTAGGATAGACAACTTTCTCGCCTATTTTGAAGCTCACAGATACCTCCTTGTGATCGTTTGAACAAAGTCGTGCCTCGGACTGAGGACTCAGCGGTGACCTATCCATTGACATATCGAGTTACTCGGTTATTGACGACGAGCCGCGAACTGAACTCGTCGGAGGGTTGCGTGATCCGTTGGGCAAGTTCGGTTTTAGAACCGCTAACCTTGCCCTTCCCAGCTTGCTCATCTACCCAGTTCGGAGTTTACAGTAGCCGATAGAAAAGGGTCAAGCGAAGATCGGCAAGAAGTGAAGCGGATTCGTGACCAGACCACATGGGAATCTTGTCCGCGTCACGTTTCACGCATCATGCTTCACTCCCTATGGCATCGTGAACGATATTATCCACGCCCGCCGCAGCGGACCACGCTCTTTGCGCAGCACCTTTATGACAACATCGTCGCCACTCTTGAGATCGCGCGTGGCCCGCAACAAGTCCTCCTGGCCGGCTACTGATCTGTTGTTAACCTCGACTATCAAATCATCCGCCGTCATACCATTCTCGTCGGCGATGCTTCCCGGGTCGACGCTGACTACGAACGCACCGCGAGCGCCTTCCAGCCCGAACGATTTCGCCAGCTCCGGAGTGAGCGTCTTCACATTGATTCCCAACGCCGACCTGGTTCGGGGCACGTTTGGCTTAGGCATCACTCCGCCTGGATTCTCGTTCTGGTTGTCGGGAACGCGGCGCGGACCTCGCGGAGCGATAGGAGGCGTTCGAAGATCCTGACGATCTTCAGCCTCGTCCTTCCTCTCTTCGAGCTTGACGTTTGCTGTGCGACGCTCCGCGGCTCTTACGTATTCGATATTGGCAATGCTGCCAACGGGTAGCGCGGCGATCCGGCGTATTAACTCGCGGACGTTCGTCACCTTCTGGAGGTTGATGCTGATGATCACATCGCCGCTCTGCAACCCCGCGAGAGAAGCTGGGCTGGAGGGGTTGGTTAGTTCTAAAACCAACACGCCCTGGCCGTCGGCAATCTTGTTCAAGCGAGCAATCTGTGGCGAAATCTCTTGCGGCTTGATTCCGAGGAATCCGCGTCGCACCCTGCCGTCGGTGACCAGCTGATTGTATATGTCCACCGCGGTCGAAGAAGGAAGCGCGAAGCCTATGCCGTTGTAGTTTCCATTGTTGGTCACGATCTGGGTGTTGATCCCGATGACTTCGCCCGCCAGGTTGACGAGCGGGCCGCCGGAGTTTCCTGGATTGATAGCGGCGTCGGTCTGCAGGAACTGTTGGAACGGCATCGCGCCGTTGTCGGTCACGCGATCCTTAGCGCTGATTATTCCGGCGGTCACTGTTTGCTCCAGCCCAAACGGAGAGCCGATGGCAAGCACCCAGTCGCCCACATTGAGCTTGTCGGAGTTACCCATTCGCGCGACCGGTAGCGGCTTACTTGTTTCGATCTTTATCACCGCCAGATCGGTCGGCAGATCGATTCCGACGATCTTAGCGTCCGTCTCGCTGGTGTCCCAAAGTTTGACGCGGAGCTTTTTGGCGCGGCTCACGACGTGCGCATTCGTAAGGATGAAGCCGGCCGAGTTCACAATCACGCCCGAGCCCGAGCCCTCGCGCGCGTAGACTTCGCTCTCGTAGACTTTTATGTGAGCGACGCTGGGCTCGACATCACGCGCCACTCGCGCAAAGGTCAGGGACAGCGCGTCAGGCGTCACCGCTGCGCTGGTAATCGTCAGTCTGTTGTCTTCTGATTTGGCGCGTGCGATTCCGCTCACGATCGCTCCTACAGCGGCTCCAATGGACAAGCAGCAAAGCGCAACGAGCATGAGGATCACCCGCGTATGGCGGGAGGTCGAGTAACTATCAGGGTAATCGGCCGAGGGTTCGCTTCTCTTGGACATCGCAACTCCTTCAGAAGGCAAGGCTCGCTTGAAGATCACAATGATTGACTATGGTGTTAGATCGATTCCCGGGAAGTATACCAGAGCCTCGGCTGATGTTGAAGTTGAGCAGACGTTGCCGGTGCGAGTCAGGTTCTTGCGCATGCCCATCTCTGACGATTTGGGTTTTCGCAAAAGGCGCACCCGACATTGGAGTTCGACAAGATCAAGAGTGCAACCCCAAGTGAGAATGAGTTGACGCAGACCTCTTAGTGCACGCGCTAACTCGACTCGAATCTCAATCGCCAATCTCAATCTCAACTCTGTAAGTCAACCCTCTGACGGCATAAACCCGTTAATCCGCGCGGTTTTTGTCATTCCTGTCAGAACGATCTAAACGGCACGAGACTCGCCACTACGAATGCCCTGATGCAAAGCGGGGGAGACACAACGCAAAACGCCGGGCAAGCGGCTGAGGAAAGACGACGCGCGCGGGCGCGGCACTACGCGGAGATGCTCGTACTGGTGCGCGGGCTCGCACGTCGCTATAAGAACCTGGTCAATAGAATCAGCAAGGCCGAGATGAATGCCACCTTCATCGAATACGAGCTTTTTCAGGTTCTGAAGATGATGGAGGAGTGTGTCGACGAGGGCGCCGATGAATTCGTGCGGGATTTTGCCCCTGGCTTAGCCCAGGAAGCGCAAGCCAAGCCACAGAAGCCGCTTCGGTATCTCGCCGAATCGGGCACCTCCTCGCTGGAGATCAAAGCTCGCCCGGACGGTATGGCCGATATCCGTATCGATGGCGGCAAGCAGTTCACTCTTTCGCCGACGCTTGCCGACTTGATGACGGCGCTCTCAATAGACAACGGCTTGAGTGACGACGCGTTTGTTGGCTGGAAGTCGGTTAAGGAGATTGCTGAATATCTGGCCAGGCAATCGGGCAGGCCGGTGACCAAACGAGCGATCACCCAGAATGTCTATCGCCTTCGCAAGCAGCTGTTCGATCGCGGAGGCGTGAACCCCTATCTGGTTCAGACCAACCGGCGGAGAGGCGTCAGATTCGCGCTCAGGCGAAAAACGAACTCGGTGATCAAGAGCGATCGGTAATGATGAACTTATCCCGATGGAGACAACCGCATGGCTCACCTGTGGGTAACAACCGAAGCGCAGCAATGGGCGGTCTTGCCACTCGAAGACGATGCCCTCACGCTAACAACAAGTCCGCCGCAGCCGGTTAGTCATCCGCTTGCCGAGGACGAAGCATTATCCAACGTCTTGCTGGTCCGCACGCGCGGAGCTGAAGGCGTGACGTGGGTGCTGATCGCGGGCGCCGGCTCGGGCGTCAGCGTGAACGGCCTTCCTCTCGCCACGGGCTTGCGTATCGTCTCAGACCGAGACGAAATCCGTATCCCGGGCGTAAGCAACCTCTATTTCTCGACAGAAAGCCTCGCTCGGGTCGAGGAGTTTTCCGGTTCAGGTCAAACCTTGTTTTGCCCTCGTTGCAAGCAGGAGATTGAGAAGGGGTCGATGGCAGTCAGGTGCCCGTCGTGCGGCGTGTGGCATCACCAGACTGAAGAACTGAACTGTTGGACGTATTCGGAGGTATGCGCGTTATGCACATACGCGACCGATATCAATGCCGGCTTTCGGTGGACCCCGAAGGAGCTGTGAGATGCGAGTGAGCGATTCGCATGGGATACGCGATAGGAACGTCGTGATCATAGGCGCAGGCGGCAACATCGGATCGCATCTAGTGCCGCATGTCGGTCGAATGCCACAGGTTGGTGGCGTAACGGTGATCGACAAAGATGTTTACGAGGCGAGCAATCTTCTAACACAAGACATAACGCCACGAGATGTCGGCAGGCTCAAGGCGCGCGTGCAAGCTCGAAGGCTGCGGCGAGTCAACGCTGCGCTTCGCGTTACAGCGATTGCCGATGCGGTGGAACGCGTACCGCTAGGCACGCTTCGGGCGGATGTGATTCTCTCTTGCCTCGACTCGCGGATTGCCCGTCAGCACCTGAACCAGTTCGCGTGGCGACTTGGGGTTCCACTCATAGACGCGGGTGTTGAGGCCGGAGGTTTGCTCGCCCGAGTCAACGTGTACGTGGCTGGGCCTGATAGCCCTTGCCTGGAATGCGCGTGGGATGACCGCGATTATGAGGCGATTGAACAGACGTATCCCTGCTTCGGTCCAGCCTCAACCGTTGCGAGTACCAACGCGCCTTCGAGCCTGGGCGCCTTGGCGGCCTCGCTTCAAGCAATCGAGTGCCAGAAACTCTTGAGTGGTCAGACTGGCTGTGCTGCGATCAGCAGACAAGTGTTAGTTGACGCCGCCTTTCACAAACACTACGTCACCACTTTCAGGCGCAATCCGTGCTGCCGGTTCTCGAGCCACGCCGTCTGGAATATCCATCGACTGAATCGTTCGGTGAAGGACCTTACTCTCGCGCAAGCCTTGGAACTCGCGACGGTGGTGGGAGGCCGCAACAATAGCTCGCCCGCTCTTCGAATCGAAGGCAAGCCGTTCGTGAAGCGGCTGACTTGTCCGGGTTGCGGAGCGGCGCGCTCGCTGTTGCGGCTCGAATGTTCGCTGCGCGAAGGCCAAACAAAATGCGCCAAATGCGGGCGACGGATGATCGCGACAGGCTTCGACGTCTTAGAGCGATTGAACACGAGCGGCGTTTCTCGAAACGTGTTGCGCCGCACGCTTGGCAGCCTTGGGTTTCGCTCGGGCGATGTGTTCAGCGTTGGTGTCGGTGAGGACGAACTCCACTATGAGATAGGTAGTGACGAACTTACCTAACAGGATTGCGAGCCGGTGGAGCGAAATAAGCGAGGTTCTCCTCTTTGCCTCTGGTCGATTGAAGCCGGGGCATCGCTCTGGTTAAATGCGATAGTGCGGTACAAGCAGCCAAGGTCCATTCAAGTTGTGATCTTCGCCGATGGGCCCCGCGAGCGCCATTACCTCTTGCTCAGGCGGGTCGCGAGTCACGGCGGGTTCTGGCAGTCAGTGACTGGTTCGCTCGAAGCGGACGAGACTCACAAACAAGCCGCTGTAAGGGAAGTGCTGGAAGAAACCGGCATCGCTTCGCGTGTGGAGGAGTTGATCGAGCTTGGGGTGGTCAACACTTTCGAGATCGCTCCTCAGTGGCGCGAAAAGTATGCGCCGGGAGTCACCCATAATGAAGAGGTGTGCTTCGCCTTACAGGTTCGCGAGTGCGAGGTGCGGGTCGATCCGGTCGAGCACGATGCATTCGCCTGGGAGACCTATGAGCGGGCAATGCAGGTAATCTACTGGGATAGCAACAAGCGCGCCCTTGCTGCTGCCCGGTTGCTTCTCGAGTGACTCTCAAGTTCGAGCGGTCAAAAACAGATAGAGTCCGCCCGCGCCGAACAAGAGGTTCGGACCCCACGCGGCCAGCATCGGAGGCAGCATCTCGTAGCGGCCCATTTGTTCGAACAAGCCCGTCATCCCCCAGTACGCCAGCCCGATGCCGATGCCGATCGCTACCCCGTATAATGCGCCTCGCTTGCCAACCGAAAAAGAGAATGGCAATCCGACCATCACCATCACCAGACACGTGAGCGGAAACGCAATCTTGTTTTGCAGCGCGATTCTCAAATCGAGGACATCGAATCCTGAGTGCGACAGGTCCGTGATGGCACGGCGCAGCTCGGCGAGAGTCATCGACGAGGAACCTACTGTTTCTTTCTTGAAGTAGTCAGGGTGCTCGGCGAGGGCGACGCGTCGTTGCTCGAAGGGTTCGAACGCAACAGGCTGATCGCCTTCAAACCGGCGCTCCCAGCCCTTTTCAAGGACCCATTCTTGTATTGAGCTGTCCCACCACGCGCGCCGCGCGTATAGGCGCCGCTTGATGCCGAACGGTTCTTTCGAAAGATCCAGTACGTTCAGCCTGGCGAATGTGTTGCTCGCTGGAGTGAAGTATGCGTAGTTGAAGATGCGCGATTCCGTCCCGAAGATCCACTTGTTGGTCGTTTGATAGAAGGTCTGTGGCGGTTCCTGTCCTTTGCGAATCAAGTACCGCAAGTTGTTTTGTTTGCGGTTGGTGAACGGCAAAATGTAGTCTTGATTAACAAACACAAAAACCGACAGGAGTATCGATGCTACCAAGGCCGGCGCGGCAAGCCGGAAAATTGACTGGCCCGAGGCTTTCAGCGCTACGACCTGGCTGGTTTTGTGAAGGATCCCGTAAGTGACCATTACGGCTACGAGCGCGGCCATCGGAGACACGGAATTCACAATCCACGGAAGTAGGAAGAGCAAATAGTTTGCGACAATGGCCGGGTCGATGTTGTTGCGTGTGATGTAGTCCAGTAACTGAAACAACGTGATGATCAGAATCAGCGCCGAAAAACCGCCGAGGATGAACAAGAAGAATCGTGTCAGATCCGAGAGCACCAGTCTGTCGATCAACTGAGGCATCCGCAAGCTGTATAGTCTGCGACGGGGAGAAGGGGAGAGTGGGAGAGGGGGAGACGGGGAGAAGGGGAGAAGGGGCGACGCGGCGGTCGCCCCTTCTCCCCTTCTCCCCGTCTCCCCCTCTCCCACTCTCCCCTTCTCCCCGTCGCCTCTGCTCGCTGGCCACGCGTGGCGAAGGCTGCTCAAAGCAGCGAGCGGATCCCAGCCCGGCCGGCGCTGAGCCATTATCACCGCCACACCCACCGCTGCCAGTAGTATGTTAGCCAGCCAGATTCCCAGCCAAACAGGCAGCGTGCCTGCAAGCGCGGCGTGCTGACCCCACAAGGCCAGCAAGTAATAAACAATGGTGATAGCCAGTCCAAGCAGCAATCCGAACGAGCGGCCTGTGCGGACGTTGGTGATCCCAAAGCCCACGCCAAGCAACCCGAACACGAGACAGGCGGCAGGAA
>Ga0137403_10006423_pt1 | contig 13457 bp, 15 predicted proteins | sample CZOMad2_1_16fung_FD_122057 | JGI IMG/M metagenome (GOLD analysis project Ga0137403, IMG submission 122057) | Vadose zone soil fungal communities from Angelo Coast Range Reserve, California, USA - CZOMad2_1_16fungal (Hybrid Assembly) | ecosystem: Environmental > Terrestrial > Soil > Vadose zone... | reverse complement strand
GACATCTTCATCGCTTCCTCCGACGCCGCCAGCGCCAGATGGATGAAGCGGCCCATCTTCTTCACTTCTTTTTTCTCGATGAACTTTAACGGATCGAAACCCTTGACCTCGGCCGCGATCTGGCACGCAAACTGGCTGGCGTCAAAGTGCGTGATCTTCGCCACGCCACTCTTGCCCGCCAGCAGGTTCTTCCAGACCACATCGGATGTGTTCCCCACCCCGCAAATCAGGCCAATCCCGGTAACGACGACCCGTCTCGACAAAACCTACTCCTTCTTCTTCGAGTGCTTCCCTATGTAATCCACCGCGTCGGCCACCGTGCGGATCTTCTCGGCGTCTTCATCGGGAATCTCAATGTCAAACGATTCCTCGAACGCCATGACCAACTCCACGGTATCCAGCGAGTCCGCCCCCAGGTCGTCCACGAAAGAAGCGCTGGGCGTCACTTCGCCCTCATCCACGCCCAACTGCTCCACAATAATCTGCTTTACCTTGTCGTCAACGGCTGCCATGTTTCTCCTCGCTGGTTTCGGTATGAGATACGGTTCGAACAAAAAAGCTACGAACGAAAACGTTACGACTGAATACTTTACGACGAAATCTGCGGTTATGCCCAGACAAGCCAATTCCCGGCTGCCAGGACTCACTTGATCGGGCTGAAAGCAAGAACTAGTAGTGTAACGGTCGCGCGGAAAGGATGTAAAGAAAGCACCTCGATAAGCAGAGCCGCGAGCCAGGATTGCCTATTTACCGTGGGTCATCGAGATGATACGCCCGTCGTCTTTCGAAATCTGTATGACCGTAACGCCGCCGTCACAACGGGACTCCGTCCCAAACCAACTCTTCCCGTCGGGACACTTCAGAGTCCCACTGACGGTCCAAGTGCCATCGTTCAATTCCGCTCTGAACGGCTTTTCGGATTCGATCTGCTTTTGACCATAGACCGGAACCAGCACAGCCTCAGCTACGCGGACTGCCGTTCCTGAATCAGGGACATATCCAGACGGTGGTTTGTAGTTGTGCGCGAGCGCGAACGGTACAAGCGTGAATACGCACACCAAAATCAATAGGCGTTTCATGGCTCCCCCGTGAGTTCTGCCACTCAAGCATCTCTCAAGTTTCTGAGGAACTCCAATCACGCATGGACAGTAGTACCTCCCCGTATCGCTCCGGTAATGTCGCCTCTGGATCTGACTAGTCAGATGACTAGTTAGTATACCGGTTTGTGTGGGGAGGTACCTGTGGCTTCATGGCAACTACAAGACGCAAAAGCCCGATTTACCGAGTTCCTTGACGCTACGCTGGAAAAGGGTCCGCAGGTCGTGACCCGTCGCGGAGTCGAGGCAGCCGTTCTCGTACGGATCGAGGAATGGAATCGCCTGCAGAGCGCCGCCCGCCCCAGCCTGAAAGCGCTCTTGCTTGCTCCCGAAGGCCGTTCTGAAAACTTGACGGCTGCCATCAACGCAGGCGCCACCCGCACCCTCCGGCGGCGCGCAGTGTTGAAGTTCTAGTGAACAAGTACCTGTTGGACACGAACGTGGTTTCCGAAGTCCGAAAGCCGCGACCCCACGGCGCCGTCTTAAACTGGCTCAATGCTCAGGACGACGACCAGCTTTTCCTTTCCGCCGTTACGATGGGGGAACTGCAAGCGGGAATTGAGCGAACCCGGCATCAGGGTCCCGTAAAAGCGCAAGAGATCGAGCGTTGGGCCGATCAACTGGCCAGCTCGTTAATCCACGCCCAAACAATCCCAATCTAGCGGTCCATATTTTCGTGGTCCATATTCTCGGGCTCTAGGTGGTTGGCCTGCAGAATGGCGTCTGCAACCCGCACCACATCGTGCGAGGCCCGGACGTCGTGAGTGCGAAGGATGTGGGCTCCCTTCAAGACCAATGCCGTTTCCACAACCAGGGTTCCGAGCAGACGATTCCCAAGAGGTGCATCTTGTCCACCAGATGCTAACATCCTTCCAATAAATGACTTACGTGACACCCCACCGAGCAGCGGAAACCCAAGTTCTGACAACGTCGCAAAATGAGACACGAGTGGATAGTTCTCCTCAAAGCTCTTCCCAAAGCCAAATCCCGGGTCCAAGACGATTCGCGCCGGCGAGACGTGCTTACTCGCTTCCTGGGCTCGCTGAGCTAGGTGCTGCCGCACAACACCTAGTGCGTCGCCAATGGAAGGCAGGCTGCGCCACTCCCCGGGGCGGCCTCGCATGTGCATCAGCACAAATCCGCAGGGAAGCCGACTCAATGTAGCGAGCATTTCGGGATCCCACGTACCTCCGCTGACGTCGTTGACGATCTCCGCTCCGATTTCCACGGCAGCTCGGGCAACACTGGCCTTGTACGTGTCCACGGAGATGATGGCGTCCGGTCGTGCTTCTCTCAGAGCCTGAATGACCGGAAGAACGCGGTCCATCTCCTGCTCGGCGGAAACTGTTGCCGCAGCTCCCGGGCGCGTCGATTCGCCGCCGATGTCGATAATATCGGCCCCCTCATCCAACAGGCGCATCGCGTGTTCAACGGCTTGCGTTGGATCGAGGTGCAGTCCGCCGTCGGAAAACGAATCCGGCGTCACATTGACAATGCCCATCAGCAGGGTCCGCTGTCCGAGTTCAAGCTTCCGTGTCCCAAGATCCCATTGAAAGAGTTTGCGCATGAAGATTCGATGAGTGGTTAGGAGGAATGGCGTGCAACGATCGAAGAAGTAAAGCCGCCCCCGCGGAAGCCCTCAAGCCCTCCGCGCCGCTCTCGGCGCCGCAGCCCGCTTCCGCACCGCCGCCGCAGGCGCGGGACCGGTACCAGTCGGTGGCTTCTTCTCGCCATCCATAAGCTCTTTCAGCGCCACCGCGTTGTTCCGCTCCAAGTTCCGCGATGCGAACAGCAGGGTAACGTTCCTTTTCTTGCTCGCCAGCGCATAAAGCTGCTCCAAAGCCGGCGCAGCCTCCGGCCCGGCCAACTCCTTGAAATACCGCTTGCGAAACTGCACCCACCCCTCAGGATGCGCGTGATACCAACCCCGCAGCGCATCGGAAGGCGCCAACTCCCGCAACCACGAGGTCAACGCTGCCGCCTCCTTGCTCAGTCCGCGCGGCCACAGGCGGTCCACCAACACTCGCGCCCCATCGCCCCGCGCAGGTGCCTCGTAAACGCGTTTAACGCTCAGCATAGGAATCGAAATCTCACAGTGGCTGTCGGACATTGTAATCTGGTGAGAGGCACGGCGTGTTCGGATACCTTACGCCAAGGAGACACCCTTCAACGTGCGCCCATTCTCGTTAACCCTGATCCCCGCGCTGCTGCTCGCCTCTCTGCTCGCCGCCTGCGACGAGCGCCGCAAGTCCGACGCCGAACTCGGCCTCACCGCTGAACAAGTCGTTGGCCGCCGCATCTATGACGACCAGTGCGACCGCTGCCACGAGCCCTACTCCTCGCACGGACGTAAAGGCCCAAGTCTGCAGGGCGTATTCAAACACTCATATCTTTCCAAGAGCGGCCTTCCCGCCAACGACGAGCGTGTTAGCGAAATCGTCCTCTCCGGCCGCGGCGACATGCCCGCCTTCAGCCGCGCACTGACGCAGGATCAAGTCAACAGCTTGCTGCTTTATCTGCACACTCTCTAACTCCTATGGCGCGGGTACCCTCGCGCTCGAATAAGTGCCATGGTCGCGGTTCCAGGGTTCGCGAAAGTTGCCGCTCGTCCCCCGCTGCGCATATCATTCGTGGAGCATGCAACAAACAAAACTCGCTATTCTCTTGACCCCGGTTCTCGCCGCCACTAGCGCCTTCGCCCAGAATTCCAAAACCACAACCGAAGCCGACGCCGTCTTCCCTGACGCCCACGCTCTTTACTTGGATCTCCACCAGAACCCGGAACTCTCCTCCCACGAAACCCAAACCGCCGCGAAAATAGCCGACCGTCTCCGCAAGCTCGGCTACGAAGTCACCGAGCATGTCGGCGGCACTGGAGTTGTCGCGATCCTGAAAAACGGCCTGGGCCCCACGGTCATGCTGCGCAGTGAGCTTGACGCTCTACCCATCGAGGAAAAAACCGGTCTCCCCTACGCCAGCAAAGTCCACGCTAAAGATGACGCCGGCTATGACGTCTCCGTCATGCACGCCTGCGGCCACGACGTGCACATGGCGTCGCTAATCGGCACAGCCACCATCATGGCCCAAACCAAGAACACATGGCACGGAACCCTCATGCTGATCGGCCAACCCGCAGAAGAAACCATCTCCGGTGCCAAAAAGATGTTAGATGACGGCCTCCTAACGCGATTCCCCAAGCCCGACGTCGCCGTAGCGTTACACGTAAGCAATTTTCTACCAGCAGGCCAGGTCGGTATCGTCCCCGGCGTCTACAACACCAACGCCGATTCCCTTCGCATCACCATTTACGGCAAAGGCGGACATGGCGCCGCCCCAAATACCACAATCGACCCAATCGTCATCGCAGCCCGCACAATTCTGGCGCTACAAACCATCGTCTCCCGCGAAGTCAAGCCCGGAGAAATGGCAGTGGTCACCGTCGGCTACATCCAGGCGGGCACCAAAAACAACGTCATCCCAGACCAAGCGGTCCTGGGCCTCACGGTCCGCACCTACAAAGCAGAAATCCGCACTCAGGTCCTGGCAGCAATCGCCCGCATCACCAAAGCCGAATCCGAAGCCTCCGCAGCACCCCGCGAACCTCTGATTGAAGAACTGGAATCAACGGATTTCGTCTATAACGACCCAACACTAGCCCAACGCCTGCGCGCTCCCCTGGAATCCGCGCTAGGAAAAGACAAGGTGGTCGCCGCCGAATCGAAAACCGCGTCCGAAGACTTCTCCTACTTCGTAAAACAAGGCATTCCAGGCTTCTATTTCAACCTGGGCGGCGCGGATCCCGCAAAGCTGGCCGCAGCCAAAGCCTCCGGCACAATTCTACCCTCCAACCACTCCCCACTGTTCGCTCCAGATGTGGAACCCGCGATTAAAACCGGCATCCTTGCCGAAATCGTCGTTCTTCGGAATCTCCTGCAAGGAACTCCGGACAATGTGCGCAAATCCACAACGCCCTGAAACAGCATCCAGCCCATCCCTGCACTGCGGTCATTCCTTCACCCGCGTCTGATCCGTAATCCAGTTCACTTCCCAAGTCTTGCCCTCATCCTCCGAATACGACTGTTCAAAGTGCGGTGAACTCGTATCTGTCTTCGTCCAAACAAATCGCACCAGCACTGGCTTGCCCTGCCAGGTATCGTGCGCAAAAAACTCGCCCCGCCCATCCTTGAACTTCCCAACCTGCGGCGGGTCCATCGTTCCAATCTTGCTGTTCGCCCAATATAGGCTCCACTGGTGGGTTTGCGGGTTATACAAACGCAGCGTCAGTCCTTCGATATGCCCACCAGCAGGACTATCCGTTTCGAACTCCTCCAGGTCCGCCTTGCCACCCCAAACCTTTCGCGTAACCGACGTCCCATCAAATTCCACCCAGGTCGCCGATCCCACCAGCCGATCCTTCAGCCGCTTCAGATGAATGTTCCAGCGTCCCACTTCAAAATCAAAATCATGCTGCCCATCACGCTCAACGGCAGCCAGTTGAGTGCCACTCTTCGCCTCTGAATTCTGTTGCGCCAGCCCGCTTTGAGCCGACAAGCCAATCAACAAGCTGCCGGCCATGAGAATCGCTCGAATGTACTGAAAGTTCATCACCGCCTCCTCGATCCGTCCGACGATTCTGAAGTGGACGGGACTTAGACGGCTCACCAGAGAAAATGCGAGCCTCAGACGCCGCTGGCAACGTTGACGTCCACCTTGCTCAAAGTATCCGCGTCCAAGCGCCTCCAAGGACGCGGCACCAGAAACAACACCGCTGCTCCCAGCGCAACGCTCAGAAGATACAACTCACCCTTCCAAAACGGGTTTGCAATCGTCAATCCGTCGTACGCCATGCCCATCACGCAACTCCACGTTGCGTACCCCAATACCGGCGGCCAGATGCTCCCCGACCGCAGCCGCAAATATCCAAGAATGTAGGAGAGACCAATCGCGCCCGCTACAAAGAATATCGAGCTAATCCAGCGCGCTTCCTGCTGCAGCTGTCCCGGAACCGGCCGCATCATGCCCGGCAGATACACTAACCCCCACGCCAGCCCCGTCCAGAACATTGGCGCACTGACCTCCATCTCCACAAGTTTCGGCAACAGATACCCGCGCCACCCCAGCTCCATACCGAGACTCCAGGCGCAATAAACTAGCGCGAACAGAAGGCAACTCACCAAACGCACCACGAATCCACTCACCGGCCGCATCGCCTTCACCCAAATGTCCAGCAACATCTCCGGACCCCAATATCCGAAGGGATACCATGCGCGAACCGGCCCGAACCGGGTAGCGCCAGTGAGCCATGCCGTTCCATAAACAGCAAGTCCCAGGGCTACCGGGCACAACCATGCGATCAGCAGCAGGTTCGCGACCTGTCTGTCCCGGATTCGAAATGAACCATCCTCAAACCCTTCTCCCGTTAGAGACCTGGCAAGAAGCCACGCAATCGCGGGCGCAAACGAAGGCAGCAGCAGTTCGAAGAACACGGTCGCCGAACCGCTTCGCATGGCAAAAGCGGCAATTCTCTGAGCCATTCCGGGCACAAACGAAGGCGCCATCAGTTGAAGCATGAGAAGAAGCCAGCCAACCGTGCGATAGAACGGAAACTCCACGGCCAGAGTCACGACTCCAACAGCCGCCAAGTAGATGCCGAGCCCACGCCAGCCGCTCTTACCAGAAAACATCCATTCCCCTTCGAACTACACTACCACCGCGTGGCATCAACAACAGTCATGGCAACCGCCACCGCATTTGTCAGCGGCAGGGGGGCGGAACACATCGCCCTGGGTCAAGGAAGTGGAGAAATCGGAGGCTGTCGGCGTAATCGTATTTCACGGCTTGGCCGGCGACTATCTCTCCGTATCCTCCGAAGCGCACCAACAGTTAGTCGATTATCTGGCGGCCCATCGCGCCGAGATTTGGAACGCGCCCACAGCAAAGCTATGGATTACGTGGTTAAGCACCACTGAAAAATGTGGGGCAGACGCTCCTGTCCGCATCTGTTGCCATGACCAACGCCGGAAGACTGTCTACACGATTAACATCTTGTCATCACGACCGGAGAGTTGCTTCGCAAAGAGAAGCAACTCCGGAGTTGGAGCGCTGTTCCTGTCGGTACGTTGTTCGTGCCATTACAATGAGGCCGGTGGATCCGGCTCCCTCCAATAGCAATGTAGGCGCTCCTGTGCGGCGCTTGCGGTTCTCGCTGCGGCAGCGTTTCGCGCTTGGGGTTGTTTCGTTTGTCGGATATTTTGTCATCCGCGCGCTGGGGGCGACCTTGCGTTTTGCGTGGTCGGAGGAAGAGGGTGCGACGCCGGAGCGCATTGCTCGTCCTGCGATTTACTCCTTCTGGCATCAGTGCATTTTTCCGGCAGCGGCACTGTTTCGCAGGCAGGGAATCGCCGTCATGACCAGCTTGAGTTTTGACGGCGAGTTCATCGCGCAGATCATCGAGAGGCTGGGCTTTCGCGCGGTGCGCGGTTCGAGTAGCCGAGGGGCGGTGGGCGCGCTGCTCGGGATGCGCCGCGAGGTTGAGGGGGGCGAAGCGGTGGCCTTCACGATTGATGGTCCGCGGGGGCCGAGGTATGTTGCGAAGCCCGGGCCGGTCTTGCTGGCGAAGGCGACGGGGGCTCCGGTGGCGGCGTTTCATATTGCGCTGGAAAAGGCCTGGGTGTTGAAGTCCTGGGATGCTACGCGGATTCCGAAGCCGTTTTCGCGGGCGCTGCTTCGGGTGAGCCGGGTGGTGCATGTTCCGGCGGATGCTGATGAGAGCGCCACGAAAGTTCATCACGCAGAATTGCAGTGCGCACTGGAGCGGGTGCGAGACTTTGCGGAAGCCCACGTGGGGGAAGTTGGGACTACGGAGTTCCCGGTGCTCGAGAGCGCGAGGCTGCAGCGCGAAATGCGGCATCCCGAGACCCCCGGGTTGTAATTCACAGCCGCGAGGATTTACAGTCACATCTGCAGTTCGACCTACAGTTAAAGCAGTTCCGATCTTTCTCAAGAGTTAATCGGTACGCGCATTCTTGTCGCCGGGCGCCACTGGGCGGGTGATGAGGATTGGAAGCGGGTGAGAATCCCGCGCTGCCGCGCAACTGTGAGCGAGGACCAAGCGACAGGTCACTGGGTGCAAACCTGGGAAGGCCGGTCGCGGAAGCCGGGCTGAAACAGCCCTAACTCGCCGAGCCAGGAGACCGCGCGCACCGTCCATCGCAACCCTTTTCGCATGGAGGAGGACGAGTATGCGTAGTTTTCTGGTATTGGTTTCGTTTTGTCTTTTGGGGACATTCCTTGTTCCATCCGCGGTTCTCGCGGGCGAGCTTCCAGTTAACAATTTTCAGGTAAGAATCGTGGACCCGCAGGGGGCTGTGGTTCCTGGGGCCCAGGTGGTGCTACTGCGCGAGGGCGGCGGGGCGCCAGTCTCGGTGCAGACGAGTTCAGGGAACGGGCAGATTTCGTTCCGCAAGCTGGCGGCTGGCAGGTATTCGGCCAGAGTCTTGGCGGCTGGATTCGGCGTGCGCGATGAGAGCGTTGAGATTCCCAAGACGGAACAGATCGACATTCATCTCTCGCTGGTATCTCCTGTTGAAACCGTAACCGTGACCTCTGCGGGCGTGCCGGTTCCAGCGGAAGACTCGGGAGCGCAGGTCTCGGCGCTGGATCAGAGCCAGCTCAACGGCGTGCAATCGATTGCTGCGGCGGATGCGCTGCGATTCTTGCCGGGGGCGGTAGTGAGCACTTCGGGCCGACGGGGTGGGCTCGCCTCACTCTTTGTGCGCGGCGGCAACTCCAACTACAACAAGGTGATCGTGGACGGCGTGCCGGTCAACGATCCGGGTGGCATCTTCGACTTCGGTGTGTCGCCGCTGGACGGCGCCGATCGCGTGGAACTGGTTCGAGGCGCGCAGAGCACGCTGTATGGATCCGAAGCCATGACCAGCGTTGTGCAGGTCTTCACCCGCGAGGGCTCGACCCATGTTCCCGAACTTCGCGTTGGCGCGGATGGGGGAACGTTCGACACGGCGCGAGGTTACGCCCTTCTGGCTGGCGCTCGGGGGCCTGTCGATTACAACGTCTTTGGCGAGCAGACGAATTCGAACGGCCAAGGCATTAACGATGTCTATTCCAGCTCATCCGAAGGTGCCAACGTCGGCGTGGTTTTGAGTGATCACGTGCAATTCCGTCTACGCACTCGCCACGCCAATAGCTTTACCGGTGTCCCGGGAGAGTGGTTTACACAGGCCACGCCGCCGATACCTCCCGATAGCGAGCAGCACAACCGCACGAATGTTTTCCTGGCGAGCGCGGATCTGAACATCGGCGGGTTCGGACGCTGGCACCACGACCTGCATGGCTACGAATACCAGCTTCGAAGACTGAATGCGGATACCGTGCCTGATCGTGGATGCGATCCGAATGCGGGTAATTTCTTTGACTGCAAATTCGTGAGTTTGGCAAATATCAATCGTGCCGGGGTTCAGTATCAGGGTGAGTATTGGGCCCGAACTTGGGCGCGAAGCACGTTTGGCTATCAGTTTGAAGATGAGAACGGTTTTATCGGCGACCCAACTTCTCCACCCGTCCCGCACGGCCGCCGACTGAGCCACGAGGCCTTCGCTCAGGAGCTTTTGGCCCTGGGCCGTTGGCAGTTGGTGGCGGGAGTGCGGTTCGTGCACAACGAGACGCTTGGAAACAACGTCGGTCTGCGTGTGGACTCGCGCTACAACAAGGTGGTTCCACGTGTCGCCGCGAGCTATCTGCTTCGGCGGGGAGGGGACGCTTTGTCGGGGACGCGTCTGCGATTTGCTTACGCGGGTGCAATTCAAGCGCCAGCGTTGGAAGACTTTTTCAACACCGGGTTTGCCAACGGGAACTCCAAGTTGAAGGCCGAAGAAAACCGTTCCTTGGAAGCGGGATTCCAGCAAGGCTTTGCAAACGGAAAATACTCAGTCTCGGGCAATTTCTTTGAGAATGACTTTCGCCGCCAGATTCAAGAGTGCTGTTTCGATCCCCCCACTTTCATTGGCACGTTTGAAAACCTCAACCGGTCGGTGGCCAGAGGGGCTGAGGTCGAGGCCCATGCGCGCTGGTCGCAAAGAATTTCGCTCGATGCTTCCTACACCAATCTCTCCACAAAAATCCTGGAGTCTCCCCAATCGTTTGGCCCGCCTTTCTTGCCGGGTCAGCCCCTGTTGCGGCGGCCTAAGCATTCGGGGAGCGTACTGCTGAGCTACGTCGCGCCGAGGTGGGGCGGGAATGTGGGCGGTAGCTTCGTGGGTCGAAGGCCAGATTCCGACTTTCTTTTTCCTCCGCAAGGCCCATTGAATATCGATCACGCCCCCGGCTACGCCCGCGTGGATGTCGGCGGCTGGTACAAGATCCGTTCACGCGTCACCGCCTACGTCAACGTTGAGAACGCACTTAACAGGCACTACCAGGAGGTAGTTGGTTACCCAGCTCTGCGCGCGAACTTTCGGGCGGGGTTGCGGTTTCGGCTAGGCGGGGAGTAGAGGTCGCAGCTATGGGATACTGAGAACATGAGCGCCAGCCCGCCAACCCCTTCGGAAGTGGCGTTACGCAACGACCCGAAGTCGGTCAAGATCGACATCACGGGCGGAACTGGTGTCGAAATCGTCTGGAAGGACCTCCACCGCTCTGCTTACTCGTTCGTCTTCCTGCGCGATGCTTGCCCGTGTGCGCTTTGCGATGACGAACGCGACAAAGCTAACCGTGCGCCCGGGGAGCCGCCTGGGTTGGCTCCCGGGGCATTGCCTATGTTTAAGGCAAAAGCCCGGCCCACGCACGCTGAGCCCGTCGGCCGCTATGCTATTCGCTTCGTTTGGAACGACGGCCACGAGTTGGGAATTTACTCGTGGCCGTTCTTGCGTGAGCATTGCCCGTGCGATGAGTGTCGCGCGGCGCGTTCCAGGTAGCTAGTAGCGCCGGTAGTGTTCCCGCCACTCTTCGTGTCGCTCTGGGCGGCGGTGGCAGCGGCGCCATTCTTCGCGGCGTTCTCTTTCCCGCCACTCGCGCTCGCGCCATTCTCGATCTCGATCCCAGCGTCGATTATCCCAGCGCCGATCAACCTCCACAAACCGTACTGGCGCTCCGAACTCGACTTGTACCGATGCTCGCGGCCCCCAACTCTGCCCCCACGTTACTGCGCTCAGGAGCAAGCAGCCCGGAATTACTAGGAACCAGCGTTTCATCGCCTTTGCGATCCGCATAGAGAACCTCCCTGGCCGGGGCACTCACAGAACTTAGAGCACGTCCGTCCGATATCAGTAAAAACACTGTCCCCAGGAAAAGTTGCGCCTGACAGATGCAAGCTGAATGCTAGACTGACGGGGCGAATTTCAGGGAGCTTTCAGAATGAGTCCTGTTCTCGTCGTCCACGGCGGCGCCTGGGCCATGCCCGACGACATGGTGGAAGCGCACAAAACGGGTATGCGCAATGCCCTGAACGCGGGGTGGGCTGTGCTCCAGCGCGGCGGCAGCGCGCTGGATGCGGTCGAGGAAGCTATCGTTATTCTTGAGGACGACGAGACGTTCGATGCTGGGCGCGGTAGCTTTCTTAATCGCGAAGGCAAAGTGCAAATGGACGCTCTCCTCATGGATGGCTCGACGCTGCGTGCCGGGGGCGTCGGATGCGTTGAGCGGGTGAAGAATCCGGTTCGCGCCGCGCGCAAGATTCTCAGCGATAGCCCGCATGTTTATTTTGTCGGCGAAGGCGCGGAACGATTTGCTGAAGAGCACGGGATCAAGCTCTGCAAGAACGAAGACCTTATCATTCAGCGCGAAATCGACCGGTTACGCGAATACCAGGCTCAGGGGGCGGGGCAGAAGCAGGATTTGTTTGCTCCCGCCATTTCTCACGATACCGTCGGCGCGGTTGCGCTGGACGGCAAAGGCAGCATAGCCGCGGGAACTTCCACGGGCGGCACGCTCAATAAGGCCCCTGGCCGTTTGGGCGATTCTTCGCTGATCGGCTGCGGCTGCTACGCCGACAACGATACCGCTGCGGTTTCCACCACCGGATGGGGCGAGCCCATTATGAAGCTCGTGCTCGCCAAATGGACTGCCGACCGGGTTGCTTCAGGCCATGCGCCTGAACAAGCCGCGTACGAAGCGATTCATCACCTGAAGAATCGCGTCAACGGACACGGGGGCATTATTGTTCTCAACCGCAAAGGCGAATTTGGAATCTTTCACAACACGCCGAAGATGGCTTGGGGCCTGCGTTCCGGGATTCTCGACGTTGTGGGAGTGGAAAAACACTAGACGTTGCGCCGTTGTCGGGAGCCCGCTGGGGCTAACCACTCCAACTCCCCACAGAACATAGCTATTGCCCTCCATAGCCCCGGTGATGTACAACCCGATGCGGACACCTCCGCCAAGGCGGAGGCGGGTTTTGCGGGATCGCGAACCGCAAGAGGAGCCCAGCCCGCCGCGTTTTCAACATCCTGGTCGATGCAGACGCATTGTTGCGAGCGCAGCGAAGCGAACGCTTGTTGCGGACGCTTGATTGCGAAACGGAGAACGGCAATGACACGATTTCTCAAGTCCCTGGCACCGGTGGTTTTTGTAACCCTGCTAACCGTACCTTTCCAGGCGCAGAATGCCGCCACCAGCGAACTGCACGTCACGGTTCGGGATCCCAAGGGCGCGGTCGTCACCAACGCGACAGTTGCCGTTCGAGACGAGGGCAAAGCCTTCGTGCGTTCCACCAATGCAAATTCTGACGGAGACTACCATCTCATTGCCCTGCCTCCGGGTGCTTACACCGTCACGGTTGAGTCTCCGGGTTTTGCCAAGGCTGAAGTCAAAGATGTGACCGTTACCGTCGGCCAGTCGGCGGAGTTGCCGATCGCCTTGGCCGTGAGCGCTGGGCAAACGTCGATCACGGTTACCACCGAGGCTGCCCTCGTCGAGACGACGCGCACGTCTACCACGGAAACGGTCGATCAGCGCAGCATCGACAACCTGCCCATCAATGGGCGCAACTACATCGACTTCACCAAAACCAATTCGCAGGTTGTGGCTGACAACGCGCCATCGATCGGTGCCGCGCCGACTTCAGGGCTGAATTTTGGCGGGCAGCGTGCCCGCGCCAACCTTGTCAATGTCGACGGTGCAGACGCTATTGACAACTCCACGAATGGTGTCCGCTCCACCGTTTCACAGGAAGCCGTGAAAGAATTCCAGATTATTACGAATGGCTATGCTGCGGAATATGGCCGTGCTTCTGGTGGTGTGGTCAACATCGTCACGCGTTCCGGATCGAACGACATGCACGGGTCGGTGTTTGGCTTTCTTCGCAATCGCAAGTTTCAGGCGGTGAACCGATTCAGCAACGTGAAA
>Ga0137403_10006421_pt1 | contig 13462 bp, 15 predicted proteins | sample CZOMad2_1_16fung_FD_122057 | JGI IMG/M metagenome (GOLD analysis project Ga0137403, IMG submission 122057) | Vadose zone soil fungal communities from Angelo Coast Range Reserve, California, USA - CZOMad2_1_16fungal (Hybrid Assembly) | ecosystem: Environmental > Terrestrial > Soil > Vadose zone... | reverse complement strand
CGGAATTACGGTGACAGTGCATGAAATCGCCGCCGCGCTGAGCGCGCCATCAGGATCACGCTCACGTGCGACTAACTTGCCGCGCTGTCGCCGCAGCGCCTGTGGCGACGGGTCCGCGGCTCTCCCCTTCAATGGACGATCTCCCCCGTCCACCGGTCGCGATTGGCCCAGAAGGGGCATTGCGGGCAGATCGGCCCTTCGTAGTCGATGCCTTCCTCGTGCGGGCAGCCGATGATGCGGTCAGGCATGACGATCGAAAGCACGCCGTGCGCGGCGAAGAACGCCCAGACTTCCTCCGCGAAGGTCTGATCGTTGCGCACGTCGTGGCCGGACGCGAACCACTTGCGCATCTCTCCGATGTCTTCCTCACGCTCGCCGTTGACGATGCTGGCGACCATCTTGGTCGCCATGCGGTCGTCCGGCCCGTAGAAGGCGAGGCTCCCAATGGGATAGCCGCGGAATCCCTTCTTCGCCTTCTTCTCAAGGCGCTTGCGGAGCGAAGAGTGCAATGGCGATTTCATGGCATTCTTGTGGGGTCAGAGTAAGATACTGCGCAGCCTCTGCGCGCGGCCCGGCCTGGCCGTCGCTGCTATGCCGCGGCCACGATCTGCAGGCGGCCGGGGCGGCGGGCGCGGGCGGGCTTTCGGCGGATCACGATGTCGATGTCGCGGTCGAGGGCCATGAGCAGGCGCAGCAGCCGCTCGACCGAAAAATCGCGGAAGTCGCCGCTCAGGAGCCGCGACACATCGGGCTGCTTCAGGCCCATGACCGCGGCCGCTTTCGCCTGGGTCAGCTTGCGATGGCGGATGATATCGTCGATGCGGCTCACCAGCGCGGCCTTCGCCAGGTGCGTCTCGGCATCCGGCAGGCCGATATCGGCGAACACGTTGCCGCTGCCGCGTTCAACCGCCATTGTTCGAATTTGTGCTTTCCGCATTGCCCGGCTCCTTTCCATATGCCATCCGGTAGTGCTCGGCTGCCGCCTTCAGCCGCCGTCGGATCAGTTCGATATCGTGCTTCGGCGTGGCGATGCCGGTCTTGGATTTCTTTTGAAAGACGTGCAGCACGTAGATCGCGCCTGCGAAACGGACCGTGTAGACGGCGCGATAGGCGTTGCGATCATGGTCAACGACGACCTCGGCCACACCCGCCCCAAGGCCCTTCATCGATTTTGCGTCGACAGAGAGCTTGCCCTCTTGGGCCCGGTACAGCGCGTAACCTACCTTACGCCGGACTGACTCCGGGAACGCCTGAAGATCCTTCCGGCAGGATGCGATCCACTCGACAGGTTTCAGCACGGCCGGCAGCATCCCACTCTATAGCCGTTCCGCTATGAAATGTCAAGCCAGATGTCGCTGACAGCCGGATGTCGACAGCCGGAGCAGGGCGAGCGCCGCTCGCCCCTACGGTCGCCGCATCGAGTCCAATTTCATCGCCGCTCCATCAACCCCACGAACCGCTTGAAGAGATCGTGGCTGTCCTGCGGCCCCGGTGAGGCTTCCGGGTGGTATTGCACGGAGAACACAGGCTTGTCCTTCAGGCGGAAGCCCTCGTTGCTGCCGTCGAAGAGCGAGACGTGCGTCACCTCCACGTCCTGCGGCAGCGACTCCGGCAGCACGCAGAAGCCGTGGCTCTGGCTGGTGATCTCGACCTTGCCGGTCGAGAGGTCCTTGACCGGGGGGTTGGCGCCGCGGTGGCCGCGCGCCATCTTGGCCGTGCGGCCGCCGAGCGCCAGCGCCAGGATCTGGTGGCAGAGGCAGATGCCGAAGAGCGGGATACCGCTTGTGACCACGTCGCCATCCGCCCGCTACGCGGCGGCGGCCTGGCCGGGGCTGCGGCCGGTCCAGCGCTTGTAGGCGCGCGAGAAGGCGGCGGCGTCCGAGTAGCCCAGCAGGTAGCTGATGTGCTTCACGTTGAAGTCGGTCCGTTGCAGCCAGTCGTCGGCGAGGTCGTGGCGCACGCGGCTGACCAGCTCGCTGAAGGTGACGCCGGATTCCTGGAGGCGGCGACGCAGGGTGCGCTCGCTCAGGTGAAGCCGCCGAGCGACGTGGCGCAGCGATACCTCGCCCGATGACAGCCGCTGCGCGATGACGGCCGCCGCCTGGTCCGCCAGCGAGTCCCGGCCCTGCGGGCGCACCTGCTTCAGCAGCCCGTCGGCATAGGACCGCAGCATGACGCCGAGACGGCTGTCCGCCGTCGGGATGCGCAGGGCGAGCGTTTCCGTGGCCAACCTGATCGCGTCGGCGCGCTCGCCGAAAGCGACCGCGCAGCCGAACAGGCGCCGGCATTCGGCGATCGGCGCGGCGCGGGCATGCGCGAACTGGACCGCGAGCGGCCGCAGCTGCACGCCGGTGACGACGCGCAGCGCGCTCACGGTCCGGGCGATCGTGAACTCGCCGAGATGCCGGCACCGCCCCCATGCCGCATCCGCGACATGCAGCAGGAGCCCCAGGCCCTCATCGTCGCGCTCGAGCTCGAGCGTGAAGCCGTCGCACACGATCGACGCGTAGCGCCGATAGTATGAGACGGCCTCATCCACCGTCTCGGCGCAGGCGGCCAGGTAGGCGAGGACACCGCCGTTCTTGAGCCGGAACTCGCCGCCGCGATGCAGCCCGAAACTGCCGTCACGGGTCTGCGCCGCGCCGAAATCGAGCATGGCGGCGAAATGCGCGGCGGGAATCTGCCGGCCATATTTCAGGTCGCGACGATCGATGCCGAGCTTCTCCAGCAGCGGCGGCGTCGCAATCCGATGGCGGTCAAGCCAGGCGACGGTCTCGCCCGCCCACTCAGCATTGATCTGCATGTCCGGCCCATCGCAAGCGGAGGCGGCACACCATAGCAGGACTCTCGGCTGGCCGCTTGGCCGCTGATGTCATGGCTTTGGCCGCGGCAATCAATGCGCTGCGCGCGCGCCCCGGATATGTATGACGTGGCGGACCGCCAGGCGCATTGCCGTCAGTCCGGCCGCATTCCCATGCCGATCGTCTGGCCCGCAGCAACGGCTGCCCCGAACCGACGGAACTGCCGGAGCCCGCGCCTTGCCCAGCGAGAATTTCAAGACGATGTTCGACAATCTCGCGCTTGCCTGCCGCCAGATGATGAGCGGCCCGCATGGCCGCGCGATCACGGTCGAGCGCGGCATCAGCGTTCTCTACGGCGCGCCGCCGGTCACGATCGATCTCGCCATGGTCAGCTTCCAAAACCACGTCTGCGACAGGCCGATGTTCAATCCGGCGGGGCGGCCGTGGCCCGAACGCCTGATCCATGCCGACGAGGGCCGGGACCCTTTCCCGTTCGGGCCGCGCCTGCGACGCGTGTTCGCGGCGCATGGACTCACGCGTACGCTGTGCGAGCGCACGCTTGCCATCAACGCGGTCTACCCGGACGCGCCGGTCGGCGATTCCGAGTTCTGGCTGTGCGGCGAGGGCAGCTATGGCGCGTGGCGGCGATTCTCCACGAACTGGACGGCGCTCGTGATCGAGCAGGTCCGTCCCAAGGCGGTGCTGCTGCTGGGCCGCAAGGCAACGATCGCGATCCGCCACCAGCTCGGGGTATCGCCGGTCGTCGAGGCCATGCACTTCGGGACGCCGACCGCCGGGCGCGACGACACGATCTATGACATGCCGTTCGGCCGGCTCGTCGAACTGCTGGGCGCCAGGCGGTAGGCCGGGGGGAGAGACATGGACTGTCCGTTTGCCTGGCCCGAGATGAACGAGATCCACGCCTACTGGCTCGCCAAGCGCGGCCAGCGCCGGATGCCGTCGCGCCAGGACATCGAGCCCACGGAGATACCGAGGTTGCTGCGCAACGTGATGCTGATCGACGTGCTCCACGATCCCGCCAGGTTCCGCTACCGGCTGATCGGCACCAACGTGGTGGATGCGACCGGCGAGAACCGCACCGGCAAATGCTTCGACAGCGTGGACTTCTTCGCGGCCAATCCGATCGTCAGGGAGCAGTACGCCGCCGCCGTCGCGACCGGCGAGCCCGTGCATTCGCTGGAGCCGTTCTATCGGCTCGACACGCGCCGGGAATACGAGGTCGAGCGGCTGCTGCTGCCGCTGTCATCGGACGGCGTGACGGTCGACATGATTCTCGTCTATTTCCATTTCAAGTCGGGCGGATTCGCCGCGCACTAGCCGCCGATGGCCGCCGCGCTGCGGCCGGGCTCAGCGCTTCTCCATCAGCCCGACGAACCGCTTGAACAGATAGTGGCTGTCCTGCGGCCCCGGTGAGGCCTCCGGGTGATACTGCACGGAGAACACCGGGCGGTCCTTCAGGCGGAAGCCTTCGTTGGAGCCGTCGAACAGCGAGACGTGCGTCACCTCCACGTCCGCCGGCAGCGATTCCGGCAGGACGCAGAAGCCGTGGTTCTGGCTGGTGATCTCGACCTTGCCGGTGGAGAGGTCCTTGACCGGGTGGTTGGCGCCGCGGTGGCCGCGGGCCATCTTCGCGGTGCGGCCGCCGAGCGCCAGCGCCAGGATCTGGTGGCCGAGGCAGATGCCGAAGAGCGGCGTGCCGCTGGCGAGGATGGCGCGGATCACGGGCACGGCGTATTCGCCGGTCGCGGCGGGGTCGCCGGGGCCGTTGGAGAGGAACACGCCGTCGGGCCGGTGGCGCATGACGTCGTCGGTGGTCGCGGTCGCCGGCACCACCGTCACGCGGCAGCCCTGGTCGGCGAGGCAGCGCAGGATGTTGCGCTTGGCGCCGTAGTCGATGGCGACGACGTGGAAGCGCGGGGCTTCCTGGCGGCCGAAGCCGCGGCCGAGCTGCCAGCGCGTCTCGTTCCAGCTGTAGGTCTGGCGGCAGGTCACGTCCTTGGCGAGGTCCATGCCCTCGAGGCCGGGCCAGGCGGCGGCTTCGGCAATCAGCGCGGCGGTATCGAAGCGGCCGTCGGGGGCATTGGCGATGACGCCGCTGGGGGCGCCGCCGTCGCGGATGCGGCGCGTAAGGCGGCGGGTGTCGACGCCGCATAGGCCCACGAGATTGTGCGACTTCAGCCAGGCGTCGAACGGCTGGGCCGTGCGCCAGTTCGAGGGCTCGGTGATGTCGGCGCTGATGACGCAGCCGCGCGCCGCCGGGGTCATGGTCTCGATGTCCTCGGGGTTGGCGCCGACATTGCCGATATGCGGGAAGGTGAAGCCGATGATCTGGCCGGCGTAGGAAGGATCGGTCATGATCTCCTGATAGCCGGTCTGCGCGGTGTTGAAGCAGACCTCGCCGACCGCGCGCCCGCTGGCGCCGACGCCGCGGCCCCAGAACAGCGTGCCATCGGCCAACGCCAGCACCGCCGTCAGGTCTTGGGCCATGGAGACTCCCCGTCACCGTCGATTGCGGCGCTCTTGTCGGGCAGGGCAGGCGGCGCCGTCAAGCCGCAAATCACCGGCGGCCTCGAGCGCCGGTCGAGGCCGGTTTCGCACGCGGAGGCGCGGAGCCGCGGAGGCGGTCTGTGGTGGTCGGGATGGCGTCATTAAATTCGTTTGTCACCCCGGCGAAAGCCGGGGTCCATAGACACGGGCCTCTGGAATATGGGCCCCGGCTTTCGCCGGGGTGACAACGTGGGGAGGGAAGGCGTGGTATCGCGCGGTCGATTCCGCTAACGTCCGCTCCGCGAATCGGAAGCGAGGAAGCCATGCTACGCGAACGGCTGAGCGAAGACATGAAGACGGCCATGCGCGGCCGGGATCAGCGCGCGCTGTCGACGATCCGCATGGTGCTGGCCGAACTCAAGCTGCGGGACATCAACGCGCGCGAGAAGGGCAATACGACGGGCGTCGGCGAGCCTGAAATCGTCGACATGATGCAGAAGCTGGTGCGCCAGCGGCGCGACAGCATCGAGGCCTACGAGAAGGGCGGCCGGCCGGAACTGGCGCAGCAGGAGGCCGAGGAGATCGCCGTCATCGAGCGCTACCTGCCGAAGGGCCTGAGCGACGAGGAGACGGCCAAGGCCATCGCCGAAGCGATCGCCGCCACCGGCGCCACGACCGTGAAGGACATGGGGCGCATCATGGCGCGGTTGAAAGAGCAGTACGCCGGCCAGATGGACTTCAGCAAGGTCGGCCCGCTGGTGAAGCAGAAGCTGGGCTGAGGCCGACTCGGTGCAGATGTTCGTAGGGGCGAGCGGCGCTCGCCCTTGTTACCGCAAGCGCAATCGCCGGAGTCCGGTACGATCGAGGGCGAGCGCCGCTCGCCCCTACGGCGGATGGATCGAGTGGCAGGACTGCGCGGCCTAGCCTCTCCTGCCTGACATAGGGTAGGGTAGCAGACGCACCATGCATCCTCGCGCATCTGGCGGCGCCGGACGGGCGTGCAGAGGGGTTCGAGCGCCGCGGAATGTCGATAGCGCCGGAATTCGTCGATGAACTGCGCAGCCGCCTGTCGATCGCGTCGGTGATCGGCGGCCGGGTGCGGCTGCAGAAGCGCGGCCGTGACCAACACACGGGCCTGTGTCCGTTCCACAAGGAGAAGTCGCCGTCTTTCTATGTTTATCCTGATCATTGGCACTGTTTCGGCTGCGGCGCCCATGGCGACGTCGTCGGCTTCGTCATGCGCAGCGACAACCTGTCGTTCCCGGAGGCGGTCGAGCGGCTGGCCCGCGATGTCGGCCTGCAGGTGCCCGCCAGCACGCCCGAGGAACGCCAGCGCGAGGAGCAGCGGGCCACGCTCCACAGCACGCTGGAGGCGGCGGCGGCTTGGTTCGAGGCCCAGCTGCGGGCCGGCGTCGGGCGCCCCGGCCTCGACTACTTCAAGCGGCGCGGGCTGCAGGAGGAGACCATTGCCCGCTTCCGGCTCGGCTACGCGCCGGACAGCCGCAGCGCGCTGAAGGATGCGTTGGCCAAGGCCGGCGTGAGCGAGGCGCTGATGCTGGAGGCCGGGCTGATCATCCGTCCCGACGACGGCCGGCCGACCTATGACCGCTTCCGCGGTCGCGTCATGTTCCCGATCAGCGATCGCCGGGGCAGGGTCATCGCCTTCGGCGGCCGCATCCTCGACCAGGGCGAGCCGAAATACCTGAATTCGCCGGAAACGCCCCTGTTCCACAAGGGCCGCACCCTCTACGGCCAGGCCCAGGCGGCGCGGGCGGCGCGCGAGAGCGGCGAGATCGTGGTCTGCGAAGGCTATATGGATGTCATCGCCCTGGCCGAGGCCGGCTTCGCCGGGGCCGTGGCGCCGCTCGGCACGGCCCTGACCGAGGGCCAGATCGCCGAGCTCTGGCGGTTGGTGCCGGAGCCGATCCTCTGCTTCGACGGCGATGCCGCCGGACAGCGGGCGGCGGCGCGGGCGGTCGAGCGGGCCCTGCCGCTGCTGCAGCCCGGCAAGTCGCTGCGCTTTGCCGTCCTGCCGCCGGGCGAGGACCCGGACAGCCTGATTCGGGCTCGCGGGCCTGAGGCCATGCGCGAGCTGCTCGGCGAGGCGCGCCCGCTCTTCGATCTGATGTGGGACCAGGAGTTGGCGGTAGCGCCGACCGATACGCCGGAGCGACGGGCCGGGTTCCGCCAGCGGCTGCAGGAGCGCATCCGGCAGATCGGCGAGCGGACCGTTCACGAAGGTTACCGCAGCGAGGTCGACCGGCGCCTGGCGGCTGCCTTCGAGCGGCAGCCGACCCGGGGCCGACCCTTTACACCCCAGAAGGGCCGCCCGGGCGCGGTCGAGGTGGGGGGCATGGCGGCCCGGGCCGGCACCAAGGGGCTGGAACGGCAACCGGAAGAGGTGGTTCTGGCCCTCCTCGTCAACCATCCCCGGCTGGCCGCCGAGCATGGCGAGGAGCTGGCCCAGGCGAGCTTCCGGGGCGGTGGCCTTGACAAGCTCCGACAGGCCATAATAGACCTCGCCGCCGGCCATCCGGACCTTGACTCCGATACCGTAAAACTCCACTTGGACAAGATGGGCTTTGCCCAGGCCTTGAAAGGCCTTTTGGATCGCACCAAGGACAAGCGGTTTACGCTGCCAACGGCCCCCGCGGAACGCGCGGCCGAGGGGCTGCGTGAGCAGCTTGGCCTGATTCGCGAACGGGCGGCACATCAGGAGCGGGATATGGCGGCGCGACGGTTGGGCGAGGAGCCGTCGGACGAAGCCTATGCGCGGTTCGAAACGGCGCGGGAGGCCACCCTGGAGGGGGAGAGCCGGCGCGCGGACGTCGACGGGGTCGACGCCGGCGCGACCCGTGTGCGCTCGACATAGTATAGGGGTATCACGCAGCGGCCCCCATGGGACGTTCCCTTGGGGCCGGGCGTAGGGTTAACGGGTGGGACTTGGCAGGTGCTTGATGGCGGCTAAAACGCAGGCAAAACCGGAAGTCGCGGAAACGCGTGAGGAGACGGCCGACGGTCCGCTCATGGACAGTCAGACGGTGGCCGTCAAGAAGATGCTGGCGCGCAGCAAGGAGCGCGGCTACGTCACCTATGACGAGCTGAACGCCGTGCTGCCGGCCGAGCAGATGTCCTCCGAACAGATCGAGGACACCATGGCGATGCTCAGCGAGATGGGCATCAACGTCGTCGAGAGCGAGGAGTCCGAAGAGGCCCAGCCGGCGGCGGTGGCCAAGAAGCCCAAGGCCGACGACGACGAGGAAGAGGAAGGCCAGACCGCCGGCAACATCGACGACGACGATGTCGGCCGCACCGACGATCCCGTCCGCATGTACCTGCGCGAGATGGGCAGCGTGGAGCTGCTGTCGCGCGAGGGCGAGATCGCCATCGCCAAGCGCATCGAGGCCGGCCGCGACATGATGATCGGCGGCATCTGCGAGAGCCCGACGACCTATCGCGCGCTCATCACCTGGCGCGACAAGCTGGTCGCCGGCCAGATGCTGCTGCGCGACATCATCGACCTCGACGCCACCTATGGCGGCGGCCCCGACGGCGCCAAGGTCGAGGCGGATCTCGCCCGCACCGAGGGCGAGGAGGAAGAGGAGGAGGAAGAGGCCGAGGAAGCCGAGGGCCAGCCCAACGCCGAGGGCGCTCCGGCCGACGGCGAGGCCGACGAGGCCAACATCTCGCTGGCCGCCATGGAACAGGAGCTGCTGCCGGGCGCGCTGGTCAAGTTCGAGGAGGTCTCGGCCTCCTTCAAGAAGATCGAGAAGCTGCAGCAGAAGCGGTTGCTGGCCATCCGTGCCGGCGAGCCGGTCTCGACCCAGAGCGACCGCCGCTACGATCAGCTGAAGGCCGAGCTGGTCGAGCTGATGCGCGCCGTGCGGCTCAACAACGGCCGCATCGAGGGCCTGGTCGACGAGCTCTACGGGCTGCACGGCAAGCTGCAGGGCCTGGAGGGCCGGCTGCTGCGCCTGGCCCAGAACAGCGGCGTGCCGCGCGAGGAGTTCCTCAACCGCTACTACAACGCCGAACTCGACCCGAAGTGGCTGGGGCGCATCATGCGCCTGACCGCCAAGGGCTGGAAGAAGTTCATCACCAAGCACAAGGACGAGGTGCGCGACATCCGCACGGAGATCTCGAACATCTCCGAGAAGACGGGCCTCGCCGTCGGCGACTTCCGCCGCATCGTCAACACGGTGAAGAAGGGCGAGCGCGAGGCTGGGCGGGCCAAGACCGAGATGGTCGAGGCCAACCTGCGGCTGGTGATCTCGATCGCCAAGAAATATACCAACCGCGGCCTGCAGTTCCTCGACCTCATCCAGGAAGGCAACATCGGCCTGATGAAGGCGGTCGACAAGTTCGAGTACCGCCGCGGCTACAAGTTCTCGACCTACGCCACCTGGTGGATCCGGCAGGCGATCACCCGCTCGATCGCCGACCAGGCCCGCACCATCCGCATCCCCGTGCACATGATCGAGACCATCAACAAGCTGGTGCGCACCTCGCGCCAGATGCTGCACGAGATCGGCCGCGAGCCGACGCCGGAGGAGCTGGCCGAGAAACTGGCCATGCCGCTGGAGAAGGTGCGCAAGGTGCTGAAGATCGCCAAGGAGCCGATCAGCCTGGAGACGCCGATCGGCGACGAAGAGGATTCCCACCTCGGCGACTTCATCGAGGACAAGAATGCCGTCCTACCCGTGGACGCGGCCATCCAGGCCAACCTGCGGGAGACCACGACGCGCGTGCTCGCCAGCCTGACCCCCCGCGAGGAGCGCGTGCTGCGCATGCGCTTCGGCATCGGCATGAACACCGACCACACGCTGGAAGAGGTCGGCCAGCAGTTCTCGGTGACCCGCGAGCGCATCAGGCAGATCGAGGCGAAGGCGCTAAGGAAGCTGAAGCATCCGAGCCGAAGCAGGAAGCTGCGGAGCTTTTTGGATAACTGAGCGCGGACTGATGCCGCTCGGCCAGGCCGGCCGGTCCTTAATGGGCTTTCCATGGAATCGCCGGGGCTTGTCCCGGCGATTTTTTTGTCTGAACTGCGACAAGTATGTTCTTGATATGTTCCTAACGGCTGCATAAGCTCTCTATAGTTGCAGCGAAAGGGGACAGTATCGTGATACGTGCTATTGGCGTGCTTTTAATGGTTCTGAGCTTATCGGGACAGACATTTGCGCAAACTCTCTCGCCGCGAGCCTTCACGGAGGAATATGTCAAGGCGACCAGCGCCGCGGTGCCATCGGCTATTGTGACCATCATCAGGGATTTGGAATTCACGACCCGTTTGCCGGATGGACGCACCGCGAAGCACACGATCAGCGGCGCTTATCAAGTTTATTCCAAAGATCCTGAGCGTCTTCAGAGTCTGATCCAAGCCCACGTGATTGGTCTGTCGCGGCTGCCAAATCCGCAATCGCGCACTCAACCTGTGGCTTCGAACCGGCTCTCGCCGCGCGCATTTGCCGAAGAATTCGCCAAGGCGTTCAGGAGCGCAGCCCCGAGTGCAACGATCGAACTCGCCGGCGATCTTGAAGTCATTGTGCGCCGTTCAGGGGGCACCATCAGAACTGTCAATCTTTCCAATTTCTACACCATTTACTCGAGAGAGCCCGAACGTCTCAAAGACCTCGTCCAGACCCAGGTCGCCCTCCTGGTTTCGGCAACCCGAACGACGCTTGATCCCTCGCGCATCATTCCGGTCGTAAAGGATCGAGCATGGCTTCGCGAATATCAGGAAAAGGTGAAGGCGGCCGGAGGTCGGCAGGAGCAGTTGGTTGAGGATCTCAATAGCGAGCTTGTGATTTCCTACGCCGAGGACACGCCGAATGCGATGCATCACCTGACGACCGATGACTATTCCGGCGACCGCCGTGAGTTGCGTGCGTTTGCCATTAAGAATCTGCTGCGCGTACTGCCCAAGATAGAGATGCGTGTCCTCAATGAGTATGTGTCGATCATTTCGGCGGGTGAAGATTACACGCCGAGTCTTCTTCTTCTGGAAGACATCTGGACCAGTGGAAAAATCAAGGTGAAAGGCGAAATCGTTGTGGCCGTTCCTGCGCGCGACGTGATTTTGATGACCGGCTCACGCAGCGGTAAAATAACGAACTTTCGCGCTTTCGCTGCGGATCTCTATGCCAAAGGTCCCTATTCGTTGAGCGACAGGCTGTTTGTCTATCGCAACAATGCTTTCACGATCTATGGCCGCAACTGATCGCGCTGTCGTCATGGCTCGCTGCCCCTCGGGGGCGGTGGGGGCAGATGAGGTGCGGGGCCCGCCGTTTGTCTTTTTGGTACCTCAAGCCCACATGAGCCCTGCATCCATCCCACCCTTATCCCCGTATCTGTGCCAACGCCGCCCCCCGCGGCGTTGATGCACGGGAGGTGTCAATGGCAATTCATGCAAAGGTGGCTGCCGCGGCAGCCCTTATCGCGCTCGCGGTCTCAAGCGCCCAGGCGCAAGAGAAACAGGAGAACTACGCCAGCTGGCCGCCGCTGCAGAGCACGTTCGAGTCGACCGGCGGCAACGGGATCATGATCAAGGGCTACGACCCGGTCATCCTGCGCGACAAATGCGTGACCACCTTCATGGCGGTGACGCCAGCGCCCGACGTCAACGTCTACTTCAACGTCATCGAGTTCGAGGCGACGTCCGTGCAAGGCGGCACGCTCTGCGCCAACGGCAAGTGGCGCGCGATCGACGGCAGCGCGACCGGCACGACGCCGTTCCGGATGTTCTTCAAGGATGGCTCGTTCCGGCGCGCGCCGTGAGCGGTTAGCGCGGGATGCCGTAGTGCCGCGGTGGCAGCGGCACCATTCGCCCGGCATTGATGCTCTGGTTGATCTGCCGATTGAGGGTGCCGCGCCAGGCGTCCTGGCCGATCTTCGGATCGATCTTGGGATAGAGCGCGGCGCGGAATTGCGTTGGATCGACAGCCGGGATCGGCTTCATCTGCATCTGCGGGATCGTGACCCGCGGAAGGGCAAGCTGTTGCTTGATTGACGACAGCCACAGCTTCTGCAGCCCGAACATGGCGGCGCCGCCGACGCAGAAAGCCACCAATGCTTTGAGGACAAGACTCATGGCACGCCCGTGGTCGATGCGGGCAGCCTAAGGCGCGCGGCTTAAAGACCCAGCAAGCAACATTGCCGACTTGCCGCGCAAGTCTTTACCAATTGGAAGTCATAGGAGCGCTGAGCGCCGGTGCGCCGTGATCTCAATGCGATTAACAAATTCATCTCGACAACTCTCGTCGCCCGCTGCATTCTTGCATGATGAGCCGCGATACCGACACGATCGAAGTCGACAAGGCGACCGCCGACACACTGAAGGCGCGTGCCGCCGAGCGCGGCGTGAGCGTCGCAGGGCTTCTGGCCGAGATGGTGAGGGAAGTCGGGGCGGTCGAGGTTGATCCGGCCGAGATCGCGGAGCTTGACCGCCGTTGGGCCAAGATCAAGGCGGGTGAGGCAACCGTACCGCACGAGGATGTCGTGCGTTGGCTCAATACGTGGGGCACGCCGGCATTCAAGCGGTGGCGTGATCAATGAAGATTGAATGGTCGGACGACGCGCTCGCCGACCTCGATCGCTTCGCCACGTTTCTTCGCCGCCCCTCAATGCCCCGCCGTCTTCGCGGCCGCGACCGTCATCGGCGTTGCGCTGTAGACATCCGGGAACAGCGCCTTGAGGTGCTCGACCTTGGGCCGGTCGTTGATGGCGATATAGGGGTGGTTGGGATTGTTGGTGGCGTAATCCTGGTGATAGTCCTCGGCCGGATAGAACGCTGCTTTGTCGGTGTCGGTCTTGGTCACGATCGGCTTCCCGAACACGCGCGTGGCGTCGAGCTGCGCGATATAGGCCTTGGCGACGCGGCGCTGCGCCTCGCTCTGCGCAAAGATCTCGGAGCGATATTGCGTGCCGAAGTCCGGCCCCTGGCGGTTGAGCTGGGTCGGGTCGTGCGCGACCGAGAAGAAGATCTGCAGGATCTTGCCGTAGGAGGTCACGCGCGGATCGAAGGTGACGCGCACCGCCTCGGCGTGGCCGGTGCGCCCATAGCTGACGGCCTGATAGTTGGCGTCCTTGGCATCGCCGCCGGCATAGCCTGACACGGCGTTGCGCACGCCCTTGGCGTGCTGGTAGACCGCCTGCAC
>Ga0137403_10006419_pt1 | contig 13464 bp, 15 predicted proteins | sample CZOMad2_1_16fung_FD_122057 | JGI IMG/M metagenome (GOLD analysis project Ga0137403, IMG submission 122057) | Vadose zone soil fungal communities from Angelo Coast Range Reserve, California, USA - CZOMad2_1_16fungal (Hybrid Assembly) | ecosystem: Environmental > Terrestrial > Soil > Vadose zone... | reverse complement strand
CCGTCAACTCCTCCCCTTAACTGCTTGTCTTGCTGAGCGAACGCGCGCCGTGGCACCCGAACCCCAACCACTATTGTCGCGTTCCCCTTTCTGCAAAGCCTGTTTGACTGTAAGGCCCCTGCCTTGCACTAATCGGTTCTCCCGCGTCTTGATCTTGGATAGGAGATCTTCTGACAAGAGAGCCGTAGGAACCGTTTTGCAAGCGTGAACACCGATCACATTGCCATCTGCGACTTCAATTTGAATCTCATCGCCCTCGGAAAGGCTGAGAGCGTCCAAAAGTCTTTGTGGAGCAGTCATTTGGCGCTTAGAAGCTATTTTCAATCGAAAGAGTTCATTCATGTTTTGTTTCCCTCCAATCCGTCGTACGGATCATCCGAAAATCCGCAATTCGTATAATAGGGCAAACTGAGCGTGGGGTCAAGGGCCGGCAGGGCTGTGCTCAGCCAATCTAGCTATTACCTCGAGGATTCGGGCGGCCAAGAGTGAAACAAAACCTAACGTAAGGATTACGACGCCCTTGAGGGATCGAAGTACAGATTGACGAATAAAAACCAGGTCAACATCCTGGTCATTAACAAGCGTAATGCCATCTTGAGTAAGCTTAATACCCTTGAGGGATTGAACAGCTTTTTGCAACTCCTTCGTTTTCCGGAATTCTTGCTCTCGACGGAGCGCGTCTAAGGCCAAGATCAATCCACCAGTGAACGTTAAGGCGTCGCCTACAAGGCCCAGAATAGTAGTGAGTGACATAAGAATTTACCGGATGATACCGGTTCTCCAAATGGGCTAAATTTGCTTGACCAAATATGAGTCAGTTTTCGTCGTTTCATCCGTAGAGTGTAATAAGGCTTTCGTAGCGATGACAAGCTGGATTCCTTATGCTAAACGGGACGACTCGTCACGAGTTGAACTCGAATTCAATTTCGTCTCAGCTTGCCCGGTCATAACTTCTTATATCGTCGCCAGAATTACGGCTACTGACTATTCCACCTCTGATTGCTTGTGCCAACCTCCTTGGAATATATTGCTTTGCACTCAAGTCTATCCAGTCGCGAAAGGTCTTAGTTCAATATGTCCAAACCTGTACCCATTACTGTCGCACACGGCGACGGTATCGGGCCGGAGATCATGGCGGCGACCCTGCACATTCTCAAAGAAGCCGGCGCTAACCTCGAGATAGAAACAATAGACATCGGCGAGAAGGTTTATCTGGCCGGAAATAGTTCAGGCATAGAGCCGAGCGCCTGGGATTCACTACGCCGCACCAAAGTTTTTCTTAAAGCGCCAATCACTACGCCACAGGGTGGCGGTTACAAGAGTCTGAATGTCACGGTGCGCAAGACGCTGGGTCTCTTTGCCAACGTTCGCCCCTGTGTCTCCTACCACCCCTTTGTGGAAACCAAACATCCGATCATGGACGTGGTCATCGTTCGCGAGAACGAAGAGGATCTTTACGCCGGCATTGAGCACCGGCAAACCGAGCAAGTGACGCAATGCCTGAAGCTGATCTCGCGTCCGGGCTCGGAAAAGATCGTGCGCCATGCCTTTGAATATGCCCGCCGGAATAATCGCAGGAAGGTCACGTGCTTCACGAAAGACAACATCATGAAGCTTACCGATGGCCTTTTTCACAAAGTGTTTGACGAGATCGCGGCGGAATATCCGGATATGGAAAACGAGCATTGGATTGTAGACATCGGCGCCGCGAAGCTCGCCGATACGCCCGAAGTTTTTGACGTAATCGTCATGCCGAATTTATATGGCGACGTACTCTCGGACGTAGCGGCGCAAATTGCGGGCTCCGTCGGGCTCGCCGGTTCGGCAAACATCGGTGAGCACGTGTCGATGTTCGAGGCAATACATGGGTCCGCTCCTCGACGCGCCGGGCAAAACCTGGCGAACCCGTCAGGTTTGCTCCTGGGAGCGGTGATGATGCTGGTACATATCGGCGAGACAACGGTTGCGGAACGCGTGCACAATGCCTGGCTGCGAACGATCGAGGATGGAATTCACACCTACGACATTTATGAAGAGGGTAAGAGCAAGCAGAAGGTTGGCACCAGGGAATTCGCAGAAGCTGTGGCCCAACGTATAGGCCAGGCGCCGCAAACTCTGAAAGTCGCCAAATACAAGTCCGCTGGCGAAGTGCCCCCGGCTGCAAAGGCCGGCGAGCATATGCAAACTCGAGAGAAGAAAGATCTCGTCGGCGTGGACGTTTTCCTGGACTGGACAAAAGGCTCCGCCAACGACCTCGGTGACGCGCTAAGCAAACTTAACGGTGACGGCACGAAGCTCGAGATGATGAGCAACCGCGGCGTCAAGGTATGGCCAGGCGGTCATCCGGAAACCTTCTGCTCTGATCACTGGCGCTGTCGATTTTTGTCAGACACCGAGGGGAGCGGGGTATCCCATCCGCAGATAATCTCGCTCCTAAAACGGTTCGCGGATGCCGGCTTCGATTTCATTAAGACGGAGAATCTTTACAACTTTGACGGCGAGCGCGGTTATTCACTCGATCAAGGGGCGTGAGGGGATGCGGATTTCGGATTTCGGATTGCCGGTTTAGACGTTGACTAATTCCATAAGGGAAGGCCAAGCGATGCCCCGGAAGGTAGCTGGATCAAAAAATCGTAGCGTTTCAAAAGTCCGAACTCCGCAATCCGCCATCCGCAATCGAGGGCCGCTCGTGGCCGTTATCATGGGCAGCAAGTCTGATTGGGAAACGATGCGTCACGCCGACGAAACGCTAACGGAATTTGGCGTGGCCCACGAATGCCGCGTGATGTCGGCACATCGCACACCGCAACTGGCGACAGAGTTTTCCTCGACTGCAGCTTCTCGTGGCGTTGAAGTCATCATCGCCGCCGCCGGCGGGGCGGCTCACCTCGCCGGCGTGATCGCCGCACACACAATCCTGCCGGTGTTGGGTGTGCCCATGAAAAGCGATGCGCTTAACGGTATGGATTCCCTCCTGGCCACGGTCCAAATGCCGGCCGGTATTCCAGTCGGCACCTTAGCCATTGGGAAGCCGGGCGCTATTAATGCGGCGCTGCTCGCTATTGCCATCCTCGCCAACAGTCGCCCTGAACTTCGCGCCAAGCTGGAGGAATTTCGTAAGCGGCAGGAGCAACAAGTTCGCAGCGTGACGCTTCCATGACGCAGCGTCTGAAATTCCTCCTTGAATAATCCCGACCGTTAGAGCAAAATGCCCTCACCGAAGTGCCGCGCCGGAGATGGACCTGATTCCCCAGGACTGGGTCTGTCTTTCACAATTCTTCCTGTCTCGCTTTGCTGGAAACCCAGAACATGATCGGCAAAACAATCTCCCAATATCGGATCGTCGAACAGCTTGGCGAGGGCGGTATGGGAGTGGTCTACCTGGCCGAAGACACCACGCTGGGCCGGCGCGTGGCGATGAAGTTTCTCTCCACGACGACGAAAGAATACCGCGCCAGATTTTTGCGAGAAGCACGCGCCGTCTCTGCCCTAACTCATCCGAACATCGCCACAGTTTTCAATTATGGTGAAACTGACGACGGCCAACCTTACATCGTGATGGAACTGATCAAGGGGGAGTCTCTAAGCGACAAACTGCGCGCCGGATCGCTGGCGCTGCCAGAAGCTGTAAGGATTGTGTCCTACATTGCCGAAGCACTCGGCGAAGCTCACCACCAGGGAGTGGTCCACCGCGATGTGAAACCCTCGAACGTCGTCATAACAGAGCGCGGACAAGTTAAGGTGCTCGACTTTGGTCTGGTCAAACACATGGCTGAACACTCTGGCATTGGCGGCGGTTCTGATCAGAAAACTTTGCCTTCTACCCGCACACGCAGCGACGTGATTGTCGGCACGCCCCTTTATCTTTCCCCGGAACAGGCGAAGGGAAAGAATGTGGATGGGCGCAGCGATCTGTTTGCTCTTGGCGCCGTTCTTTATGAATGCATCACGGGCCAGTCGGCGTTTGCGGGTGGTAGTCTTATCGAAATCGGTGCGCAAGTGATTCACGTGACGCCGGCAGTGCCATCACAAATCAACGATCGTATTCCCCACGAGCTCGATCGAATTACGATGAAGGCGATTGAGAAAAAGGTTGAAGCACGTTATCAGACCGCGGAAGAATTCATCAAAGACTTGCAACAGGTGCTCCCTAACCTTCAAAGCGATGGGTTCCGCGTAGGTGGACGTTCGACCAAGTCGTTAGTTGTTCCACGCACTCATTCGGCCAGCGCTTTGACAACCATAGCCGAAAGTTTTCGCCGTCCCCGGCTTTCTTTGGCCACTTTCGTACTCACAATACTTGGCGTGGCTTTGCTGGGCTGGGCAATGGTCCATTGGTGGAAACCTTCTCCGTATAAGCCTGCCCCGATCGTGCTCGATTGGTATAACCGGGGCACCGACGCCCTGCGTAACGGCGCATTTCTGCAGGCAAGCAAAGCCTTCGAACAGGCAGTGGCAAACGATCCCAAGTTTCCCCTGGCGCATGCCCGGCTTGCTGAAGCATGGCTTGAACTCGACTATGCCGATAAAGCTAAGGATGAGATGTTAAAGGTTCAGTCGCTGGTGCCAAACCGCTCGCAGTTAGCTCGCGTTGATGCTCTTCATCTGGAAGCCATTAATGCCACGGTCACCAGAGATTTTCCCGGAGCCATCAAAGCTTATACAGAATTAGCAAGCCTCTCACCTAATGAACCGCAAGTTTATGTCGACCTGGGCCGTGCTTATGAGAAGAACGACGATATCAAAAAAGCTATTGAGAGTTATGTGGAAGCAACGAATCGCGCGCCACAGTATGCAACTGCGTTCTTGAGGGTAGCAATTCTTTACGGAAGACAAATGGATCTGGCAAGTGCTTCTGCCGCGTTCGACAAGGCAAACACGCTGTATGAGGCTCTGGGCAACTTCGAAGCGCAAGCCGAAGTGTCGTTTCAGCGTGGCTTTCTTTTTCTGCAAATTGAGAAATTTCCAGAAGCACACCAACAGTTTGAGCGCGCCTTGGAGTTGGCCCGCACTACATCCAGTCAATACGGACAGGTAAAGGCCCTGCTAAAGTTAGGGGACACCGTTGTCGCTGAGGGTAATGCTGACCAGGGACGGCAGTACATGCGCCAGGCGATAGATCTGTCCCAGGCTAACGGTATCGATAACCTCACTAAGCGCGGACTGGTTGACCTCGGTAACACTTATCTCGCGAGCGCCGACTACCCCGAGGCTGAAAAGTACTTCAAGCAGTCTCTGGGCCTTGCACAACAGCAAAAAGACGGTCGCAATGCGGCAAGAGCACTGCTCTCGCTCGGAAGCCTGGCTGAACGACGAAATAGCAGTGATGAATCAGCGGCTTATATCGAGCAAGCTCTTCCGTTTTATCAACAAGGTGGCTACCGCAAAGAAACACTACAAGCTTTAGCGCTGCTCGCGCGCGTCAAGGTGCAAAAAGGCGACTACGAGGCCGCGCTTCAGGCTTTCGAGCAACAGCTAAAACTGACGGAACAGTTGGGCGATCAACCGCAAGCGGGTCTAGCACATGAAGATATCGGACTCCTCTTCATTAGACAGGGGCGATATCCGGAAGCGCTTGGCCAGTTTGCAGACAGTTACGCCATAGCCAAGTCGCTGGGAGCGCAAAAGAATGTCGGCTTGAGCTTAACCGATCGGGCCAACGCCTTATGGCGATTAGGCCGTTACGATGAAGCTCGTGCCGCATTGGGCGAGGCTTCATCCGTCGCGGAGCGTCCAGACGCTGCGAAGAATTTGTCGTCTGCGTATTATCTGGCTATTGCGCGAATGGCCTTGAGTGAACGCCGATTCGCGGAAGCGCAAGCAAAGGCACAGCAAGCGCTGACTCTCGCTGGCACGCAGATCAAAAGCACAGGTATTACAGCCACCTATACTCTGGGTTTAGCCCAGGCTCTTTCCGGCGCGGCACGCGAAGGACGACTCAAGTGTGAAGCAGCCGTGACCATGGCCCGGCAGTCTCGGGATCCTTCTTTGCTATCGGAAGCACTACTGGCACTTGCCGAAGCGCTGGTCCAGGCCGGTGACTCTGCGGGTGCATTAAAAGCATCGCTTGAGTCGCAGCAACTCTTTGCAGGGTTTGGGCAGCAGGATTCTGAATGGCCTGCCTGCCTGGTTGCCGCGCGTGCCAGCCGCGGCGCCGGCGATACTGAAAAAACGCACGATTACGCGTTGCGCGCTGAAAGTCTGCTTTCCGGCTTGCAACAAAAATGGGGAGGAGACAATTACAACACCTACCTCAATCGACCTGATGTGCAATTCTCTCGCAAACAGCTCAGCGAATTGATCGCTGGCAAATCCTAATCTCAACTCAGCCCCAAAAGGAGAAACTCACATGGCAGATGGCGGAGACATCATTATCAGAGGCGGCTCTGTCGACTTAGAGTACGACGAGAACGTCTATCCCCACGACAATGGGAAACCCAAGAATCACAAGAATAACAACAAGAAGATAATTAGAATTCTCGTTGTCGACGAACAGGGAGTTACACAACTTGATCGTTCAGACAACAATGGTATGAAGTGGGAGATCACAGCGTTCACTAAGTGAGTGACTCCTGGCGCAACGAGTTGTAAGGCCGCTTTGAAGTTTGTAAGAATGCCCAGACAGCATCTTTTTCAGAGATGGCTGCAGAGTTGTATTGTGGAAAGTTGTCTGTCGACCTGCAGGTACCTTTCCTGGTAACTCAAAAATGCTTGCACACAAGAATCCTCGCCCAAGACAATTAAATCTCATTTACCCCAAAGGAGAAACTCACATGGCAGATGGCGGAGACATCATCATCAGAGGCGGCTCTGTCGATTTAGATTACGACGATAGCGTCTATCCCCCAGAGAATGGGCGTCCCAAGAAGCACGTGGCCAAAAACAAGAGGATCCGGCAGATAACGGTTGCCGACGGTGATACGATCCTCTACGACAGCGGCGACCATCCTGATGGATTGCTGTATACGGTCTCAGTGCTTACGAAGTAACGGATTCCAGATCGCTGGCGAGTAGGCCAGGACAGCCGTGATCCTCCCACTGGGTTAGTTACGAGCGACAAGCAAACGCCTGCCGCTATCGCAGTTTGTAAGAATCCAGCCCAGGCAGCATCTTTTTCAAAGATGGCTGTAGGGTTGTATTGTGGAAAGTTCCCCGAGCAAGTTTTTCGATAATTTTCCTGGTAACTCAAGGAGATCCTCGACGAAGAAGACATAAACCTCATCCATTCCCAAAGGAGATAACTCACATGGCAGACGGCGGAGACATCATCATCAGAGGCGGTTCGTGCAACTTGATTTTCAACGATTCCATTTACCCGGCGGACCCTGGTGACCCAGGCAGTCACAAGAACAAAGATAATCAGAAAGTCACCAGAGTCATAATTACGGGCGATATAAGCTATGACAGCGGGGATCATCCCAACGGGTTGACGTGCGAGATCCACACTTACATTAAGTAAGGATTCGCGACCAGGACCTTAATGACGGGGCTGCAACAGTCAGCGACTTTCCTCGAGCGCTGGCCCGAGATCCATAAGCTCCGGAGCCGAGTTTCAACTGAAGCCTTCGTTCACCGTGGGCATCAGAAGATGCGGCTTATGGTCGACTGCGAGCGAGCAGTGAGATGATTGCCACAAACAGCGCTGAGCCAATGATGGACCAGATGATCGGAAAGCCCGTGCCGCCAATTTGAATCGTGAAGAGTTCAGGCAACCCCAGATGGCGCGCCAGCCACATTCCCAGGAGGGCACCGATAAACCCAATCGCGATCGAAACCAGGCAGCCGCCTCGTGAAAAGCCAGTGATGGCCTGACCGAGCGCGCCGCAAAGACCGGCGATGATAAGCAACACAATTACATCAAGTATGGTCATTTTGAATCTCCTTGACTACAAACAATCTCGAACAACCATTTTCCATATCTCATTTAACATTTCTCATTTGTCATTTTGATGCGCGACCCGAATGATAAATGGGAAAATCTGTTTCGTCTGCCAGACTCAGTTCATCGCCCAGTCTCGTTTCGGTAAACCTCGCCGTCCTTCATTACGAAGCGCACTCGCCGCAGAGCCGAGACGTCGTGCGTTGGATCGCCCTCAACAGCGATTAGATCGGCGAGGAGCCCAATCTTGACCTGGCCGATCCTGTCTTCCATGTGCAACACGCGCGCATCGATAGACGTTGCCGAACGCAGTGCATCAATAAGCGGCATGCCCCAGCTCACCATGGTTTCGATTTCTCGCGCGTTGTCACCATGGGCGAAGACGCCGACGTCGCTGCCACTGGCAATGGTCACGCCCGCGTCCAGCGCCTGTTTGAAAACAAGCTTCTTGCGCTCGGCGTTCGCGCCCGCGACTGACAACGTTGGACACAGCGCTGTGCCGTGCTCTTTCATCAGTCGAAACAGTTCCGGCGTCCCACCATCGCCGTGCTCGATCGTTTCGACTCCGGCCAGGATTGCGCGTCGTGCTCCTTCCGTGCTGGTTGCATGCGCCGCGACCGGGATGCCGGCGCTTTTTGCGACCTCAACGGCCAGCTTCAACTCATCAAGCGTAAACGTGGCGTGTGCAGCACCGCCTGCGCCCCAGCGATAATCAGCATACACCTTGATCCAGTCTGCACCTTTACCGATTTGTTCACGCACCGCCCGTGTCAGACCATCAACGCCGTCTGCTTCCTCGGCGCCTTGAGGAACGTTCCATTCGGACGCGTAGCCCTTTGGGCCATACGTACCGGTCGCCACAATCGCGCGGGTAGCCACGACCATTCGCGGCCCGGGAATGATTCCCTGCTGCACTGCTTGCTTCAGTCCGACGTCAGCGTAACCTGCGCCCTCGGTCCCGAGGTCGCGAATCGTTGTAAAACCGGCCAGCAACGTGTTGCGCAAATGATTAGTGGCGCGCGCCACGCGCAGGCTCAGGGCTTCGCGCGCCACTTGGTCGTTCCAAACGGTTTCGCTGTATGGATGGAGTAAGACGTGCGAATGCGCATCGATGAGTCCGGGCATCAGGGTCAATCCCGTCAGATCGATAATCTTAGCGTTCGCCGGAATTTTGATTTCGTTTGCGGATCCGATCACTTCAATTTTTTCGCCGCGCACCAACACTACCCAGCCATCATGCAACTGCGCCGACTCGCCATCGAAGACGTGCGCCGGTCTGAGTAAATACACTGTCGCCAGCGGCTTTGGAGCAGGCGATTGAGTTTGAGCAGTGGGAACTTTTTCGAAGAAGCAGCCTGTGACTATCGCGACCACGAGAAGCAGAAATGCACAACGCATCGGATTGACCTTTCACGAAAAGAGAAACATCCGAACTTCTGGGATTCTTACGATCAACTTCTTACTGGGACCGCGGGCGCCCTCGCCTGCAATGAGCGCGAAGGGCTGGAAGCGAAAGCGAATTGTTTCGAATAACTTGGTGCTAACCAGACTTGGGGGCGAGGGCGCCCGCGGTCCCAATAAGAGGTTGAAGCCAATCTTTAGTTTAAAGACGTCTTGGGGATCAATCATTGTTCGAATCCCTTCTTCTTGATCCACTCGCGCACGACTTCAGCCTGACCGCCTTTGTTCGCATCGACCTCGTAGTTTAGCTGCCGCATCTCCTCGGTCGAGATCGCATGGGCCAGCTTAGCCAGCACCTCATCGAGTGTCGGCAGGCGCGCGAGGGACTCTCTCCGCACCAGGTAGACCGCTTCGTAGGGCGGGAAGTAATGTCGGTCGTCTTCAAGCTGGAAAAGATCGAGCGCTGCTATTCTTCCTTCGGTTGAATTGCCCGCAATCAGATCGACCTGGCCGGAAGCGAGCGCGATGTAGGTCAGCGAAAGATCCATCTCGCGCGGCTGCTCCGCGAATTTCAAGCCGTAAGCTTTCACAAACCCCGGATAACCGTCAGCGCGCGACATAAAGTCCTGCCCAAAACCGGCGCGCCAATTGCGCGCTTGCGGCACCGCGTCAGAAATCGTTTTCAACTTCAGGCGTCTGGCGTCAGCGCCACGCACCAGGATTGCGAAAGTGTTGTCGAAGCCCAGCGGCTCGCTAACCGCAAGATTGAATTTTTCCGCGTACTCATTTTTTACTTGCGAGTAGACCGTGCGCGGATCAGTGATGGGCGGATGCTTCAGTATCGCCGTATAAGCCGTGCCGGTATATTCCGGGTAGAGATCGATCCGTCCCGCCAGCAAAGCATCGTGCGGCAGGTTTCCGCCCAGCTCAAACTTGCGCTCCACTGCAACTCCGCGCGCCTCGAGCATCTGCGCCACGATCTCGCCGAGCAGTGCCGACTCGGTGAAATCTTTTGAGCCAACTACTACCCTCGCGCTCGGCGCTCGAGAAGCCTGGGAACGAGAACTGCGCCAACCGTAAATTCCAATGACCAAGCCGGCAGCGACAATCGCCGCTGCTACCACAGCAATTGTTTTCCGGCTTGAAGTTGCACCGGCTTTCCGCCGGCGACCTAACGAGAAATGGCTCTCTAGCAAACCCAATCCAAAGTCTGCAGTCAAAGCCATCAAAGCTGCCGGCACGGCGCCCGCCAGCAGCAGGTTATTGTCATACTGTCGCAGCCCGCGAAAGATATAAACTCCAAGACCATTCGCGCCCACCGCAGCCGCGATCGTTGCCACACCGATTGCAATCACCATGGCAACTCTCACGCCCGTCACGATCACGCTCATCGCCAGTGGCAACTCCACTTGCCAAAGAACCTGCCGGCCATTCATCCCCATGGCCACAGCCGCCTCGCGCACATTCGGATCAACTCCAAGAATGCCGGTCACTGTGTTGCGAATAATCGGCAACAGCGAGTAGAGAACGAGCGCAACGATAGCAGTGCGGGCACCAATGCCGCCGATGAATGGGAGTGGAATCAGAAACCCAAACAATGCGAGGCTGGGGATTGTCTGCATCACATTCGCTACACCCAACACCGGACCACGCAGACTTTTCTTGCGGGTGAGCAAGATACCGGTGGGAATTCCGATCAGGACAGCAACGCCGGTTGAAATCAAAACCAGTTGCAAGTGCTCGCGCAAATGCGTCAGCAGCTCAGGCCAGTTTTGCTGAAGGAATTGCAGGAAACTCATGCCCCTCCCTCCGCCGGAGCCAAACTAGTCGGGCCAAGCGCCAGGGTTTCTATGTAAGCGAGCGCTCGTTCATTCTTCGATTTGAGAAAGTTTTCGGGCGTCTCCAGCAGCAACAGATGTCCTTCGTGCATCAGACCGATGCGAGAGCCGAGCAGCAAGGCCTCGCGGACGTCGTGCGTAACGAAAACAGCGGTCTTGTTAAGTCGCCTGGTGAGTTCAGCAAACTGTCGTTGTAGACTCGCGCGCGTCAGCGGGTCGAGCGCGCCGAATGGCTCGTCTAACAAAAGCAAGGGCGGCTCGGCAGCAAGCGCGCGCGCAACGCCCACGCGTTGACGTTGTCCTCCCGACAATTCTCCCGGATAGCGATCGGCAAACTCATTTGGCTCGAGGCCAACGAGCGAAAGCAGTTCGTTGACCCGTTTTTTGATCCGCGTGTCGTCCCACCGCTCTAGCGCAGGAACCAGACCCACGTTTCTCTCAACCGTGAAGTGGGGGAAGAGGCCGCCTTCCTGAATTACGTAGCCGGTGCGGCGGCGCAAGCGAATCGGATCCCACTCGGTTGTAGATCTATTCTCAACCATGACCTGTCCAGAGGTTGGCAACAGGAGGCAGTTGATGAGTTTGAGAGTAGTGGTCTTGCCGCAGCCGGACTCGCCGAGAAGCACCAGTGTCTCGCCCTGCTGCACTGAAAAGGTCAGATGGGAAATTACGGCAGCAGACGCTCCAGTATGAGAGAAACTTACTTCGCGAAACTCGACCAGCGGACTGTTGGTGGGCGCGGACATTTTGGCGCGGGCTCTAGATCAATGACAGGATTTACAAGATGAACAGGATTACAAAAACAACAGAGAGACTGAAGGATCTTTTCTCAATCTTGTTAATCCTGTAAATCCTGTCTATTTTTTCGGCAACACTAGATCACTGACAGGATTTACAAGATAAACAGGATTACAAAAACAAAAGCAAGCCTGCGGGAACTTTTCTTCTATCTTGTCAACCCTGTAAATCCTGTCTATTTCTTCTCAAACCGCCAACAATAGATTACTGCTGAATTGTTGCTGTTGATCCAACCAGGTGCGCGCGCGCGTAAATCCAGTTTCACCAGCCAACTTCGCAATGTCGGATAGATCGTACTTGTAAGAGTTCTCAGTATGGATCTGTTCACCCGCACCGAACTGAACTTCCATCTCAAGCTCGCTAATCGCGACGGTTTGTGCGCGCATGCTTTCAATGTAAATCTCAACACGGCCTACCGCTTCGTTATAGAAGGCGCGATGCTGGAAGGCCCGGAGATCGAAGTTGCCGCCTAATTCGCGATTGATGCGCGCCAGCACGTTTAAGTTAAACGCCGCGGTCACACCGAGCGCGTCGTTGTAAGCAGCTTCGAGGACTCGACTTTCTTTCTTCAGGTCTGCGCCCAACAGGAGAGCATCGCCCTCGCGCAACACTTGTCGCAGGGCGCGCAGGAATTTCAGCGCTTCCTCCGGGTCGAAGTTGCTGATGTTTGAGCCGAGGAAAAGCGCCAGCGTGCGGGCCCTCGGCTTCTTCCCCACCTCCGCCAAGCCGGCAAAATAGTCGGCAGCATAAGCCTCAACTTTGAGTTGCGGGTACGACTGCAGGAGTATTCGCGAACTGCTATCGAGAGCCGATGCGGATATGTCAACCGGAATGAAGAGAAGCTCCTGTTGCTTTCTCAGTAACGCTTCAATAATCAGCCGGGTTTTCGAGGCGCTGCCGCTGCCCATCTCGAGGAGGGTCGTATTGCCATCCAACGAAGAAACTATCTCATCCGCATAATGCTCGAGGATCTCGTTTTCAGCGCGCGTCAGGTAATACTCAGGCAGGAGACAGATAGCCTCGAAGAGTTGGGAGCCCAGTTGGTCGTAAAAGTACTTGGGAAGAAATCGCTTGGGCTTCGAAGAGAGACCGCGGCGCACGTCTTCCGCGAGTCCGGCGCGGGGTTCACGCTTGACGAGGTTGTGGATAAGGAATTTCTCTTCGCCAATTTTAGCCGGCTGAGCTTCCAGCATGACCGTCCCCTTGTCTCAGTTGAATCTGCGTATGATAGCGGATCAACCTCGATTAGCAACCATACCCAGGATGCTTTGAAAGATTGGCGGAAACGCCCCAGATGAACACGGATAAGACGGATCCGACCAATTGAGGATCTTTGTAATCCGTGCTTATCTCTGGTTTTCAGACAATAGGCCGCCAATTTCTTGTGTGTGATTCTGTTTTGCGAAAGACAGCGAGCGCTGCCGGCGTGAAGTTGGCGGCGCTTTTTCTTTTGGTGCGTTTCGAGTGTGGCACGGACAACCAATGCAGCGAGCGCCACCGAGAGAATGTTTCGGCTGCTTACTTCCTCTCACCCAAGACAAGCTGGCC
>Ga0137403_10006418_pt1 | contig 13464 bp, 11 predicted proteins | sample CZOMad2_1_16fung_FD_122057 | JGI IMG/M metagenome (GOLD analysis project Ga0137403, IMG submission 122057) | Vadose zone soil fungal communities from Angelo Coast Range Reserve, California, USA - CZOMad2_1_16fungal (Hybrid Assembly) | ecosystem: Environmental > Terrestrial > Soil > Vadose zone... | reverse complement strand
GCGCGGATCCGGCCGAGCGTCTCGCCGCGCCAGTCGCCGAGCTCGGCGATTCTCTTGCTGATCAGCTGAGACGCAGATTCGCCTTCTTGCCTGGCCCCGGAGCGTTTCATCGTCGCCTCGTCGGAATGATTCGCATATACCACTACCGGCACCAGAGGAAGTTCGGCGTTCCGCTCTCAGCCTACCCGACGGCCCTGCTTCGGGTTGTGCTCTCGTGCTGGGAAGCGGTCGCCGAGACCGCGCTCCTTCCGAAGTCTACGATCATGCCCTCGCGTCCGCGGTCGGCTCTCGTCGGACCCAACGCGTCGGTCTCACGAGACTCCGAGCTCGACGTGCACGGGCGATGCAACCAAGGAGCGTCGGAACCTGTTACGCCAAGCGCACCGGATACACTTGGTGGGTTCCGGCGAAGCCCTTCAGAACAACGTCGCGGCCCGCATCGAAACGGATGTCGCCGGCACTCTCCGTCAGCTCGCGCAACAGCGCCGACGCGAGGATCTCGCCGCCGGAGGCTTCCCCTGCGATGCGCGAGGCGAAGATGACGCTGCGGCCGTGGAAGTCGTTGCCCTCGCGCACCGGCTCGCCCGCATGCAGGCCGATGCGCACACGCACCGCGTGCTCCGGGTGGTCCGCGCCGTATCGCGAGATCCCTTGCTGAACCCCAATCGCGCACAAAAGGGCCCGGCGAGCGCTCCCGAAGGCGACCATGAACGCGTCGCCGATCGTCTTCACCTCGAAGCCACCGTACTGTGCGATCTGAGCCCGCACGATCGCGTTGTGCTCGCGCAGCAGGGCGAGCCAGCGTAGGTCCCCGAGGTGCTCGGCCATCTGCGTCGATCCCTCGATATCGGTGAAAAGGAGCGTGACGGTCCCATCGGGGGCGACGCGCGCTTGCAAGTCCACGCGCTCCCGTCCGACGGCGTCGGCCACTGCCTCGAGATTCGTGGGATAGGACTGACCGACGACTTGCGCCCCATTGGCGAACGACAAATGCATCTGCTGAATGAGCCACTTGGCACCGCGGCGCTCGAGCACCGTGGTCAGGCGATGCGGAATGTCCAGCGTCTGGCCGCCCATGGTGACACGAACGACCACGTCCCCCGACGTCCACGCGACGGAGCCCGCCGCCGAGATGTTCTGCGGCGAGAGAGTCCACGACAGCGCGTCCGACTGGGTGAGGTCTCGCTCGATTTGTTCGCGGATCGCAGCGTGCCCCGTGCGCGCCTCGTCCACGCCGGTTCCCAGCAAGAACACGTTTGGATCATCCGCAAAGAGCGCCATGGCCCCGTCGACGTCTCTGCTCGATGCGGTCTCGACGATTCGCGAGAGCACGTGCATCACTTCCGCTTCGGTGCGCGGATCGGCCTTCATGTCGTTCGAGACGATTCCCGCAAAGGGGGGACGCCTTGGGAAGCTGAGTCTCGCCCGAAGACTGCCCCCTCGCAAGGCCGCACGAAGAGCGGGCGACCGGGGTCGCCGGCGACGTCCAGCTTGAAGCGAGGAAGGCCCGGAAGACTATGATCCCGGGCATAAGGACAGCTCGACGACTACCTCGGCAGCCGCTCGACGTTCCGCGCGAGCGCCTCTTTGGCACCGCCGAGCTTGGGTGTCCCATGGCCCGAAATCAGGTGGTCGAAGTCGAGCGCGAGCAAGCGCTCGAAGTCGCCGCGCATGCTCCCGCCCGGCGGCGTCACCGCCTTCAGCCAGATCGGCCCGATCACGCACGGGGTGAAGAACCCCATCGGGTACATGACGAGCTTCCCGAGCGTGGAGATCAGGGGATCGTGGTCGTAGTGCTGCACGCTGTCGCAGGTCACGAGCAACCGATGCTGCGGCAGGCAGACGACGCACTCGGCTCGCGTGGCCTTCTTGAAGACCACGACCCGCGCGCCGGCGATCGGGAACGGTCCCTCCTCGGTGATCTCCCGGCTGAAGCTCGGCTCGGGGTACGTCTGCTCTCCGGGCACACCCCAGAACTCGACGCCGAACCTGTCGACGTAGTAGCGATCGTCGCGACCATGGAAGGTACCCAGCCGCACGGCGTGCTTGAGCGGAGCTTTCGCCAGCAGCTCGGCCTCGGCGCCCTCGCTAAGCCGCACGGGATTGAGTAGCACCCAACCATCCGGGACGCGCACGGCAACCATGTTCCGGCTGAACGTGATCTTCAGCCCCAGCGGGATCGACATCGCGTTTGCGCTGGACGCGAGCCAGACGTCCGGAAAGCATTCGCGCAATGGCAGATGGTGCGAGGCGGGTGGGTGATCGCTCATGCGGCCGACGGTAGGTCGCCCGCGATGTCGAAGCAACGAGGAGTCGACGGCGGCCTCGCCCGCGGGGAAGGGAGCGTTGCAGCCGCCGGGGTCGCCGAGCAGCGTATGCTCAGTCCCCCCCTTGTCATGACCGTCTTTGCCCGCGCGCCGTCTCCCCACGGCCTGAGTCTCAATGTCGCCGGGACATTGACGCGACGGCCGCCGGGCGCTTTTCGCCCCGTTGTGTCCCGGTGGGGTCGTCGGGTAGCTCTGGCACTGCATGCTGGCGTTCGCGGAGCACCACCCGCTTCTGGTGTTCGGGCTCCTCGTCGCGTTCTCCATCCTGACCTCCGTGGCGCGCACGTTCCTGGGTCTGCTGTCCGGGAAGCCCGCGCGGCAGCACGGCAGGGTCGTCGTCGATTACGTCCAGAAGCACGGATATCAGCTGCTGAACCCCGTCCTCGCGCAGAAGCTCGACGCCTCCGTCCTCGACATGGTCAAGGACCCCTCGCTGCACGATCTCGCGCGCGCGACGTCCGACATCACCGACGTCGGCCGATTCGACGACGGCAGCGATGACTGGCTGGCCTTCCGCTGCGAGCTCGGGGACAGGCCGGTCACCGTCTTCAACTTCAGCCAGACGCCGCCGCTTCACAGCAGCAGTGGCCCCGTACCCTTCAGAGTCGCGAAGATCCAGGTCGACGGGCTACCTCGCTTCTCCCTCGAGCCCCGCTCGGCCGCCACGGTCGTGGAGACCGTGGTCGGAAAGCTGCTCCACCAGCCGGAATCGACGATCGAGCTGGACCCGGGTCAGCACGCGTCGTTCGGCTCCCGGTATCGGCTCCGTGGAGCGGACCGCACCGCCGTCGTCGAGTTCTTCACGCCCGAGCGGATACGGTTCATCGAGGCCGAGCAGTTGCCCGGGACGTTCGCCTCGAATGCGCGCTACCTGGTCTACTACGAATCGACGGCCATGCGGACCGAAGCGGATTACGATGCCTTCATGGCCGTCGTCGAGCGCATCGCCACGCGATTCCTGTGACTCGGAGCCGCTGCATTCGGGCAGCGTCTCGCCCGAGCCGCCCATCTCCTTCGGGGAGTCCTTGCTCGGCCTAGTCGACGTGGACGGCGCGGCGGAACGGGAGGTCGGGATGACTGCGGCATAGACGTCGACGAGGCCGCGCGGCGGGTTCTCGCTGAACACGTGGCCGCCGCCCGGCCTTCTCGCGCAACGCGAGAGCCGTTCTCGCCGGATGCGAGTCGTAGATCGCCACCGGAAGCCCCGGATCGCACAGGGGCTTCCGAAGAGAGCGGGCGACCCGGGTCGAACCGGCGACGTCCAGCTTGGGAAGCTTCGTCGAGGCCCTCCGGGCGGGCCCGTGGGACGGTGAGCCCTCGCAGGACGCGATGGGGTACGCTTCGACGCGGAACGGCGGGCGGCTGCCCAACGACCTCGTGGACCCGCGGCTGCGAGAAGTGATACCTCGCCGCCACCTACCGGCCGACGACTTCGACATGCGATGCACAACCGAGGAGCCTGCATGAATCGCGATCACTGCCTGCTCGACCGCGACGGCTACGTACTGACCGTCACGCTCAACCGCCCCGAAGCGAAGAACGCGCTCAGCTCCGGCATGCTGGCCGGGATGTATCGCGCCTGGCGGATGCTCGACGACGATCCGGGGTTGCGCGTCGCGATCCTCACCGGGCGCGGCGACGTTTTCTGTGCCGGTGCCGATCTCAAGTCGATGGGCGCCGGCGAGACGGACGACGAGTTCATGCAGCTCATGTCCGAGGTACCGGACATCCACTGGCAGGCGCTCCTCCGCCACAACCGGCCGCTGAAGCCCATCATCGCCGCCGTCGAGGGCTTCGCGGTGGCCGGGGGCACGGAAATTCTCCAGGGCACCGACATCCGCGTCGCGGCCGAGGACGCGGTCTTCGGCGTGACCGAGGCCCGGCGAGGGCTCTTCCCCCTGGGCGGCTCCAGCGTGCGCCTGCGCCGGCAGATTCCGTACACGCTGGCCGCCGAGATCCTACTTACCGGCCGCCACGTGACCGCCCAGGAGGCGCTCGCGTTCGGGCTGGTGGGACGACTCGTGCCCAGGGGGCAGGCGTTGACCGAGGCGCGCAAGATCGCGGAGACGATCTGCGAGAACGGTCCGCTCTCCATCCGCGCTCTGATGCAGATGCTGCGCGAGGTCGACGAGAGCCACTCCGAGGCCGAGGCGCTCGCGAGGGAGCTCGAGGTTGGCAGTCCGATCTTCGGCACGCGGGACGCGCGCGAAGGCATGCGGGCCTTCGCCGAGAAGCGCAAGCCGGTCTACACGGGCGAGTAGCGCGGAACCGCATGCTGAAGGATCTCGCCCCGAACACCCCGGTGATCGTCGGGATCGGCTTCGAGCAGGAGACGTCCGAAGATCCCACGCAGTGCGCGGAGCCCTGGCGGCTCATGGCGCGCGCGGTACGCCGGGCTGCCGCGGATGCTGGATCGGACACGCTGCTCGCGCAGATCGAGTCGATCTCCGTCCCGCAGGGCATGTGGGAGTACCGCAACCCGGGCAAACTGATCGCCGATGCGCTGGGCTGCCCGTCGGCACGGAGCATCCTTTCGGATCTCGGCGTGCTGCAGTTGTCGCTGCTCAGCGATCTCTGTCGCGCCATCGCGGCCGGCGAGCAGCACCTGGGGGTGATCACCGGAGGCGAGGCAAAGTTCCGGGAGCTGCGCGCGGGGATCACCGGGCGGCCCGTCGCCAACACCGAGCAACCCGAGGGCACGCCGCCACCCGACGTGCACCACACGTCGTCCGACCCCTGGGCCTCGGATCTGGAAGCGCGCGCCGGGCTCTCCTCGCCAGTCGAGCTCTTCGCGATCATCGAATCGGCGCTGCGCTGCCAGCAGGGCGTCGACGTCGAGGAACATCGCGACCGGATCGCGCAGCTCTACAGCCGCTTCAGTGAGGTGGCGGCCAGGAACCCGCATGCCTGGCGGCGGGAGCCGGTGAGCCCCCGGGCGATTCGTGATCCGTCGCCGAGAAACGCGATGCTGGCGTTCCCGTACACCAAGCGACACAGCAGCCAGTGGAACGTCAACCAGGCGGTCGCCATTTTCGTCTGCTCCGTGGCGCGGGCGGCACGGCTGGGACTCAAGCGCGACGGCGGGATCTTCCCGCTGGCGGCGGCCCAGTCGAAGCACGTCGTGCCCCTGGCGCAGCAGCGGCTGCTGCACACGCACCCGGGAACCGTGCTGTCCGGCGAGCGGGCGCTCGCGCTGGCGGGCGTCTCTGCCCGGGACGTCGATGCCGCGGAGCTGTACAGTTGCTTTCCCGCGGCGATCCAGTCCTTCGCCCGGGATCTGAAGGTGGCGGAGACGTGCCCGTGGACCGTCACCGGCGCCATGCCGTTCGCCGGTGGGCCGTACAACAGCTTCAGCCTGGAGGGCGTCGCGAGGATGGTGGAGGTGCTGCGCGAGGGCGAGGGCAACGACGGATCGGAGCGGCGGATCGGCCTCGTCTCCAATCTGAGCGGCATCTTCGGCAAGCAGGCCTGCGCGCTGTTCTCCAATCTACCGAACGCGGATGGCTACCGTTACGAGGACATCACCGCCGCGGTTGCGGCATGCGACCTCCCGCTCGCGCTCGACGGCGACTACGTCGGTCCGGCCACGGTCGTCGGCTACACGGTCGTCTTCGTCGGAGGGGTGCCCTCGCACGGCATCGCGATCTGTGACACGCCCGCGGGCCGGCGCACCGTCGTGCGCAGCGAGGACCGGCCACTGCTCGAGTCGATGACCCGGGAGGAGTTCTGTGGCCGGGTCGTGCAGGTCGCCGCCGCTGCGCTCCGGTCGTGACCTCCCGGCGACGGACGATCGGCAAGGTGAGCTTTTCGAGAACGGGCGACCGGGGTCGAACCGGCGACGTCCAGCTTGGGAAGCTTTCTGGGCCCTCGCCGGGCAAGGGTTTTTCGGCGGCGGTAGCAGAAATGGGATAACGCAATACTGCGCCGATCGCAGAGAATTTCGCTATGCAGGAGGCCGCTCACCTTGCAGGGTCCTATCTTCATCTTCTCCACCCCAGCAGATTCCACTGGCTGAGCGACCACAGAAACAGGAGCGCGACGGCGACGACTGCGTCGTAGCGGATCCGGGCCGCCCATCTTCCCACGCCATCCTTCCATTGCTTCACCGCCGCCGCCGCGCCGCCGCAAGCCCGCGTAGCCCGCGCCGACGACGCAGACGTCGGCGTCGCCCGCTCAGGCATCGAGCCTGCCCGTGGTCGCTAAATCTGCTCGCGCCGGCGCTACTCGGCAACCGTGTCGCCCGAGCCGCCGAACTCCTTCGGAAAGTCCTTGAACTTCGGCAGCCCGTCGCGCACCGCCATCACCTTCTCGCCGTAGTGCACGTGCAGGGTCGGCCGATAGGTGAAACCCTGGATCGACCCCGCGGGCACGTCCGTCATGCCGAAGCTCGGATGCCCGACCAGCACCGGCGCCCCGCAGGCCGTGCAGAACTGGCGGTGGCTGTTCTCGGTCCTCTTGTAGAGGCCGAGCTTGTCCGCGCCTTTCGTCACCTTGACGTTCGGCGTCGGCCACAGGCTCGCCGCATGGATCGGCGCGCCGAGCCAGCCACGGCAGGAGCTACAGTGGCAGTACGCCTGAACCGTCGGGTCGCCAGTGATCTCGAGCTGGACCGCGCCGCATGCGCAGCCGGCCTTGTGTGTGTTCGCCATGGGATATCTCCTTCCACCGCGCTGGAGGCGACGCAAACGTCGTCCGAGGACCGTCGGCGCGACCCCTCGCTAATCGCGCGAGCTGCGACGTGCGCCCGGGCCGCGAAGGCGGCTCGTCGGTCGAATCGCCAACGACAAGCCCGTACTTCTTGAGCTTCCGAACGACGGCCGATTGGGTGAGCCCGAGCGGCGCGGCACCGGACTCTCGGGCCTCGCCGACCTGCCCTCGCTCGAGCAACGCGAGTTGCGCACCCGTCCGCTATTCACGCGTCACCAGGATCGGTGCGTCCAGGGGATGCGGGACTTGGCCGCGCGCTGCTAAATAGACGCTGCCCAGGACTAGAGCGATGGATATCCTCGACCGGCTACGGCCCCGCTGGCGTCGATCCGACCCCGAGGTCCGGGCGGCGGCGGTACGGGAGATGGGCGCCCGTGACCAGGCGCGTCTGGAAACGATCGCGCGGAGCGATCCGGATGCGCGGGTTCGGCGGATTGCCATCAAGAAGCTCGAAGACCCCGAACGGCTCGACGGGCTGGCACAGGGCGAAACGGACGAGGACCTGCGCGCCTTCGCCACCGAGCGCGCCCGAGAGCTCCGGGCGGCAGTGGCCAGCTCCGACGGGTCGCTCGCCGAATGCGAGGTGGCGCTCGCGCGCCTCTCCGACGAACGCAGCCTCGCGGCGATTGCGATGACCGCAGTACACGAGACCATCCGACACGCAGCCCTCGCGCGCACGACCGGCGATCGCGTGCTGCGCGACGTCGTCCGGAACGCGGCGGATCCCATGATCCGACGCGCCGCGCTCGCGCGCATCGAGGACCCTGGTATCCTGCGAAGCATCGCGGTCGGTGACGGCCGAACCGATCTCGCACTGCACGCGCTCGAGCGGATCACCGACGCGACCATGCTGCGCGCGGTCGCCGACAGCCGGACCGCCCCGAAGAGCGTACGCCAGCGAGCGCGGACGCTCCTTGCCACGAGTGCAGGCGATCGGCTCCCGATTGGCATGAAGGAAGGACACGCCCGGCAGCTCGCGCTCTGTCTCGCGGTCGAGAGTCTGACCGGCACGCACGACCTCCTCGGGGCCGCCGAGCACGTCCGCACCATCCGGAAGGAGTGGGCGGGCATCGCGCGCGACGTCGAGCCCAAAGAAGACGTGGCGCGCCGATTCCACAAGGCCTGCAATGAGATCCTGGACGAGGCCGGGAGCCTGGAGCGCCGCCAGAACGAAGCCGAGACTGCCAGGCATGCGCTCCAGGAGAACCTCGCCGTGCGTACTGCTCTCTGTGAGCGCGTCGAAGGACTCGATGACACCGCCGCACCGAGTGCCCTCGACGACACGATCGCCGAATGGCACCGCCTGGCACCCGTGACCGACGACCAGGTCGCAGCGTTGGTGCGACGCTTCCGGCTCGGCTGCGAGAAGGCGACGGCGCGCCGCCAGCAACGGGTTGCCCGTGAGGCGTTGCGGGCGAAGCTCGAAGCGGTGGTCGTGGATGCCGAAGCCTTGGCGACCACCGTACCCGTGCCCGCCGAGAAGACGTGGCTGGCGCTCCAGAAGCGCTGGGCCACGCTCGCACCGTCGGCCGCTGAGATGCCCGATGTCGTCGCACTGCGGCGGCGGCTCGAGAGTGCGGGCGAGGAGCTCGCGCGGCGGCAGCAGGAGGCCGACGCTCGGCGCGGCGAAGCGCAGCGCCAGAACGTGACGCGGCTCGAGGCCCTCTGCGCCCGCCTGGACGATCTGGCGAACGCCGAATCGTTCGACGCGAAGATCGCGCGCCGCGAGCTCCAGATGGCGGACGCGGCGATCGCCGACCTCGGGCCACTCCCACCGTCGGAGCGGCGGCCGGCGTGGGCGAAGCGGGTGTCCGAGTCGCGGGACGAGCTCCTTCGACGGCTCCGACAGGCGGAAGAGGCCGAGGAATGGCGCCGCTGGGCGAACGTCGCGGCGCAGGAGGACATCATCCGACGTGCCCAGGCGCTTCTCGAATCGAACGACCCCGCCGCGGGAACGCGCCAGCTCGGGAGACTCCAGGAGGAGTGGGCGGCCGTCGCGAGCGCGCCGGCAGACAAAGCGCAGAGCCTCTGGGGGCGTTTCCGTTCCGCGCGCGACGAGCTGCGCAAGCGTTCCGACGCGTATCTCGCCGAGAACCTCGAGAGGAAGCGGAGCCTGTGCGCCCAGGTCGTGGGCCTCGCAGAGTCCACCGCCTGGAACGAGACCGCGGAGCTCATCAAGCGCCTCCAGGCGGAGTGGAAGGAGATCGGACCGGTGCCCACTCGTCACGCGCAGGCCCTGTGGCAGGAGTTTCGCGCGCCGTGCGACAGGTTCTTTGCCCGCCGGAAGGCGCACTTCGCACGTCTGGACGGCGAGCGCCGCACCGCCGAGACAGCGAAGACGGCGCTTTGCGAGCAGGCCGAGGCCCTCGCCGACTCGACCGACTGGGATGCGACCACGACGGTCATGAAGCGCTTGCAGGTCGAGTGGAAGGAGAGCGGCCCGCTCCCGCGCGCGCAGAGCGACGCGCTGTGGCAGCGGTTCCGGACGGCGTGCGATCGATTCTTCGAGCGCAGGAGCCGGCGCGACGAGCTGGCACGGGAGGTGCTCCTCGAGCAGGCCCAGGTGATCTGCGATCAGCTGGATACGCTCGCGGCCACGCTCGTGGGTGACGATCCCCCTCCACCCGAGCAGACCGGCAAGATAGTGGATGAGGCCTGGGCGGCCTGGCTGCGGCTGGAGGTCGCGACGCGCGAGGACGCAGTGGCGCTGGCAGACCGCCTGCACGCCGCCTGCCAGCAGATCGCAACGGCGCAGCCGGAGTGTCTTCGAGGCACGCGGCTCGATCCCGCCGCCACGCGCACGAGGCGGGAGAAGCTCTGCGCCCGTCTGGAGAAGCTGGTCGACGCCGCCAAGGAGATGCCCCGCGAACTGTCGCTCCAGGAGATGGCGTTGGCGCTCCGGGACCGGCTCGCCACCAACACGATCGGGGGACAAAGCACGAGCATGGCTCGGGACACGGCCCGCGAGGTCGATCGGATCAGCGCGAGCTGGGCTCTACTCGGCCCCGTGCTCGACGACGACGCGCGTGCGCTCGCCGACCGCTTCGCGCGCGCCCGCGATCGGGCGATAACGATGTAGGTGACGCGCGCTGATGCGGAGGCAAGGGCTCATGCAGCGATATACAACGCCGCGAAAAACCTGCCGTGGAGAGAGCGGGCGACCGGGGTCGAACCGGCGACGTCCAGCTTGGGAAGCTTTCGTGGCCCTTGCTGGGCAAGGGTTTTTCGGCGGTAGCAGAAACGGGATAACGCAATACGCCCGGCGCCCGGCGATGACCACCTTCCCGCCATGATCGCCAAAACTCAGCGCCGCGGCCCGGCCAATGCGGGAGCTTCCGCCGGTGACGATGACGACCTCGACAGCAATGCTCGAGCGTCTCGGCGACCGCGCGTGGACAGCGGTAGGCCTGAGGGATCGTCGATCCCGCGGTTCCCGCTCACGAGCCGACGCGTCGCGCGATGCGGCGATCCGGCACGATCCACATGACGGCGACGAGCGCATAGATCAGGTCCGCGAGCCGCGGCGATACGAAGGCGAGCGCGATCGCCGCGACATACCCGATCAGCGACACCAGGCCCTTGCGGTCCCTGCCGACCGCCTCGGCGAGCACCGACTGCGGGCCGTTCTCGCGCACCATCTGTCGCTCCATGACGAGGTAGGCCACGCCGGCCATCAGCAGCACGACGCCGTAGGCCGCCGCCGGCACCGGAGCCTCGCGGTGCTCGCCCACCCAGGAGGTCACGAAGGGGATGAGCGAGAGCCAGAACAGGAAGCTCATGTTGGCCCACATGATCGCGCCGTTGATGCGCTCGCACGCGTGCAGCAGATGGTGATGGTTGTTCCAGTAGATGGCGACGTAGACGAAGCTCAGCACGTAGCTGGCGAGCACCGGCAGCAGGTCTCCCAGCGCGGCCAGGTCGGTGCCGTGCGGCACCTTCAGCTCGAGCACCATGATCGTGATGATGATCGCGATCACCCCGTCGCTGAACGCCTCCATCCGTCCGGTGCCCATGTCTGCCTCGGATCAGTCCTCTGATGCGTCCGGCAGCGCGCCCCACGACGGCAGGGGAGCGCCGTCGACGAAGGCGTCGGCGATCAGCTCCCCACTCGCACGCCGAGCGCGACCCCGTCTCCGGACCAGCCGCGGGTGACTACGATGCGTGGCGCGCCGGCGAACCAATCCACCGTCGGTCAAACGTCGCGTACGCGGAATAGCAATCACTAGGGCGCCGAGACCCGGCCCCCGCCAGGCCCATCTCGAGGCTTCGACCTACACGGCAACGTCGCCGTCGCGGCGTAACATCGCGAGGCGCTTGAGCAACTGTGCCGGCATGTCCTGCGGCCGCCGATCGCCCAGGAGCGCCTCTCGCGCACCGCCGACGGCCGTATCCTCCTCACCCTGATGTTCACGTCAGTCGGGACCACCTCACGTACAATGGGGATTGCGCACACATCGCAATCTCCTATGCGCTCGAGCCAGAACCCCGCACCTGAGGCAACGCTATGGCTCGACCCGAACGGTTCGAGATATTGATCCTCGGCTGCGGCAATGGGCCGCAAGCACCTGGCGCGGGACATGGCGCGAGCCGGGGCGACGGACCGCCGTCGTGGAACCCCAGCACGTCGGGGCTCCTGCCCGAACGTGGCCGCCGAAGCTGCGTGATACCATTCTCGCGTATCCGACCATGGCGGCGGGCCCCGGTTCGCTGTTCTCGGACGTGCCGTCGTACCGCCAATGCGAGGGGACGATGGGCGATCTGACCGGTAAGGTGGCGATCGTGACGGGCGCGTCCAAGGCCCTTGGGGTGGCGATCGCGAAGGCGCTGGCACGTACGGGGGCTACCGCTGCAGGCAATTGTGCCACGGGAGGGAAGGAGCGGAACGAAAGTTACAAGACAGGATTGACCATCTTGTGACAGCCGGCGCCCTTTACGCTTAGCCGTTCGGACGGAGGAGGAAGATGTCGAACCATTTCACTGGACTCAGTCTCGGCCCGCCGCTGGGCGATCCACGGCTTGATCTCTGCGATTTGTATGTATTTCAGTCGCCGACCGCCAACAACAGAACCGTCATCATCCTGAATGCGAATTTCAACGCGGACGCGTTGCATCCCGACGCGATCTACCGCGTCAACATCGACACCGATGGTGACTACCTGACCGACATCGCCTTCAGCTATCTGTTCTCGAATCCGCAAAACGGCAGGCAGGCCGTCCACGTCTTCGTGGCGAAGGGTGACGAGTCGCGTTCGCCCGAAGCGGTCGGAACGAAGATCATCTCCGATGGCGAAGTGTCCTTTGGTCCTTCGCCGAATATCATGAAGTCAGGCGCGTATACGTTCTTCGCCGGCAGCCGCAGCGACGCGTTCTTTTTCGACTTCGATGGGATCAAGAACCTGTTCGATACCAGGGGCAAGCGCAATTTCACCGAGCCTCATCTCGGCGGCAAGTCCCCATGGACCGGCGTGGATTCGAATACCGAAGCGAACGTATTTTCGACCGCGATCGAGCTCCCGACGAGCGTGCTCAATCCCAAGCGCGAGATCCACGTCTGGGGAAGATGCAGTGTGCGGCGCGACGGCAAGCTGCTTCACGTCGACCGCGCGGGGCATCCCAGCGTCAGCAGCTTCTTCAACACCGACGATACCAAGGAGGAATACAACGCGAGCGAGCCGGTCAACGACCGTAAGCGATGGCTCGAGCAGTTCGTGCATCTGATGGGCCATACGGGGAACTACACACGCGAGGAAGCAATCGCCGCGATCGACAGGGAGCGTACACTTCCCGACGTGCTGAGTTTCGATCCGTCGAAGCCCGCCAAGTACCCAAACGGCCGCAGCTTCGCTGACGACGTAATCGAGTATCGCGTCGGCTTCCTGACGAAAAATCAGTGTCCCCCCACCGGCCTCAAGCCCCACACCGACATTCTGAAGGAGTTCCCATACCTCGGCACGCCGCATCCGAAAAAGTAGCTGCAGATGCCGATACGCGCCGAGAATCCTCTCGTCGCGGAGCGACGGGCGGGCTTACCGGGCTACGAACTTAGGAGGTTCGGAATGAAGATCGTCATCATCGGCGGCACAGGCCTGATCGGCTCGAAGACCGTCGCCATTCTGCGCCAGGGCGGCCACGAGGTCGTCGCCGCCTCGCCCAATACCGGCGTCAACACCATCACCGGCGAGGGCCTCAAAGAGGCCATGGCCGGCACGCAGGTGGTGATCGACCTCGCCAACTCGCCCTCATTTGAAGACAAGGCGGTGCTGGAATTCTTCGAGACCTCCGGCCGCAACCTTCTCGCGGCGGAGGCCGCAGCCGGCGTCCGGCACCATGTCGCGCTCTCCATCGTCGGAACGGACCGGACGCCCGACAATGGCTATTTCCGCGCCAAGGTCGCCCAAGAGAAACTGATCGAGACCTCCGGCATCCCCTA
>Ga0137403_10006417_pt1 | contig 13465 bp, 9 predicted proteins | sample CZOMad2_1_16fung_FD_122057 | JGI IMG/M metagenome (GOLD analysis project Ga0137403, IMG submission 122057) | Vadose zone soil fungal communities from Angelo Coast Range Reserve, California, USA - CZOMad2_1_16fungal (Hybrid Assembly) | ecosystem: Environmental > Terrestrial > Soil > Vadose zone... | reverse complement strand
ATGGTCGTTCCGTTTAAGCCGATGTGGCTCCATGCCAGAGAGGGTAAGCTCAAAATCGGTGATCAAGCTCCGGATTTTTCGTTAGAAACATACGATAAACAATCAACGGTGCGGCTCTCTGCGTCGAGAGGCCAAAAGCCAGTAATCTTAGTCTTCGGCAGCTATACCTGACCGCCTTTTCGCCGGGAGGTTCCCGCGCTCAATGAACTTTATCGGCAATACAAGAATCAAGCAGACTTCTTCCTGATTTACATCCAGGAAGCGCACGCGAGTGATGGCTGGCGGATGGAGATTAATGAAAAAGAAGGTATCGTACACGAAAACCCTCAGGTTTATGATGAACGTGTTAACCTCGCCGGCACGTGCTCGACAAATTTGGGGATAGAGTTTCCTGCCCTGGTCGATAGAATAGAGAACTCAACCGAGATTGCCTATACTGGCTGGCCAGACAGGCTCTACGTGATCGATAAGGATGGGCGCGTCGCGTTTAAGAGCGCCGCGGGACCGTTTGGGTTCAAAACAGATCAGTTGGCAAATGCGTTAGCGCAAATTGCTCAACCGGATAAAGAGCGAGAGTAATTGACCAGGGATTAGTACTCGAATTCACTAAAGAGCGTATCAAGCGAGATCGCCCATGAAAGCTATCGCTATACTCTTCATCATCGCTGCCACGGCATTGGTCGCATCCGCCCAAACCTCGAGCCCCGACCACGCACCTCCAAACGTTAAAATCCTGAGCCAAAAATGGTCGAAGACTGTCATAGTTCAGGTAACTGACCGCCCGGACTACGACGTCATACCCGCGCCGTCACGTTCCTCACCCCCGCCAAGTCAGACGCGGACATTACAAAGCACGCGCTACGTGTACGAGGCAAAGGTAAGGAACACCGGCGACAAAGATATCCGAGCGATGCGTTGGGACTACGTGTTCATCGACCCGCTTACCGAGAGCGAGGTCGATCGCCGTCGATTCTACAGCACGGTGACGATTCACCCGAATCACGAGAAGACATTGGAGGGGTATACCCGCTCAGCCCCAACAGCGACGGTCTCCGCGACAGCAGTACCGTCTGAGCGAGTGGTCATCGAGTGCATCACCCTTTCGGACGGCTCAACCTGGCGACTACCCTCCTTCAAAGGAAGTTGCAGTCCCACTAAGTCATCGAAGCCCTCGACGCATTGATCCATGAGAATCATGAACACTCCGCTCGCAGGACTTATCCGGGGACTTGCGCTCCTGATGTGCTCTGCGACTTGCGCTGCCGACGGGCCGGCCAGGGCGCACATCACGATTCTCTCGACCACCGACCTACACGGCAACATCTACCCGATCGACTACAACACAAACAAACCGGACGTGCGCGGACTGGCTCGCGTTGCGACCGTGGTAAAGCACGCGCGCAAGGAAACACCGGACCTGCTCCTGCTCGATTCCGGCGATACGATTCAAGGCACGCCTCTCACGTTCCATCACGCAAAGGTAAACAACAAGCCGCCCGATCCGATGATGTCGGTGATGAGCGCTATCGGGTATGACGCGATGGCGGTCGGCAACCACGAGTATGAATTCGGCCTTGACGTGCTCAACAAAGCGCGCAGCGAAGCTCGATTCCCCTGGCTCTCGGCAAACACCTACAAGAAGGGAACAGGCGAAACCTACTTCCAGCCGTTCATAGTCAAGCAAGTAAACGGCGTTCGCATCGGCATTATCGGCCTGACTACGCCGGCTATGCCCAGCCTGGATGATCCTGACCGCTACTATTCGAAGATCGAGGTGCGCGAACCTGTCGGCGAAGCGAAGAAGTGGACCGCAGTGCTCCGCGTGAAAGAACGCGTCGATCTGGTCATTATAGCGATGCACATGGGGCTTGAGGCCGATCTACGAACCGGCGAGAAGTTCCCCGGCCAGATGCCGAACGAAAACGCGGCGCTTGCGATTGCCCAAAACGTTCCGGGTATCGATGTCATCTTGATGGGTCACACACATCGCGAAGTGCCTTCCATCTACATCAACGGAGTGCTGCTCGCGCAGGCAGACAAATGGGGGCGAAGCGTTGCGCGCGCGGACGTCTATCTGGAAAAGACAAGTCCGACCGGTCGCTGGCGCGTCGTTGCCAAATCAGCCCGCGCGATTCCCGTCAGTGAACAAGTGGAGGCTGATCCGGAGATCATGCGCCTCGCTGAACCGTATCATCGTGAAACGCAGGCCTGGCTCGATCAAGTGATCGGCGACTCGCCCGTTGAATTGAAGGCTGGCGAAGAACGATTCCGCGACACGGCCATTCTCGACCTGGTTCATCGCGTACAGTTGGAACTGGGCAACGCGGATGTTTCAACCGCGATGGCGCTGAACTCAAAAGCGCGGATCCCGAAAGGCCCAGTGACCGTGCGCGACATCGTCGGGCTCTATGAGTATGAAGCGACCCCGATCGTGGTAGAAGTTACCGGGAGGCAATTGAGGGAAGCGCTTGAACACTCGGCCCGGCATTTTGGGCCGTACAAGCCGAACATACCATTATCCGAGCTCACCGACGAGAGGTTTCCAAGCTACACCTATGACGTAGCGGAAGGCATCGCTTACGATTTGGATATCTCCAAGCCTGTCGGCGAGCGCATTCAGAATATGCGCTTTCGCGGGCAGTCGGTCAGCGCTACCCAAAAGCTGCGCCTCGCGACGATCACCTTCCGAGTCAACGGCGGCGCCGGCTACACGATGTTTAAGGATGCGCCGGTCATCTACCGATCAAGCAAAGAACTGCGCGAGCTGATCATTGACTGGGTGAGGCGCAACCATCATATCCCTACAACGCCGACAAACAATTGGCGGCTGCTGCCTCTGGGAGCGCAGCCCACTTTCCATTTTCCATTTTCCATTTTTCATTTGGTATTGAAGAGAATCAGTCTAATCCCAAATGGAAAATGACAAATGGAAAATGAAAAATGGAAAATGAAACAGGGCTGCGCTCCCGGCTCTCAGTACCCAGCTTGTCACCCTTACAACGCGTTGTTATCCTTCCTCTCGTTCGAAACCCTCGTCCTCCTATGGATACGCAGACCACCACGGCCAATCGCGAACGCTTCGAAAGACTGGTTAGTGAATTGACATCGCTTGAAGAGAAGCTTCGTCAAGGCGGCGGACGCGAGCGCATCGATCGAGAGCATAGCAAGGGCAAGCTCACCGCACGCGAACGCATAGAACTTCTCTTCGATCAGGATTCTCACTTTCAAGAGATCGGTTTGCTGGTGGCTCACGACCTGTACGATGGTCAGGCTCCGGCTGCCGGCGTTGTGACCGGCATCGGCAGAATCGCGGGCCGCGAAGCTGTAGTTGTTGCCAACGACGCTACGGTTAAGGCCGGCTCGTGGTGGCCCGAGACGGTGCGCAAGGTGCTTCGCGCGCAGGAGATTGCGATGCGCTGTCGCGCGCCGATCGTCTATCTCGTCGACTCGGCGGGTGTAAACCTTCCATATCAAAGCGGCGTGTTCCCAGGCCAATACGGCGGCGGAAGAATCTTCTTCTATAACTCGGTGATGCGCCGCTATCTTAAGGTGCCCCAGCTTGCCGCGGTGATGGGTCAGTGTGTGGCCGGCGGAGCGTATCTGCCCGCGCTGTCCGACTTCATCATCATGGTCGAAGGCACCTCCTTTATGGGGCTGGGCGGGCCGAACCTTGTCAAAGGCGCGGTAGGTCAGATCGTCGACAGTGAGACCCTCGGGGGCGCGCTGACCCACAACGAGATATCCGGAGTCGCGCATTTCCGCGCGAAGAACGACGAAGAATGCATTGGGCGGCTGCGCGAGTTCGTGACCGAGCTTCCGCCACCGCAGCCGCTCCGAGTGCAGATCAAGGATGCTCGCGGTCCGCGACGGCCGCTGACTGAAATCTACGACATTATTCCGGCGGACCATCGGCTTCCCTATGACATGCGCGACGTGCTGGATTGCCTGCTCGACTCTGGCGACCTGGATGAATTCCAGGCGGATTACGCCAAGGAAATGATAACCGGCTACGCGCGCATCGAAGGCATCCCTGTAGGCATAATCGCAAATCAAAGAGGGCTGGTTCGAGGTCCCTCCGGGAGACCGCCAAAGTTCGGTGGAATCATCTACACCGACTCCGCTGAAAAGGTCGCTTACTTCATTGAGACCTGTAATCGCCACGAGACTCCGCTTCTATTCCTGCAGGACGTATCCGGATTCATGGTTGGAACAGAAGCTGAACACTCGGGAATCATCCGCGCGGGCGCTCGCTTCGTTGAAGCGATGGCTACTGCGACTGTGCCGAAACTGGTGCTTACAATCAATCACGCATCGGGTGCCGGTTACTATGCGATGGCGGGTCAGGGCTTCGATCCGGACTTCATATTCACGTGGCCAACCGGCCGGATGGGCGTGATGGAGGGTGAGTCCGCGGTGATGGCGCTGTTTAGTTCGGAGATTGAGAAGCTCGAACGCAAGGGCCTCGCGCCGGACGAGAAGATGCAAGCCGAAATGGATCGCGTGCGTGCAAAGTACGAGCGCGAGTTGGAGGCCCGCTTTGCCGCGGCTCGAGGATTCGTCGACGCGATACTCAGCCCTGAAGAAACACGCGCGGCGCTCGAGCTTGCGCTTCGCACCGCGCTCAACAACCCCGGGCCGCACCTTGGCGTTCCCGTTTTACCCTGCGCCGCGCCCAGCGAGATTGACCGCTAGTGGAGTCATCTCTCGACGCGAGCGGAGGGCACTGCGCGAGATGCCAGGATTTCAAAGGAGGCGTTCGTAGAGCGCCTCCCTGTAGCGGACGAAGAATCGCGAATGGATGCACCGCAGGTTGTCTAACCTGCGGCAACGATCCGAACCCAACCGCAGGCTAAACGTCCTACGGTAATTTCATCGGAGGATTTCATATGAGATCAAGAGTTGAGTTGAGAAAGGTGCTGACGGCGGCAACATTCCTGTTCACGCTGTCAGTGCTCGCATGCGAGAACAAGGAGACAGGGGGATTCAAACCCGAGATTCAGCCGCTACCTGCCGGCCTCGCCCGTTATGAGGCGATGGAGATCCCCGCGGACAATCCGATGACACCGGAGAAAGTCGCTCTGGGAAGACAGTTGTTCTTCGACAAGCGGCTGAGCGGCGATGGATCGCGCTCCTGCTATTTCTGCCACGTGTGTGAGCACGGGCTTACCGACGGACAGGCGAAAGCGACAGGCGCCTTCAACAAACCGTTACCTCGCAGCAGCCCGACGCTCTGGAACATCGGTTACCACAAGATGTTCTACTGGGACGGGCGCAGCCCCTCGCTTGAGAAGCAGGCGATGGCCGCGTGGCAGCTTGGCAACATGGGGGCGAAGGACCATGAAGGCGAGATACTTGCCAAGATCAATGGACTGCAGGGCTATCGTTCCCAGTTCCAGAAAGTCTTCAGCGGCGACGCCACCGCGGAGAACATGATGCAGGCCATCTCCGCCTTCGAACGCACGATCATCAGTGGAGACACCGCATGGGACCGCTGGCAGGCCGGAGACCAGTCAGCAGCATCCGAAGCCGCGAAGCGCGGATGGGAAGTCTTCAAAGAGGCCAAGTGCAACAACTGCCACGACGGAGTGCTGTTGACCGATCAGCAATTCCACAACGTCGGGATAGGAATGGATGCGCCTGAGCCTGACCCCGGCCGCGGCAAGATCAGCAACAAACCCGAGGAGACTGGGGCCTTCAAGACACCGACGCTCAGAGACATCGCGAAATCGGCCCCGTACTTTCACGACGGCAGCGTCGCCACACTGGAAGACGCGGTAGATCTTATGTTGAACGGCGGAAAGCCGAACCAATACCTGGACAAGAAGAATCTTGAGAAGCGAACCATCACACCTGAGCAGAGACGCGACTTGTTGGAGTTCTTGAGATCGCTGAACGTGGACTGCCGGCTCTCGGAGCCGCCACTGCCACAAAAGTAGCGAAAAGCGTAGCATAGACTTTTGTCTGTGTTTGGTGATGGTCATACACCCAGGATCCGGACACAGACTAAAGTCTATGCTACCCCCGTTAAGCCGACCGCTTTGCCGGCCGGCTTAGTTTAATCATTAATGCTGAGTGTACCGAGCACGGCAATGAATGTCCGCTGATAATCCTGACTCTCGTCTTGCGGCGAAACCGCGACCAGGTAAAACAAATCCCCGCTCTTGAGCATCGTCGTGTACAGGGTGACGAGTTCGGCCCGGCCGCTCAATTCCGAAATGTTCGTCAACGAGACCGCGAGCGCATCACGCCTGCCGAGTGTTTCGCGCTGGTAGGCTCCGTTCTTGCGAAGATTCTGGTTACCTTGCGTAAGTTCGCGTATCAACTCGTCGGTCGCCGCTCTTAATGAATTCGATTGCCCGCGGATCGCGCCAACCTGGATTCCGTGCGTGAATAGGAACTGACCCTGATCCTCGCGGTAAGCTCCTTCCGGAGCAAACGTCACGCTGTCGTTTGAGGGCAGCTCGCGCCAATTGTCGGGTACGCTGATTCGGAAGGAGTTTCCAGAGTAATTTCGAAAGCGCGAGGAAGGATACTCGATCTGTTGTCGTCGGCCGTTTTGTTGTGGGTATCGCTGGCCGTCTTGTTGCGGATAACGTTGATCGTCCTGCTGGGGATATCGCTGGCTGCCTTGCTGGGGATATCGCTGATCGTCCTGCTGGGGATATCGCTGGCTGCCTTGCTGGGGATATCGCTGATCGTCCTGCTGAGGATATCGCTGGCTGCCTTGCGGCGGATATCGCTGATCGTCCTGTTGGGGATATCGTTGATCACCCTGATCGGGATAACGTTGATCGCCCCGTTGAGGATACCGCTGTTGGCTGCGGCTGATTTCCTGCATGGAGCGAGCTCGGGGCATCTCGCGCAAAACCGCCTGAACTTGAGTGAACGCGTTTGTGTTATGAATCGGGTTGTTGACTTGAAGGGAATCTGCTTCGCGATTGATGTACTCGAACCGATTCCCTGGGTTTGGGTGATCGCTCAACCACTGCGGGCCCCCGCTGCCTCCTTGTCGTTCCAATGTGCGAAACATATTCGCGAGATCGTGCGCATCATATCCGGCGTTGGCCATTATGTGTGAGCCGAGTATGTCGGCCTGCTTCTCATACTCGCGGCTGAACTTCAAAAAGTAGGCGCCGATTCCCATCTGTCCCAACTGACCCACACCCGGGGCGCCCAGGATTGCGCCGAGTATCCCGACGGCGACGGCGCCGGCCTGATACTTCTGGGCCTTTGCAACTTGAGCCGTTCCGTGACGTAGGGCGACGTGACTGATTTCGTGTGCCATCGCTCCTGCCAATTCGCCTTCGTTATGCGCAGCTTCTATCAGCCCACGATTTACATAAGTGAAGCCGCCCGGCAACGCAAACGCGTTCAGATCGCGAAGGTCCAAGACTTTGAATGTATAATGGAATTGCGGATGCTGAAATTCGGCGGGAATCGCTTCGACCAGCCGTCGGCCAACTCGTTCAACATAATCCTGCGCACCCTGGTCGTGGAGCAACGGCAGTTGACGCTCAGCCTGTTGCGCGGCCTGCCTGCCAAGCTCGACGTCCTTCGCTTCATTGTATGGGTTCTTCGGGGCTACAACGCGCGTTTGCGCCAGGCTTGCGATCGGCAATGCGAGCACTGATAACGACACCAGCACGCTCAAGCGCGCCCTTAGACGGCCCATTGTCTTCATATCAACCTCCGGTAAACATCGATAATGCAGGCTTTAGCATTGCAGGGAGCACCACACCAGTCATTAGGATTCTTACCGCGCACGAAAAGTTGTAGGACCCTTTCCGCGGGTCATCAGCACGAACGCTTCCGAGCTTCAATACTAATGCATTGCGCCGTCTTTTCCATAACCAGATTTCGGTCGCGCGGTGTTAATGTTTCGCGAGTGATTGGCCTTCGCTGACCTCTCGTCGTTCGGCTGGGGGCTCATTTCGCGATCAATGTTGCGCTCAGTCAGGAGGTGGGAAACGTCTGCCGCGTTCCTGTGAAACTCAGGCGAGCACTTTAAGACGGGCTCTTTGCCGAGCTGAAACGTCTTCTTCTCGGTGCGCGGACAATCTGCCGAGGCAAGCAAGCCACTTATGGCGCAGACCTCAAGCGTAACCTCGTCTTGGTCACGAGATCCCGCTTCGCTGTCCGAAGGTGACAAGTCCTGCGGTTCCTGAATGTCCGATGTCTCGTCGGGTGCAGTCTCCGCGATCACCTCCTGGGTGCAACTGGAAGATGGCTCGGTGCCTGCGAGGAATACTTCCTGTATGCGCGAGGGAGAATCAGGGCTCGCCAGACACCCAGTCGCCGGGTCAATTTCGACCGTGACTAGTCCCCCTGGCCTGGCAAAAGAATCGCCGCCGAGCTCAGGACGAAGGTCGAGGGCCTCTTTCATGAAATCTGCCCACATCGGAAGAGCGGCGTCCGACGCTTTCATTCGAAGATCGCGGTTGTCGTCAAATCCGATCCAGGCAGCGCAAACTATCCGCGGGGTGTAGCCTACGAACCAACCGTCGCTCGACGTCCCGGTCTTCCCGGCTATCGCGCCCTTCAGTCCCATAGCGCGGAGCCTTGATGCTGTACCTTCATCAACGACCGACTGTAATAGACTAGTCATCAAGTAAGCGACCTGTGGAGACAAAACGCTCGTACTCGACGCCTTGAGTCGTTCGGCCGGTCCGACCTTGTCGCCGCCGCTGATGCTCGTGATTGGAATCGGTCGAAGCGCCATCCCATTGTTTGCGAATGCCGTATACGCGGCCGCCAGTTCAAGCGGCGAGACCTCGCTTGTACCCAGGGCCATCGAAGGATAAATTCGTGGCCTTTCAAGCCCGCTCTTCGCGGCCACATCGGCAACGTTGACAAGACCCACGCTCATTGCAAGCGCGACCGCGGGAACGTTAAGCGAACGCCTCAAGGCTTCGCGCAGAGTCACATTCCGATTAGTGAAGCCGCCATGATAATCGCTCGGTTTATACTCTGACTTTCCGCCATCGTAGTTGAATGTTTGCGGCGTGTCCGAAATCAGGCTCGCCGCCGTGTATGATCGCGTGCTGAGGGCTGTCGCATAAACAAACGGTTTGAAAGCGGAGCCGGGCTGGCGCTTTGCGTCAGTCGCGCGATTCAGCTGGCTTTCGTCATAACTCCGTCCCCCAACCATTGCCAGCACTTCTCCGGTGTGCGCGTCCATCGCAATGAAGGCTCCCTGCACTTGCTCAGGAGCCTCACCTTTTCGGGACGAACGCGAGAGTGTCTTATCGAGCTTTTCTGTCTGACGCTGGAGTGCAGCATAAGCCGCGCGCTGCAGTCGAAGGTCCATCGTCGTCGTGATCCGGTGCTGAGATGACAGACGCTGTGGGCCATACCGGTCGTCTACAAACCTCTGCGCATAATCGATAAAGTAGCTCGTGCCGAAATCATTCTGCACTTCGTGCTTCTTAATCTGAAGTGGCTCGGTCTTCGCCGCCGCTGCTGCTTCGGGCATGATCGCGCCCGTACCCACCATCGCGTCGAGAACCAGGCTGCGCCTTTCCACTGCGCGCGCTTGATCTTTATGCGCCGAGTACCGATTCGGCCCGCAAATCAATCCGGCGAGAAACGCAGCTTCTCCCAGACTCAGTTCGCCCAGGTCTTTGTCGAAATAAACCTGTGCTGCTTGCGCGAAGCCGTTGATGGCGAAGGTACCGCTCTGTCCGAGGTACACATCATTGCAATAGAGAGTGAAGATCTCCTGCTTCGAGAGTCGCGATTCCAGGATGATCGCCATCGCGGCTTCTTTGAGCTTTCGACTCAAGGTCCGGTCGGCGGTTAGAAAGTCGTTCTTGATGAGTTGCTGCGTAAGCGTCGACCCGCCTTGAACGAATTCACCCTGATCCAGGTCCGCCTTCAGCGCCCGAAGAATTCCGCGCCAGCTCACTCCATTATGACTGAAGAAGCTGTGGTCCTCCGCCGCAACGATTGCATTACGCAGGTTGTCAGGTATGTCTGAGAACTGCACGGCTATCTTCTTTCGACGGTCTCCGTCCCGCACAGTCGCAAGCAACTCGCCTTCGAGCGCCGACGACGATAACCGTTCGCCCGTCATCGGGTTTGTTAGTGAAACCACACGCCCGCTCTTGTCTTCCTGAATCCGCACAGGATTACCAGGTTGACTTGAGGCCGCGCCCCCCGGGAATACCAGCATCGCATTCCCATCGACCTCGAATGAGCCGACCGCGTTTTCTTCACCAACCGGCCGTTGTTGGTATCCCACCGCACGCAGATAGTCAGTCAATTCATCAATCGGCAAGTGGTCTCCGATCGACAGCTTAAACGGCCCGGTGAATATGGCCACGGAATTGTCCAGCGAACTGCCTTGAAGTCGCGCATCGATCTCAGCCGCCAGCTTGATATAGTAGTAGACGGTGACGAATGAAAACGCTGCGACGAAGACGGCCAGGACCAGAAGCACTCGTGGTTGCGCACAGCGACGGCCGAACGCCTTCAGGCTCGCAGGCAAATGAGTCGAGATAGCAGCAACGCGGTCCTTGAACACTTGACCTACGGTATGGTCAGGCTTTCGCACCACGACCGTGCGGTATCGAGGCTTGGCATTGGTTCCGGCGCCGGTTCTGACTGCGACTCCCATTCTGTCTCCTCGTCTTCAAACAGGGCAAAGCCAGTTGGATTAGCGATACATGTATGAACTGGTCTTCTTCTGGTCCCAATTGATGCTGTCTACGTTGTCCGGGTCTGATCTAAAAATCTCTTCGCTGAGCTGATCAGTGCTCAGGTGACCGTTTACATTGACGTAATAAACGATCTTGCCCGTCGGGTTATCGGGATCCTCGCGATCCACCTTCCGCAATTCGGTAGTCATATTTCTTTTCTCGAATATCTCGCGAAGCACCTGATCGGTTTCTTCGACCTTACGACTGGTAACCGTCAACTCCATCGCACGAAATATCTCCTGGGGTTCGTAATACTCAAGGACAGACAACACCAGAAGCGAGAAGAGCGACAGGATGATGGCGACCTCGACCTTCCCTACCCCCGAGGCCAATCCTATCGCCAGGCTCATCAATAGGACCGTGATTTCCTTTGGGTCGCGAATGTTGGTTCGAAATCTGACCAGCGATGCGGCAGCGAATATGCCGAAGGCTCGGGCCGCGTTGTCGGCCACGATCATCATCAGAGCGGCCGCCACTATCGCAAGTAGTATCTGAGTCTGAGCGACATAGGGATTCCGTTGAAGGATGGCGATCTCTTTATGTGGACGGAAGGCAAGCAGCGCCGCGAGCAGCCCCGCGAGAGCGAGTTTTAGAGTGATTGACGCGGCCATCGGCAGCCACGCCATTGCCTCTTGTTCGTTTGAAGCTTGTCCGCCAAACAGTCCAGAGAGTCCGGGTTCACTTTGGCGCGCGGTTGAGGGCGATGCCGCAGGCTGTGGGGCGGTCACCCGAGGCGAGGTCTGTTTGCCGGTATCCTGAACAGCCGGTGTGTTTGCACGCCCGAATATCAGATACATCCCTAATACCACAACCACCACGCCCCCAAGAAGCAACGCCAGCCCAAGAACGGGTATTTTGTTCATTTTGGGCAATCGTCGCTTCCACCCTCGTCCGAAGACCGGCCAGGCCCGGTGAATAGCTCGCCGCCCATTGAACCCAACATCGCTGCCGCGCTCTTCTTGTTTCTCCGTCGGGGCCACGCTGTCCGGTTGCAAAGTGTCCTGGTGAACCTCATCCTGCTCATGGTCTTGCTCATGATAGTTGCTCATAATGGCCCTCCTGTCGCTAGAATCGAACATAAGGCAGGCACAACCATGACAGGATTCGCAAATCGGATGCCGCGGGATCGTTGATCTAATGCGTTTGATTAGATGTGGGTTTTAGCGGCGAATTCCGCTGTAAATAGGCGAGTTGAACTGGCAGCCTACTGGACACCTTCCATTGTTTCAGCGATGAGCTGATCGACGACTGTATTAAAATCGCCCGTTGCCTCGAACGTTCTTAACTGGCGATCGGCGCTGGTGCCGCCTTCCAGAATCTGGTGGATGTAGTCGAGTTCCTTACGACTCCCCAAATCGTCGACCACATCGTCAACAAACGCGAGCAGCTCGAGGATCAAATCGCGAACGGGAACCTCCGTCTGCTTACCGAAGTCGATCAGTTTGCCGTCCAGGCCCCAGCGCACTGCACGCCACTTGTTTTCCTGGATGAGCGCGCGCCGATAAAGACGAAAGCCCATGTTCATGCGATAAAGCTTGGACAGTTTCGCGACTATCGCCTGGATTAGCGCTGCGAGGGCTATGACTTCGTCGACTCTCGACGGTATGTCACAGATGCGAAACTCCAAGGTCGGGAAGGTAGGGTGAGGACGGACGTCCCACCATATCTTCTTCGGTTTGTCGATGCACCCCGTCTTGAGGAGAAGATTGACGTAGTTGTCGAACTCCGAATAGGAACTGAAGTAATCGGGAATGTCGGTTCGCGGGAATTTCTTGAAGATCTCCGAGCGATAGCTCTTCAGCCCGGTCCTGGTCCCCATCCAGAAGGGCGAGCTTGTGGACAGCGCCAACAAGTGTGGCAGGAAGTAGCGCGCCGCATTCATCAAGTGTATCTGCGCTTCGCGGTCCTCGATGCCGACGTGCACATGCATCCCGAATATCAGCAGCGACTCGGCGAGCACCTGCATTTCGTCTATCAGCGCCTCGTAGTGTTCGCTGGGAGTGATTTTTTGATCCTTCCAGCTCGAGAACGGATGAGTCGAAGCCGCGGCTATGCAAAGACCTTTGCTCTTAGCGAGAGTGGAGACCGTGCGGCGGAGCTTGATTAGATCGGCGCGCGCCTCCTGGATGTTAGCGCAGATACCGGTGCCGACTTCGATCATCGACTGGTGCATCTCGGGCTTGACCTGCTCGCCCAGGAGCATGCGCCCCTCATCCATCATCTCGGTTATGTGCGAACGCAGCTCCCGCGTGACCGGATCGATAATCTGAAACTCTTCTTCGATTCCCAGAGTGAAGTCAGGCATTAGAACCCCAGAATTTCCGATTGTCGATTGTCGATTGCCGATTTAGTGCACGTCCGCCGCGCCAAATCGACATTCGCCAATCGAAATCGGCAATTACTTCAGTCGACAATCATAGTCGGGACCATGCCGGCCCCGGAAGTAACGTTAGCAAGCGACGACGACGAGAGCCGAGTGAAAGCCCCCGAGACCTTACCAAAAAACAACAGCGGGTCGAGGTCCAGCAGTTGCTCGATCATATGCACACCGGTCTCGTCGACGAACGGGAACACTTCGCGCGAAGTCGTCACGCGTTCTTGAGCAAGATAGTCGGCACGCAGGGCTTCTTCGATTGCGCGGTCCCAGGCGCCCTCATCCGATTCCCAGCCGATGAAGATGCCGTGCCCGCCGTAGTCGTCGTTCGGCTTCAGCACCAGGGTGTCCCGCTTAGCCCGTACAAATTCGAGCAGGTCAATCTCTTCTCCGC
>Ga0137403_10006416_pt1 | contig 13470 bp, 10 predicted proteins | sample CZOMad2_1_16fung_FD_122057 | JGI IMG/M metagenome (GOLD analysis project Ga0137403, IMG submission 122057) | Vadose zone soil fungal communities from Angelo Coast Range Reserve, California, USA - CZOMad2_1_16fungal (Hybrid Assembly) | ecosystem: Environmental > Terrestrial > Soil > Vadose zone... | reverse complement strand
CCGAATTCTTCTTGCAGCATTTTGGAAAATCCGATGATGTGCCGCAAGGGCGCACGCAGGTCGTGGGAGACGGAGTAGCTGAAGGCTTCCAGTTCCTTGTTCGCCGCTTCCAGTTGGGCCGTGCGCTCGGCAACCTTGCGTTCCAGGCTGCCGGTAAGTTCCAGGATTTCGCGCTCGTCCGCTTTTCGTTGCGAGATATCGCGAAAAGCCACTACTCCGCCGTGCGCCACTCCCTCCCGGTCTTTCAGCGGACTCCCGCTGCACTCGATCCAGGTGCCCTTGCTCACCTTGGGATTGCGCACAAAGATTTCGGCAAAACTCGCCTCCCCGCGGATCGCGCGCACCAGGGGAAGATCTTCGGTGGGAAAGCGAGTAACGCCGTCAGGCCGGTAAGCGCCGTAGTATTCAGACCACTCCCCAGCGGGAAGGTTGGCCAGGCCGTAGCCCAGGATTCTTTCCGCCGCTTGATTCCATATCAGAAACTTGCTGTTTTCATCAGCCGCAACCAGCCCCTCGGCCATGTTGTCCAAAACGGACTGCAGCATGGCCGTCTGGGATTCTAGGGCTTTCCGCGAATGAGCCAGCTCTTGCGCTTGCCGGGCCAGCCGTTCCTCGGCTTCCTTGCGCTCGCTGATATCTGTATTCGTGCCGAACCAGCGCACCGCGCCGCCTTCCGAGCTTTTGACGGGCAGGCCGCGGGTCAGAAACATGCGAAAGCTTCCATCTGCGGCGCGCAGGGGGAATTCCATCTCAAAGGGTCTCCCGGCCGCAATCGAGCCCTTCCAATGCTCCATCACTACCGGCAATACCTCGGGATCGTGGACGCTCTGCCAGCCCCACCCCTGCATTTGCTCGAACGTAGTGCCCGTGTATTCGTACCAGCGCTGGTTGTACCAATAGATCGAGCCATCCGCCGCGGCCATCCAGGCGAGTTGGGGGATTCCGTTGGCCAAAGCTTGGAACCGTTCCTCGCCTTCACGCAGAATGCGAGCCTGTTCCCGCAGAGCCTGCTCCACCCGCTTGCGCTCGGTGATGTCGGCCCGGATCGCCAGGTACTGGCGCGGCTTTCCATTCGCCCCGAGGAAAGGAACGATGGTCGTATCCACCCAGTAGATGGATCCGTCCTTGGCACGATTGCAGATTTCATCGTGCCAGACCTGACCCTGAGCGATGGTGCGATACAGGTTCTGAAAGAACTCCTTGGGGTGGTGGCTGGAGTTGAGAATGCGGTGATTCTGGCCGATCAATTCTTCCCTGGAATATTGACTGATGGCACAGAACTTTTCGTTGACGTACGTGATCGTCCCTTGCACGTCGGTGATGGCCACAATGGCATGCTGATCGAGGGCTAGTTTTTGGTCGGCCAGTTCCTTGAGCGCAGCCTGACTGGCGGAGAGGCTTTCCTTCAGGGCAACTTCCGCCCGCTTGCGTTGGGTGATATCGCGCGCAATTTTGGAAGCACCAATTATTTTGCCTTCCCGGTCCTTGATGGGTGAGATGGTCACCGCAACGTCAATGTTCGACCCGTCCCTCCGAATCCGCACCGTCTCGTAGTCATCAACATGCTCTCCGTGGGTGATCCGCCCAAGGATCTCTTCCTCCTGACTGATGCAGTTCTGCGGAAAGAGCATCGCCATGGGTTGCCCAATCGCTTCCGATGCCGAATAACCGAAGAGTTTTTCGGCGCTGGGATTCCACGCAGTGATGACGCCATTCAGAGTTTTGCTGATAATGGCATCGCTCGAGGAGTCGACCACGGCCGCCAGACGCTCGCGCACTTCCTCGGCCCGCTTGCGTTCCGTGATGTCGGCGCGAATGGCCACATATTGACGCGGCTTTCCGTCCACCGCAACGAAGGGCACCACCGTGGTGTCGACCCAGTAGATGGAGCCGTCCTTGGCGCGGTTGCGAATCTCGCCGTGCCAGACACTTCCGGTGGCGATGGTGTGGTACATCTGTTGGAAAAATTCTTTCGGATGGTGGCCGGAGTTGAGAATGCGGTGATTCTGGCCAAGCAGTTCATCCTTGGAATATTGGCTGATAGCGCAAAATTTCTCGTTGACGTAGGTGATGGTGCCCTGGACATCGGTGATGGCCACGATGGCGTGCTGATCGAGGGCGAACTTTTGGTCCGCTAGCTCTTTCAGCGCCGCCTCGCTAGCGACGAGGCTCTCTTTCAGAGCTTCCTCGGCGCGCTTGCGCTCGGTGATGTCGGCACGGATGGCGACGTACTGCCGGGGTTTCCCATCTTTCCCCACGAACGGGACGACCGTGGTGTCGACCCAGTAGATCGAGCCGTCCTTGGCGCGGTTGCGAATCTCGCCATGCCAGACACTGCCGGTGGCGATGGTGTGGTACATCTGCTGGAAGAATTCTTTGGGATGATGGCCGGAGTTGAGGATGCGATGATTCTTGCCGATCAGTTCGTCTTTGGAATATTGGCTGATGGCGCAGAATTTCTCGTTCACGTAAGTTATGGTGCCCTGGACGTCGGTGATGGCTACGATCGCATGCTGATCGAGGGCGAATTTCTGATCGGCCAGTTCTTTGAGCGCCCGGTCGCTCGCGGCCAGACTCGCATGGAGTGCTGCTTCCGCCTCCCCACGAACCCCGATTTCGCTCTCCAGCGTCTTGTTAGCCAGGTCGAGTTGGGCAGTCCGCTCGAAGACGCGGCTTTCCAACTCCAGGTTCAGCTGAGCCAGGTTCCGCTCCGAGCGAACACGCTCGAGCATGTCGAAGGAGGCCATCTGCATCAACGACAAAAGTAGAACGAGGTATCCGCCCACCCGGCCAAGATGCGCCACCATGGCCTGCGTGTCGTGCGGTCCACGCGAATAGAGCATGGCAAGATTCGCCAGGAAGAGCACGACTGCCATCAACGATAGCGACGTGAGAATCCGGTCTTCGGCGCGCAGCCGCCAGCAGATCAACGCCACCAGCCCCCATAACACGGGCACACCAATCAACTGCGCGCGACTAATCCCCAGCACCGTCGGCACATACCGAGGCAGCCAGTAAAAAACGGCAAAGAATCCGCAGGCTAGCACGCCCAGAGTCAGTGCAAACGCTGCTGTACCCCGCTGGCCACGGCGCAGGAACCATATCGAGTAAGCAATTCCGATAGGTAGCAGGTGCGCGCCCGGGGGCCAGGTGGCGGGCCGCAACAGGCTCGCGATCGGCACCGCTTGTGCCCAGCGTCCGGACCAATCCAGCGAGCTGAGAGCATGCAGGAATTCCGATGCGGAGGTGAGCGCGAAGCTGATGGCGAGCCATTTGGAGAATGGCCGATCCCCGCGCACGCCAATGTCCCATAACAACAAAGCAACCAAACCCGACAGCACAAACATGCAGGTGTCCAGGATCGTGTGCAGATCGGGATAGTCCTTGCGGCCGTCAGCCAGCAATACGATGCCACTCACTGCCACGGCCAGCAACAATCCCAGCGCGGTGCGGGACAGGACCGCGACGCTGCGCGCAAGCGGCGCCTCGACGAGTTCTTCGTGGAACCGCCGCCGCTCGGCCACTTCCGATTCCAGCTTCCGATTCTTCTCGCGCAGATCCATCAAGTGCGGCACGGCAACAGCCTGCGGCACCAGAGGTACGAGTCGGATAGCCGTCGCCACCGAGATAGCGGCGGTCACGGCCTTGATGATGCCGGAGACTAGGTACGAGCCGTGCCAGATGTTCCAAATCTCCATCAGGTGCGTTGTGCCGCAGGCCAGGATAAAGCTGCCAAACATCCAGAAAATCCAGTTGAAGGGTAGATCGCGCCGTTTCCGGATGAAGTAAATCAGGACGATGGGAATGCAGTAGTACGAGAGTGCAATCAAGCCATCCGAGATCACATTCAGCCAGACGATGTGCGGATCCCACAGGTAGCAAAACCCGTGCGGCATGAAGCCGCTATCGCCCGACTGCGCCGCAGCCCCCCCCGCAAGGCAGAACACCGCAAGCGCGGCCACGCCTGCGGGCTTGAGGCTGCGGTCTGCCTTTTCCCACATACCGGAAATATCGGCCCCACCGCTACCGCCTTGAGGCCACATACGGCCCGAAATGTATCTAAAGACAGCTTGTTTGCAGGAGGGTGGGCATGTCCCTTCGGGGTAGCCTGTGGATATCGCTGGACCTTCAACGACCGCCGGACCGTGTTTTGAACTGCGGGAGCGGTGGAGCGGCGATTCAGCGCCGGTTCAGCACTGGTGTGGGTCGGACACTCCTGTCCGACGCCGTTGGTGTGGATCGAGGCACACGTTTTTTGACCAACCAAACCGTCGGACAAAGAATTCCGCCCTTGGCTTCACACCCCGAGGTCCGGTCTTTATGGGAGAACTATTTCTGAAACCAGTTTTAATGAAACGCCCTGCCCGCGGCCAGCATCCCCAGAATCATCTCCATGCGTTTCTGCCGTGTTTCCGGCTTCTTCGCCGTTTGCAAGCGGTACGCGATGGCATAGAGATTGGCTTTGTTGAGCGACTCGAAAAATGCCTTCGCTTTCTTGTCGCGGCGCACCGCCGCCAGGAAATCTTCCGGGAACGTCGCGTTGCTCGGCGAATCATAGGCAGACGTCCAGCGGCCGTCCTTCTTGGCCGCATCAATTTCTGCCTGCCCCGCAGGCTTCATCTTTTTCTTAGCGATGAGCCTTTCCGCGTGCTTCGTGTTGATCTTCGACCACCCACTTTTCCGGCGTCTTCGGCTGAAGCCCTGCAACCAGGAAGAATCGTCCTGCGGTTGCTTTTGCCCGTCGATCCACCCAAAGCACAACGCCTCATCCAGCGCTTCGGCATAGGTTACCGAGGACTTGGCGGAATTCTTCTTGGAGATCCGTACCCAAATTCCCTCCGCCTGGCGATGATTCGCGGCCAGCCACTTTCGAAACTCCGCCGCGTTACGAAAGAAGAGAATTTCCCTTTTGCGGGTCGATTGCATTCGATCCACCAAGCCTGACGCCTCTAGTGTACCGGCACTGTCGTGGTGGAAGTCGTCTGCCCGTACTGATTCGTCGCATACAACGTGTAGGTCGTAGTCTGCGTCGGTGAGACCGTCGCAGTCGTTCCGCGCACTGCCCCCACTCCCGGCGAAACCACAAAATACCCGGCGTTACTCGCACTCCACGACAGAGTCACACTGGTGCCAGCCGCCACCGACCCCGGCGTCGCCGTAAAGCTCGCAATGCTGGGCGCTGCCCCCTGTGGCACATTCGCTGCCGAATACACGGGCGACATCTGCAACACGTCAAATGCCGACGCCGGCACCTGACCCAAATTATGCAGGTCATTATTGTCCCAACGGCTATCCGGCGTCCCGCTGATGTACATCGAACTCCCGTTGTCCGCCATGATCAACCCATAGTTCTTCATCGCCGTCAGAATCACCTGGTTGGCCGCGGAATACCCGGAAATATCGAAGCTCGCTTTCAACCGCATCCGCATCCCCATCGGAGCCGCTAGCGAGTTGCTGTTATTCGCCGCCCAATGCGATGCCGGAGGAATAAACGCCGCCTGACTCCGCTGCAGCGTAAACCGGATCGCATGCTGAATCTTCCCCGCCGCCACTTCGTCGTAGCGAATCAACCCAGGAAAAATCGGCAACCCCGCCGCATCCGCCGAGGTCCACGTGTAGGGCCTCTGCCCATCAACAGTCAGATCCCAAACCGCCGCCGAATCCGCATTCCAGCTCCCATCATTATTGGGATACGACGCATCCATTTCATATAGGAAACAGTTGGCATTGTCGATGACCAACACATGCCGGTCCCCAGTCCCCGGATTCGGATCGCCCTCAATCGGCGCATTTGCCGGAACGGGCATCGGCCCCGGATCGCTCTCATCGCCATACGCCGTAAAGTTGATATTCGCCAGCGCCTGCGTCCCGCTCACCACCACATACGGAATCCCAATATTCGACCCTTGATACTGCCCGCTCCCAAAATCCGCATGCAATCCAGTGCTACCGCCAATAAAGTTGATAATCGCCGCAGAGTTGGGATCCACCGCCGCCCCCGAAACATCCTTGTTCCAAAGATTTGCCGCCGTGAAGGGACGAAACCCGTTCAAGCTAGCCCCCTGTCCCAAACTGATCGCACTACATGCAGTCGAGCCGCCGCCAGTACCACCTCCACCGCCGCCGCCACCACCGCCACCCGATCCGCCAGTCCCGCTACTCGATGTCGTCCCGCCGCCGCAGCTGGCCATTATCGCGGCCAGTCCCACTATCGTCGTCACACCGATCCACTTCTTCCGGAAACCACTCATACCAACAGTTTCAGCCATCCTTACCCAAACCGCACCCACGAATCAGGCCCATCTACCTGTGTCATTGGAACATGTACCTCCGGCGGGCCGACCTCAGTTGGAATTGTCATCCCGACCGGAGCGCTTGCTTCGCGAAGCGAAGCAACCATGAAGCAGAGGGACCTGCTTTTGAGCAGGCAGCCTCGACCGGGTGCCCCGTCCTTGTCGCGATTTGCAGCGACAGGGGCGGGGCTTTTGACGACAGTGTCTCGAAGACCGGGGCTTTTGGGCGGCGCAGCGCTTCAGCGCTGCGAATAAGACCTCACCAAGTGAGGCGGCTTCAGCCGCCGAGGTAAGAGCTAAGTTTTCAACTCCCATTTCGTCCTCGTATACCCGACCCGAAACCCCGCCCGCTCCGCATTCCTCTGCGACGCGCTCCCCGGAGCCGTCACAATCATCGCCAAATCGCACCCTTGTTCCATCGCATAGACAAACCGACTCTCCAAAAGCGCCGACTGCGCCCCGCGCTCCCGATACTCCGGCACAGTACTAGCTCCAGCAAACAACGCCACGCCATCGCGAATCGCCAATGCCCCAGTCGCAACCATCCGCCCATTCATCTCCACGCAAAACGGCGAAGTCCCCTCCGTAGTAGCAATCACCCGCGCCAGGCCAGAAAGCATGCTGGCCACTTCAGTAAATTCCCTCCACCCATCCGCGCTAGTGCTCGCCCACAAATCGCGTTCGGTTTCACCCGCAATCCTCGTTTTCAACCCACCATCATCGCGAGAAATCGCCGCCGCGACCCGCTCTTGCAACGGCAAAAACAAAACACTACTCAATTCCACCGGCTCATACCCACGCTCTTTCAACATCCCCACCAGCGCAGCATCGCCCAGCGGACAGACCTCATGCAGCACAGGAGCCTTCCGCTCCCGAAAGAAAGCCTCAATCCGCTCCATCTCAGCGGCTGTCGGCATCTGGAACAATCCCAACCCAAACGTCTGCGTACAGGGCGATTGCGCCCCATCGAACATGGCATAGGCCCCAGCCACCTCAATCCACTCCGCGCCTACTTCAGGAAACACGCGTGCCCGAGCCTCCACAAAGCCCGAATTCGCCGACGCCTCCGTCCGCTCCAGACGGCGCGCCAGTAAAACATCCGCATAGAGAATGTTCGACATGACTCCGGAACTTTAGCACGCCACGCCCCAACCCCAGGCGCATAATGATCAACGACGCGACACGATTAGGAAGCGCCTATGCCAGACCAGTCCGCACAAATCCACCCCCCGCACGGACACCGTCCAACCGGAGAACAATGGCTCACCACCCTCGCCTCCCTGACCGCGGGAGCTTGTTTCCTCTCCTTATGGTTCTGGCTCCTCCCGCGCTTGCTAGGTCTCGAAGCCAAAGCCGTCGACGGCGAACCCTGGCGCTGGCTAGCCGCCATCCCCTCCGCCCTCGGATTCGCCGTAGCCCTGCGCTGCATCTGGGACTTCGGCTGGACCGGCCGCGGCACCCCCATCCCAGCCGCCCCGCCCCAACGCCTCGTCGTGGTCGGCTTCTACCGCTACGTCCGTAATCCCATGTACGTCGGCTTCGCCGCCGGATGGCTCGGCCTCTGGATTATCTTCGGACACGCCAACCCAGCCGTCATCGCCTCCGCGGCAGCCGTCGCACTCGGTATCCATTTGTTTGTGGTTTTCTACGAAGAACCGACCCTGCGCGGAAAATTCGGCGACGACTACATCAAATATTGCCGCAACGTCCGCCGCTGGTGGCCCCACCTCCGCCCGTGGGACAGCGGCCTACCCGAGCCGCTGACAGAGTTCGAACGTAAACTCGAAATCGTGAAGGATGCAAACCACAAGCCGGAAGCAGCGCGCGACAGCTCCTTGGAAGTTCTAGGCGACGAATTGGACCGGAAAATCGACGAGGCCTCAAATCATTCCAAGCGTGTAACAGCATTCACCATCGCTATCGCGCGCATCATGGGATTTAACGATGAGCAAGTTCGATTGTTCGCCCGCGGCGCTTTCTTGCACAACATAGGAATGATGGCAATCCCCCGAGATGTCCTGCAAAAGCGGGGCGCGCTAACACCGGAAGAAGGGGCGATCCTGCGCGAACATTGCCGGCATGGCTACGAAATGGTTCACAAGATTCCCTTCCTAACAGCGGCCGCCGAAATCATCCTCTCCCATCACGAACATTGGGACGGCACCGGATATCCTCGTGCCCTTAGAGGGGAGCAGATTCCAATCGGGGCACGCATATTTGCCGTCGCCGCTGCGATGGAGGAACTGACGACTAAGCACGGCAACCGTCTATTCCTGCCACTGAACGCCGCGAAGGAAGAAATCCAGCGTGGATCCGGCAGTAAGTTCGAGCCCTCGGTGGTCAATGCTTTCCTTGCGATGCCCGACCATATCTGGGACGATTTGCGCAATGAGATCGATTCTGGCGCGCAGCCTGGACACTGATCGGTAGCCGCCGGGTATCTGTCGCGAGAGCGGCCAGACTCAAGAACGTTCCTACTAAAGCCGATAGCAGTAGGAGGAGCTGCGACGCCTCTTCGCAACCCCGCAACGCTCTGGCCAAGGTGACCGCCTATGAACATAGAACAAGACCTCTTCTCCGACCATGCCGTAACCTCCGCCCGCGACCTCCGCGAAATCTTCCGGAAGATCTTCACCGGCGAGCGCGAACACTCCCGCTTCCTCACGGCCTTCGCCGAAGCCCTCCACTTCGCCGACTCCGAAAATTTCTACGCCCTCGCGCCGTCCGCCCTTCTTCTCATCGACCGCTACCCCATCCTCGCCACCTACGCCGATCAGGTCCTCGATGTCGATGACCCAGAAACGCAACTCGAAGCAGACGGCTTCAGCGGCCTCCGCATCGAACCCCACCTAGCCACCCCCTCCGCCAAAGTCTGCGTCTGGTACAAGTCCGGCAAGTGGCAGGCAACCATCTTCGCCAACACCAGCCAGGGCAAAATGACCGTAGCCCACGAAAAAGGTGTCCACGTCAGCGTAATCAAACGCGGCGAAGGGCCACTAGAACCGCGCTGATTGGCATTCCGACCGGAGCATTGTGTTCGCAAAGCGAAGCCAATGCGGAGTGGAGGGTCCCGCTATTTAGTGCCCTAAGCTAACGAACCACACAAGTGGCCAGTCCGAGGATGCCCTGCTCGGCCGAGAAGACAACAACTCTACGATCACTCCATGCGGCAAATAGATCGGGACCAATCGTCGTCAGTCTGGCTGGCTCTGCTTGAAGGCGTGCAACCTCGACGGACTTCCACGTTTCTCCATTGGATCTCGTGACATGGACGGCATAGCCATATGCAATTCCAAGGTGCGCTAGACCGAACAGAACTATGGGTCCATCTGCTTCAGGCTCAATTCCAACGACATTGTCCTTCAGAATTGAACGCGGTTCTCCCTTCTTAGGATTCCAGGTGAGTTCGCCGCCCCACTCGCCGTGGTTAGTGCCGACGAACCTACCGTCTATAGCCTGCAGCTCAGTGTTATCCCCATTGGATCTTGGAGAGAGCTCGAAGGTTATGTCCTTCCATTTCCAATGCTTACCGGGGCAATCAGCAACTCCATCAAGAACCTCACCGTCGATGACAAACGGGTTATCACCCTTTTCAAAGGGGCGCGAAAATCGCGATGGGCGGCTGACGTGCCCCACCGAAGCCATGGCCTCGGCCACGCGCTTCGCCTTTCCCCGAACCTCAGGGAGCCAATAATCGGAAGCTATTCTCTCCATCACGGGAATCGCTGACCTGTCGCCGAACCATCCGAGGCTCCGAATCGCCGCGTAAACGACACGCCAGTCGGCTGAGTTCATTGCGTCTTCGATTTGAGGAATAGCAGGGTCAAAGCCGATTTGACCGAGAGCTGTTATCGCATAGGAGCGCTCGGCTCCATTCTCCGATCCTAAGAAGGTCAGCAGCCTGGTACCAACGTCGCGGCCGCCGTCGCCGTACGACGCAATATCTTCCAAGCATTGGAGCGCTCCGAGCGCAAGCGGGTCAAACGGGTCAGCAGTGGGACGACACGTCCGCGCAACATCTTCAACCACAACTGGGTCGCGTACGGTTCTCAGAGTGAGCTCAACTTGCTTGCGAATTTTAGGCTCAGGGTCTTGACGGAGCCTGCGGAGAGGCTCACATGAGGGCCTCGCCCCGTCTCCGATGGCGGCGATTCCCCGAAGAGCACCAAGCCTTGCCTGAACAGGCTGTTGTGGGTTGGCCGCCTGAGCTACCCACCGAGATGCAAATGGAACCGCGCGGCCATTCATGTTGTGAATAATTCGCTCAGCAGACGAAGCGTTCTTATCGCTTTCAAGAACAGGAATAAGATAGGGGACTGCCTTTGCACCCATGCTGGCAAGAACGAAATCTGTCTGATTCTCACTTCCTTTTGGCAGGTCCTCAATGAGCGCCTGAATGGAGTCGGGGGTTGCGATCTCGCCGAGTGGTCGCGCGAGCCATCCCCCGGGGTGCTTCCGTAAAGCCTCACGGAGTTCTGCTACATCGGACGGAGTCCAAGAGTGCCACTCAGAAAGAATTGCCCCAGCGACGTTACGCCAACCGGGGTGGTGCCCGATTGTTCGCTTCAACAACTCATGTTTCGCGGGGTCACCGAAACGGCGCAGCTTGTTGGCAAGAACCGCGGCGTTACTACCCTCGCCATCATTCTCCGCGGGGACAATCCGATCAATGATTTGTAGGCATGCCTCAAGCGATTGGCAGTCGTCCAAGTCGCGGGGCACTTCGATAGCTGAACCTGGCCAGACCAATAGGAGTATGGCCGCGAAGTAGGTTGAGAATCGCCAGATCAAAACAGCCTCCTTGCAGGAATTTAAACAGGAACACCTGACTTTCGCTCTTCAAACGACAATTCTCCCTCACCAATCGCAATACGCCCTCCCATCGCTGCCAATCTCGTGGGATGAGCTGTGCACGTCAACGATGCCAGGCATCTTCGGATCCTTCGACCACTCCAAAACCCACGAATCATACCGCCGAGTCATCGGGTCCGCTGGCACCTGCTCGAGATAACTGCTCGTAACAAGTTCCTCGAGCGACTGAGGCCGCTTGCGCTGGTCAAGAGTGTATTCCTCGATCACGTGACGCAAGGTAAACACGTTCTGCTTCAGCGCGGCCTCGCGCGCCCGCTGAATGCTGTAGCCTTCGTTCCCGCGCATAAGCCATGCAGCCACAAGCAAGGCAACCAAGAACAGCGCCAAACGACCACCCTTCCTCCGCACTTCCTTCCATCCCATCGCCGCCTCCAACCTGGAAGACGAACGTTCACGATTGAAAAACTTGCACCAGACTAGGTTGCCGAACCGAACCAGATATGGAATTCCGTCTCAACCGGCACGGTAGAGCTGGCCTTCAGGCCAGCGTTGAGTTCCAGAGTGTGACGGGCTTTAGCCCCGAGGTAAGGTCTGTGCCGAGAGGTTCTTGTAGGATCCTTCTAGTACCCGGAGCCACCAATGACCGCTGCACACGACCAATACGCCATGGGCCGCACCCAACGGGAATACGCGCGCCTCGCCCGCCAGGGAGAAATCATGAAGCCCATGACCCGCCGCCTCTTCACCGATGCCGGCATCCAGCCCGGCATGCGCGTCCTCGATCTAGGCTCTGGCGCCGGCGATGTCTGCATGCTGCTGGCGGAACTAGTCGGCCCCACAGGCAAAGTCATCGGCCTCGATCTCGATGACCAAGCCCTGCAACACGCCCGCGAGCGCGCCACCGCAGCCGGATTCACAAACATCACCTTCACCCATTCCGACTTCACCCACTACGTCCCCGACGCTTCGCTCGACGCCATCGTCGGACGCCTCGTCCTTATGTACCAAGCCGATCCCGCCGAAGCCTTATCCAAGCTCACGCACCATCTTCGCCCCGGCGGCATCGTTGCGTTCATCGAACCCTGGTTCCAATCCCCAACCGGTCCCGATAGCACCATCAAAAAATCCATCACCTGCGTAGTCGAAACCCTTCGCCGCTCCGGAGCCCACGTCGACCTAGGCCCCCGCATTCATCGCGTGTTCCAATCTGCAGGCCTCCCGCTGCCCAACATGCGTTTCGAAGCCGTCATGGATCCGCGCCCCGATTCCCCCATCTACGACTACATCGCTGAAACCGTAGCCAACATTCTGCCCAAAGCCATCGAATACGGCATCCCCGGCGCCACCGAGATCGACGTAGCCACCATCGCCACGAACATCCGCGCCGAGATGAACGCCGTGGGCTACGCCATGCTCACCTCACCCATGATTTGCGCCTGGTGTGTGAAAACGGCGTAAGAAAACATGAGAATCTGTCATTCCGACCGAAGGGAGGAATCCCCGCACCCTCGATGCCGCCGCACCGACGACCCCTTTCTCACCGCGCAGCCGAAGCTCTCGGCTTTTGGGCGGAGCAGCACTTCAGTGCTGCAATAAAACCCTCCCGATGAACCGCGACTTTAGTCGCTGAGGTAAGGTTCCCCCCCAATCTGTGATAAATTTCTGCAGTTCATCCCCAGAGGCACAATGCGCAAAGTACTGTTCCTGCTCCTTATCGCCCCACTGGCACAAGCCCAAACCTGCCTCGACCCCTCCGCCGACCAAATCGCCTCCCTAACCCGCCCGCACAACTACATCCAGCACCGCTCCTCAAGTTACGACCGCTCCGGAGGCAACGCCGACGCCCGCCCTATCGCTCCCGGCGCCACGCTCACTCTTCTCGACGAGCCCGGCCCCGGCGTCCTGACCCATATCTGGATCACCATCGCCTCATCCGACGACAACCACCTCAAGCAGCTAGTCCTTCGCGCCTATTGGGACGAAGAAGCAACCCCGAGCGTCGAGACTCCCATCGGCGACTTCTTCGGCCTGGGCCTGGGCGAGTATTACCTCTACCAGTCCATTCCGCTCCAGGTCGGCGCCGATAAAGCCCTCAACTCCTTCTTCGTGATGCCCTACCAAAAGCACGCCCGCATCACCGTCACCAACGACGGCCCCGAGAAGGTCGACTCCTTCTACTTCAACATCGACTACCGCGCCTGTTCCAAACCACTGCCCGCCGACACGCTCTACTTCCACGCGCAATACCGCCAGGCCACGCCCACGCACGGTTGGGCTAAATATGGGACGACCAACGACTGGACCTCCAACGGAGACCCCAAAGTCAACAACCGTCCCAATCTCAATGGCGAAGACAACTACGTCT
>Ga0137403_10006414_pt1 | contig 13471 bp, 10 predicted proteins | sample CZOMad2_1_16fung_FD_122057 | JGI IMG/M metagenome (GOLD analysis project Ga0137403, IMG submission 122057) | Vadose zone soil fungal communities from Angelo Coast Range Reserve, California, USA - CZOMad2_1_16fungal (Hybrid Assembly) | ecosystem: Environmental > Terrestrial > Soil > Vadose zone... | reverse complement strand
GGGACCCCTGGAGGAAACGTGATGATGTTGACGAAGGACGAGTTAGCAGCAGCCATTGTGGCGAGTGTGGCGAAGCTGGGGTATGTGCCCAGCCGCGCTGACCTGGCAAAACAGACGGGGGTGTCCCCGCGCAACATAAGAAAGCATTTTGGCACCTATGAACGCGCCCTGGAGGCATGCGGCCTGGAAAGAAGCGGGTCGGGGAAGAAAGTCCGGATGCTAGCGCTGTTCCAGGACTGGACTGAAATTGCGCGCAGGCTAAAGAAAGTCCCCACCGTGGTTGAGTACGAACATTTGAGCCGCTACAGCGTAAGACCCTTGCAGAGAATATTTGGCGCGTGGACCAACGTCCCGGACGGGATGAAGTTGTATGCCGAAGGTCAGGGCCTGGCTGACGAGTACAAAGACGTTCTGGATGTAATTGAACAAAGGGCCAACCGTGAGAGTGATGTACCCAAAGTGTCCGCGCCAACGTCCGCGCCGACGATCCTGAAGGACCGGCCGATGTATGGCCCACTACTGCAGGGCTGCCCGCTGGTGTTTGCGCCAACGAACGAGGCCGGGGTGCTGTACCTTTTTGGGGCCATGTCAGAACGGCTGGGCTTTTTTGTTCTGCTGGTCCAGGCGGGATTTCCGGACTGCGAGGCCATGCGCGTGGTGGCAGAAAACAGGCTGCAGCGGTTAAAAGTTGAAGTTGAATACCAAAGCCGCAATTTCCTGAAGCATATGCATGACCTTAAGGGTTGCGACATGATTGTGTGCTGGGAGCATAACTGGCCAGAGTGTCCGCTGGAGGTGCTGGAGCTGAAGTCATTGGTGGGGCAGTACGTTACCGCGGATCATTTTACCGCGGATCAACGCTGATGAACGCGGATCAGGAAAACCAAAATCTCACCACGGAGACGCGGAGAACAGCCAAGATCGGGGAAAGGCAAAACCTTACCACTGATTAACACGGATAACACTGATCAGGAAGAAGGCGAATCGGCAAAGCCCACAGCCGAGGGCGTTACTGATTTGGTAAATGGGTAATTTGGTAATTGGGTAATTGAAAACCAAAATCTCACCACGGAGGCACGGAGAACAGCCAAGATCGTGGAAAGGCAAAAACCTTTAACCACTGATTAACACGGATGACACTGATCAGAAGGGATTGCCAAAATCGCCGTAATCGCACGTCATCGCCGACATCGGAAAATCAAAACCTTTACCACAGAGGACACGAAGGAACACAAAGGAGATCAAGTCAAAACCAGGCCCGTCCCCCTAGTGCGCCATCGCTCCGGGGCCGCCTCCGCCTTTGGGGGCCTTCTTCATAATCAGAATCAGCGGCAGGCAGGCGGCGAACATGATTGCCAGAAGAAAGAAGACGTCAACATAACCCATCATGGCGGCTTGTTGCTGCACCATGCCAAAGAGTCCGGCAGCGGCTTGTTTGGTGGCGGTGGCTGCGTCCATGCCGCGGGCCATGAAGGCCGCTTTCATCTGGGCCATCATGTTTTGTGCAAGCGGATTGTAAGGAGTTACGTTTGCCCCAAGGGTATTGGTGTGGACCTGCGCGTGGCGCGATGAAATGGTCGTGACGCTGGCAATGCCGATACTGGCGCCGATGTTGCGCATGAGATTGAACAGGCTGGTGGCGTTTCCCATTTGCTCTTTGGGAATCAGGCCGTTGGTGATGGTGGTGAGCGGCACAAACAGCAGGCCCATGGACATGCCCTGCAAAAGCTGCGGCCAGAAGATGTCCCAGTAACCGGCGTTCAGGTTGAGCCTGGAGAGCTGGTAGATGCTGAACGACGAAATGATCAGGCCGGCGGCCAGCAGTTTGCGCGCCTCGATTTTGCCCATGAGGATGCCGACGATCGGCATAAAGAGGAACGAGCCCAGACCGCGTGGAAGCATGGCCATACCGGCTTCCAGAGCGGAGTATCCCATGAGCGTTTGCAGCCACAGCGGAAGCAGAACGGTGCTGCCGTAAAGCACGAAGCCCAGCACGGTCATGAGAAAGACACCGGTGGCGTAGGTGCGATTTTTGAAGATCCTGAGCTGCACCACAGGATGCTCCGTGACCAGTTCGCGAATCAGAAAGAACACGAACCCGACCGCACAGAGAATGCCCAGAATAAGGATGAAGTGCGAAGCGAACCAGTCGTCTTCCTGGCCTTTATCGAGCATGATCTGGAGGGCGCCGATGCCCAGCGCGAGGTAGCCGATGCCCCAGTAATCAATGCCGCCTTCACCACGCTTGATGTATGGCGGATCGTGAATGAACAGCACCGCCATGATGACGGCCGCGATCCCGATAGGAATGTTGATGTAGAAAAGCCAGCGCCAGGAGTAACTTTCGGTGATCCAGCCGCCGAGCACCGGACCAAGCATTGGAGCAACAACGATGCCCAGCGCCCAGAATGCCATGGCTTTGGCGCGCTTCTCCGGGGGAAAGGCTTCCATCAGGATGGCTTGCGAAAGTGGTTGCAGGCCTCCGCCGGTTGCGCCCTGGAGCACACGGAAGATGATGAGCAATGGCAGGTTCGGAGCGATGCCGCAGAGAAAGGAAAAGACAGTGAAGCCGCCGACCGATACCAGCAGAATGTTGCGACGGCCAAAATAATTGCCCAGCCATCCCGTAAGCGGCAACACTATGGCATTCGCGACAAGGTAAGAAGTCAGGACCCAGGTGGCTTCTTCCGGAGTAACGGAAAGACTGCCGGCAATATGCTGCAACGATACGTTTACAACCGTGGTGTCCAGGACCTCCATGAAGGTGCCCAGCATCACCGAAATAGCGATGATCCACGGATTGATGACTGGCTTTTCCATTGTTTATGTCGCTGCGCTCCAAACCGCTGTTACAGCTTCCTTGTTTGCGATCGGTTGGTTGCCTTGTTACTTGCCGCTCGGCGGCCACGGGCCTCGCGGCTTTCAAAATATGTCGCTACTCTCCAAACCGCTTGTTACATGTTTTCGACGTGTGGAGTCTTCGGCTCCTGTTACTTGCCGCTCGGCGGCCACGGGCCTCGCGGCTGTTATGGTTGGTAATCATGACTCTTCGAACCGCTGACGGACTACTTGGTGAAAACGACCGGCTCCACTGACATGCCCGGACGAAGTTGATGATTCGGGTCCTGGTCTTTGTCAAAGCGAATGCGGACCGGAATGCGTTGCACCACTTTTACGTAATTGCCAGTGGCGTTTTCCGGAGGCAACAAACTGAACCGGGCCCCGGTTGCGCCACCTATCGATTCAACAGTGCCACTAAATTCCCGGCCGTATGCGTCAACTTTAATCTTGGCTTTTTGTCCGACCTTCATTCCTCGGAGCTGTGTTTCTTTGAAGTTTGCGGTGGTCCAGATGTCATCAAGGTTCACGATGGAAAACAACGGCTGGCCGGATTGCACTGTCTGGCCCGGTTCAACGCTGCGCTTGCTGAGCACGCCGGTTACCGGCGCAATGATCTTTGTGTACTTGAGATTCAGTTCGGCCTGTGCCAGGGCAGAAGCGGCCCGCTGCACTTCAGCGGTAGCGGCTCCAGCGCGTGCCCGCGTGACTTTCAGTTGCTCAGGGACAGTGCGTGCGCCTACGGCCTGGGCCGAGGCCTGAGCAGCACGGCTTTCAGCACTGGCAATCGCAGCGGTCGCGGCGTCCACGTTTGCTTTGGCCGAGTTGTAAGCGGCAACCGAAGCGTCATATTGCTGATGCGAGATCTCATCTTTTGCAATGAGCATCTCCATGCGCTTCAGGTCGGCGGATACTTTAGCAAAGTTGGATTGTGCGTCATTGAGCCTGGCTTTGGCCGATTCAATGTCGCGTCCCGCGCCTATCACGCCGGCATCGGCGGCAACAAGCTGGCTGGAACTGGTGGTTTGCGTGAGTGGCACGCCCACATTGGCTGCAATGGCGTTAGCCTGAGCATTGGCCAGATCGGCGCGCGCGCGGTCCACGGCAACCTGGTAGTCCTTGGGATCAAGTTCAACCAGCAGTGTTCCGGCCTGTACCACTTCGTTATCGTCATGCAGCACGTTCAACACGGTGCCGGTAACGCGTGGGCTGATGGGATTGATGTGACCATCGATTTGAGCGTCATCGGTGGATTCGCGAACGGAGTAGTACCGCCAGATGAAAAATCCGCCAATGAGAAGAAGAATAACCAGCGCGGCAATCATCCACTTGGCCCGAGGATGCAAGCGGAAGAATCCCACGGCGCGAGTATCGGCCACCCGCCGCTCTTGGCCTGCGCGACGCTCGTCGTCTTTCTCGGGCTCCTCCACTTCTGTGCGAACAGGCTCCTTCACGTCTTCTTCCACTTCATATTGCGATATCTTAATCGGGTCAGGCACGTTATTTTCCTCCCAAAAATGCTCGCGTCCGCTGCTCCGCCTCGCCCAGGGCGCGCACCAGCGTCAGCTTGGCTACATTGTTCTGATACAGCGCCTGAATGTGGTTTTCATTCGCGCCGGCAACGGCTTCCTGCGCCTGCACCACTTCAAGGCTTCCAGAAACGCCGGCTTTGTAGCGGTCCTGCGCTTCCTTCAATTGTTCGGCCGCCAGATCGATCTGCTGATTGGCCACGGCAACCTGATCGTCAGAGGCCTTAACATCCAGCAGCGCCGAACGGATTTCATACTCAACGCGGCCGCGCAGGTTTTCCAGTTGCAGCCGTTCCTGCCGCAGCAAAGCCGCTGCCTGGTCGACGTCCGCTTTTACCTTGCCGCCCTGAAAGATTGGTATTCGGACGCCAGCGGAAATGGCGTATGTGTTCTCGGCGCTTCCGGGCGCGGGTCCGATGAAGCCGGTCTGCCCGTTCAGTTCCACGGTCGGCAGCGCTTCACCTTTAGCCGCCTTCACCGCGAGTTCAGCGGAGCGCACGCGCGATTCCGCCGCCCGAAATTCCGGTCGGACCTGATACGCATGTGCCAGCGCTTCTTCCAGGTTCAGCGCGGTAAGCGGAGCGTATGGCACGGTGTCAGTCAGTTGAATCTGTTGCGCCACCGGTATTCCGATGGCCCGCGCCAGCGACATTTTTTGCTGTTCAAATTGGTTCTGAGCGGCCAGGACGCGTTGCTGCAGCGTCTGCATCTGCACCTGCGAGCGCAAAACGTCAATGCCCGCGGCCACGCCCGCCTTTTTCAGGTCCTGGGTTTGCTGGAAGATGGTCTGCGCAGTGTTGAGCTGGGCCTTGGTCGTATCCAATCGCGTGGCGCTTGCCACCGTCAGCAGATATTGGTTGCCCACCAGCAGTACTACCAGTTCGCGCGCATCCTGCACTGTGAACTTTGCGCCTCTCTCATTTTCAGAGGCCGCACGGACTTTGTTGATGGCGTTGAAGTCCAGTAGAGTCTCGCTCATGTTGGCGTGGGCATCGAAAATCCCAAATGGCCCCACCACGGGCGACTTCAATCCCGCAGGCAGCGGAATGCCGAAGGCCGCCAGGTTGATCTGGTTCAACGACTCGTTGACGTTGCCGGAAATATTCGGCAACAGCACACTCAACTGGCGGCGATATTGCGCACGGGCGAGGTCCGTCTGCTGCTGGGAAAGAAGCAATCCAAGGTTGTGCTTGAGTCCTCGATCGATTGCATCCAGCAGGGAAAGCGGAAGTACCCCAGGAACCAGTTTGTCCACCGTCCCGCTGCCACTGAATGACTCTTGCGATGGAGGCAGTGCGGTAGTCAGCGCGGGAGTCTGGCGATCAGTAGCGGTCGCCGACGCCGGTGCTGTGCCGGGAAGCTGAGCAGCGGAAGATAGGGCAGTCAGAAATATGAATAAAACGACACAAACACTTTGCATCCGTATATTTACCTTCTTGACGAGGTATCGGGTTTTAGATGCGGTCGCACAGGGCGGGATGCGCATACGTTGCCGGTGCGAATTTCGATCTTTCAAATATCACCAAAAGGGGCAGGACAACGCCCAAGAGGAAATTAATTAACCAGTTAGTTAGATTATCAGGCGGTCGCCTGGGATGCAAATTACGTTCGCCAACTTCCCGTCCGTATTAGCCGGGAGCAGAAAAAAATGGCGCCGGGAAATCCGGCGCCACGGTTTGGAAACAAACTCCGCTTACTGCGGGCAGGGCAAAGCGGAATGCGGGAGAGTGGTCGTGTCGGGGTAGCTGAACGCTCCACCGATGGCATCAGACTTTGCTCCCATTTCGAACCACTGCAGCAGAGGTATGATCTGCGGGTGGTAGGTGAACACTTCTTTTCGCTCTCTTAGCAGGATGGGGACGGTCGCCACCGGAAGCACTTCGATAGGATCGCCTTCCTCCAGGTTCGCCTGACAAACCTTGGCGGTGGGCGCAACACCCGGGAACTGCCAGGTCGGCACGATCGTGTTGACAAATGGATCCGCGATCGTTTCCGCAATTTCGTGAGACAGCGCGGTTACATCCTGGAAGCCCGCGCCGAAAAGACCCGGAGAAATCCAGCTGGCAAAGTTGAAGATCCAGCGTGGCTGCGGGGTCACACCGGACTCGAAGAAATAAGTATGGAATCCCAGTACGCAGCAACCGGCGAACTGCCCCTGGCTGTTGATGGAAAACAGGAACGTGTTGGGATACATATTGATATTGATCGCGTCGGTGGTGAAGTTACCGGCGTTGATGTCATTCACTACCTGGTTGGTATTTAGGGCGTTGAAGAGCAAGTCCAGCAATTCAATGAAAGGATCACCGTTCGGTCCCGGTGCGTGTCCAAATAAGTAGGCCTGCACCGAAACGATGGTTCCATTGGGCAAGCGAACATTCACGTGCCTCGGGATGGTGAAGGTCACGCGGTTCACCGTGGTTGGGCCGCTCAGAACGGTGTGCCAGTCCTCGTCCATGCTGTTGAAGAATTGAGCGCGGTGAATTGCGTCTCCATACTGGATATGGCGTCCGGAAGTGAAATTGGATGGCGCAAAATTCGGCGAGTCTTCCGTGAGATCTGAGAATGGGGCAAAGGGCATGGTGGCGCGAAGAGTTCCGTCATCATTCAGCAACCGCAATGAGACTTCAGTGATCTTGGCCGGGATACGAGTCGTCTTGCCGACGCGAGGATCGTTCCCTATCATCACGAACGGAAACACGCCGTTGGGACGCGTGCCGAGAATAGACGGATTAGGGTTAAAGAACGCGCCGGTAAAAGTCGGCACTGTATCCAACCCGGTCATTACGCCGCCAACCGAGCTGGTTGTAATGGCGGCTGTTTTTATCGGAGCACTGCCTCCCGGACCGCTGCCGGCCGTGTTCGCGTCGGAAGAAAAGCTGCCTTTAGACGTATCTGCGCCGTCTGGAAATACAAGAAGAGGAGCCGAGCCGACTGGCTGGCCCGTGGAGTTGTCGATTGCGGCTACCGGCATTCTTACATAGCCTGCCGAACCGTTAGGCCCAGCAATATCGTTTTGGGCAAAGCTGACGCCGGCCAAGCCGATAAAAAGTAAGAATCCGAGAAACACGCGTGAGGGTAACGCGTGACGAGAGGTCTTCAACATTGGTGTATCTCCTGAGAGGGAGCTTGAGGTGCTCCGAATGCCAAAATTGAGAGTAGAAGCTGGCTCAGGAACAATACGCTTCTCTGAATTGTTTGTAAATCCAAAATTGGGTCGAGTTCGGTTTCTTAGCCACGCAGGCTGTTCTGGCATCAGTCATCCTGAAAAAGCGGGATCCATGTCTCGTCTCCGCTTTTTAGTTTTCGTAAGCTGCCTCTCCGCAAGCATCTAATGAGCAGATGCCTGATCTTCCTCAGCCCACAGCCAGCGGCCTTAATTCCAGATGGCCTGAATCCATGCGGGCTTTGCGTCATCGCAACTATCAATTATTTTTTGCGGGCCAACTCATTTCCTTGATAGGGACCTGGATGGACCAGGTGGCCGAAGCTTGGCTGGTCTATCGCCTGACCGGCTCAGCCCTGCTGTTGGGAACAGTAGCATTTGCCTCGCAGATCCCGGTTTTCCTGTTGGCGCCGATTGGCGGGGCCTTGGCTGACCGGGTTGACCGCCGAAAAATCCTGATTGCCACCCAATCAGCCATGATGTTGCTCACGTTCGTGCTGGCGTGGGTCACGCTTTCGCACCGGGTAAAGATATGGCAAGTTGTCACGCTGGCCGCGCTTACCGGCTTGGTCAACGCGATTGATCTCCCGGCCCGCCAGTCGTTTGTGGTTGATATGGTTTCGCGCGCCGACCTTGTAAATGCCATTGCGCTCAACTCTTCAATGTTTAATGGCGCCCGCGTAGTGGGACCGGCCCTGGCTGGCATAGTGGTTGCCGCTATCGGCGAAGGCTGGTGCTTCTTTGCCAATGGCGTCAGCTTCCTGGCGGTCATCGCGGGCCTGGCCCTGATGAAGATGGACCGGCCGCGAATGGCCATTGAAGGTTCTCCGCTGGAAAATATCATTGAGGGCTTTCGCTTTGTCGCTCAAAGCGGCCCGGTTCGCGCTCTTATGATGCTGCTGGGATTGGTAAGTTTCACGGCCATGCCTTATGCGGTCCTCATGCCTCTGTTCGCCGACAAAATACTCCACGGCGGCGCCCAGGCGCTGGGATTGCTTATGGGCTGTTCCGGCATTGGCGCTCTGGGCGGCGCCGTTACCCTTGCGATGAGAAAGACCGTGCACGGCCTCGGTACATGGGTGGCTGCTTCCTGCGCCGGTTTCGGTTTAGCCCTGCTGCTCTTTTCCTTTTCACGTTCGCTGTGGCTCTCTGCCATGCTGCTGGTACCCGCAGGCTTTTCTGCCATGATCCAGATGGCGTCCTCCAACACCTTGATTCAGAGTATGGTTCCGGACCGCCTGCGGGGCCGGGTAATGTCCGTTTATGCCATGACTTTCATGGGGATGGCGCCCATGGGAGCGCTGCTCGCCGGCAGCCTGGCCCACACATTAGGCGCCCCCATGACCGTCGCAATCGGCGGTGTGGTGGCGATTGTTGGAGCTGGTGTTTTCGGATCCAAACTGCCAGCCCTCCGGCCCGCGGCACGGGAAATGATCGTGGCCCAGCAAATGACAGGCGGCGCCCCGGCGGAGGAGATGACCGGAAGGGTTTTCACCAAGACAGGTTGATCCTAAGAAAATCTACTTGCTACTCTGGCCCATAATGTAGGATTGTGTTAGATCAGGCTGCCTTATCATCTTTCGCCATCCAGACGACCCTTTTTTAGTGCATTCCTACCATTGACTGCCAAACCCCGACGAGCCTCCCTTAACCTCTGATAAATACTGCAAATTCTCGCTCTTTTCCATAGCCAAATCCAGCTACTTGCGTTAGAGTCGTCACACCCCTGCACAGCCGCCCTTGCCCTCCCAGGCCACTCCGGCTTAGTAACTAAGCAGGTCCAAGCAACAGTCAATGAATGAACTGCGGTTCGTCCATTGGCTGCAACAAAACATACTTCAGGAGTGTGCGCATGTTAAGAAGGACCCTCTCAGTAGCTCTCTTGTGCCTTGTCGTAGCCGGATCGAGTCTGGCACAAAATCCAACAAAAACATATTTGATCCTTGCCAATGGGCAGGGAGCGGGAAGCACCAGCTTTGCCTCAGCCCTTGGCGCGAACGTGATTGCACAATATGACGAAATCGGAATTGTAGTGGCGCAATCCAGTGATCCCAACTTTGCTGCGCTGGCAGGCGCGCTCTCCGGAGTGCAATCAGTCACAGAAGACCCTGACCGTGCATGGATCTCACCCAACGAAATGGCAATTGCGGCGGACAACGCCGTCGATGATTCCGCCGTGCCGCCGCCGGACGCCTCCGCTCTGCCCCTTGCCAATCATGAGAGCTTCAGCGCGGTACAGTGGAACCTGCACCAGATTCACGCCGACCAAACGGCCGCCAACGGCGACCGGGGAAATACCGCCACTCGCGCGCGGGTCGCTATCCTTGATACCGGCATAGTGGCTAGCCATATCGATATTGCCGCCAACCTCAACCTGGGTCTGAGCACTTCTTTTGTGCCTTCCGAGCCCAGCTTCATTTTCCCCTCGAACGGCGCGTTCAGCCACGCCACTCATGTGGGTGGCATCGTGGCCGCTCCTATCAATGGCATCGGCACGCAAGGAGTAGCTCCCAATGCCGAGCTGGTGATGGTGAAAGTGCTGCGCGATTCCGGCAGCGGATCTTTCGCCTCCGTGATCGCAGGTCTGGAGTACGCTTCCGGACCACTGGTCCATGCTGACGTTGTCAACATGAGCCTGGGCGCAGTTTTTGACCGCAAGGACCCCAGTTTCGGTAGAGGCGATGCGGCGCTGATCTCCGGTCTCAACCGCGCGGTCAATCACGCAACGGCACGCGGTACACTGATCGTCAGCGCTGCTGGCAACAACGGCGCAGACCTCAACGGCCGGCTCTTCTCGGTTCCCGCGCAATCGGGCAACGGTATGGCCGTCTCCGCTACCGGTCCAATCGGCTTTGGAAAGTTCGGGTTCAATCCTCCGGCCGTGTTTGACCGGCTGGCTTCTTACAGCAATTTTGGACAATCGGTAGTGAACGTGGCGGCGCCAGGCGGCGACGCTCTGTTCACCCCGACGTCTCAACTCTGCATTGTCGGTCCCATACTTTCCAACTGCTTCGTGTTTGACTTTGTGTTGAGCCCGGGCGGAAAGCTAGGCGCCAGCAACCGTTACTTCTTCGCCATCGGCACCTCGATGGCCACACCGCATGTTTCCGGACTGGCCGCTTTGATTGTGGGCAAGTTTGGTCACATGCCGCCTGCTCAACTGCAGGCCATCATAGAGCACTCAGCCGATGACATCCTGAAACCTGGAGCAGACGCGGAATCCGGCAAGGGCAGGATCAACGCGCTCACCGCTTTGCAATAACAGACCCAGATCAGGAAGGACGAAGGGACCGAGAGATCGGTCCCTTTCAATTCAACTATAAACGCGGCACAGAAATATGCTCGTGAACGATTCGCACCGCACCATCGCTCTGGCGCTGAAAGATATGGGTCACGCGCGCGTTCTTTAAGTGTTCTTCTGAATCGGCGGTGGAGGAAGTCCTGATTACATGCTGGGCGTCGAGTTGAATGGAGTAGGCGGCCACGGCGTGGCTTGCGCCAATCAATTCCACGTCAATTTCGCCTACCTGCACCTGCGTGCTGGTGGCCGCGGTCAGGTACTCCCGCTGGCGGCGAAGCAGAACCAGGCGTGCCCGCTCTAGCTTCTTTGACTCGGTAGAAAAAATTCCCGCCTGGTCATCATAGAAGTTCTGCTGCTGCACAGCATTCTTGGCGGAAAGAGCTTTCCAATAGGCAACGACGGCTGTTTCGATCTCAGCCTTGGTGAGCAGGGCGTACGTGTTGGCTAGGACCATGACCTGGCAAGACTCTACAGGAAGCGCCTGCTTGATACAACGTGCGCGGGTCTATGTCTCGTATCGTACTTATGCGACCATTTTCTTCAGCAACGCAATCTGCCCTGAGTGATAGACCGCATGCTGCGTCATGCTCTGGAAGAGCCGGTAAAAATTGTATGTCCTGCCTGGGACTGCATCTTCAAGACGCTCGTCACTGAATCCTTGAATCGCCCCGACAAACTTCAGGCTGCTGGTGAAGAATGACTGCACTGCGTCTTTCCACGCCTGCTCGCCTGTTCCAGTGACCGGCGGCCAGTCCAATTCCTTAGGCATCGTCGGCCACGGCGGAATAGGAGTTCCGTGCACCGCGCCAATAGCGAACTGGCACCACGCTTCCACGTGTAGCACGAGCTCCCAGATGGAATGTGCATTTGGAATGGGATGGGCCTGCGCCTGCTCCCCGGTCACACCCGCCAGAATTTCACGCAGCGATTCTCCGTACCAGGCTTCACCGTTGATGGTTGAGGCCAACTGATGTGCGACGCGATTGCATTCAGCATTCATTCGACAAAGCCTACACCAATAAACCACAAAGGAGCACAAGGGTCTGTCATTCGTTGTGCCCAGACCTTTGTGTTCCTTTGTGTCCTTTGTGGTTAACCTGCTCTTTACGCCCGCACGTACTTCCCTGCCTCAATCAATCGCGCGGCGATCTGCTGGGTCAATGCGATCACATTGAATGGCTCATGCTTGAACAAGCGCCGCAGGATGACCATCTGCGTCCGCAACATGTCGCCTTCTGAAACCGCCGCCACAACCTTTTTGGCTGCCGCTTCAATCTTGTCCATGGAGTTGGTCAGGCTCACCTGGGCCATGGCAACGGCCAGTGCAGCCTTCGCTTCACCCTGGCGCTCGATCAGTTTCTGCGTGCGCAGCACTACTGAATCCATGGCGAAAATCTCAATCACCATGTCCGCAATGGCGGAAAGGATTTCCTGCTGCTGCTCAATCGCCGCCATGTACTTCTGCACCGCGGCACCGGCTAGCATCAGCGCGGCCTTCTTGGCGTTGCCTACCAGCGTGCGCTCGACCGCCAGCGGCCCTTCCAGCGGCTCCGCCGAACTCGGGCCGGACATAATTTCCTCGGTCAGCTTCTTGATCGCCGGCATCAGCGGCAGCTGGCCTTTCATGGCGCGCTTCAGGAGCCATCCGGTGATGATCATGCGGTTGATCTCGTTGGTGCCTTCAAAAATACGATTCACGCGCGAATCGCGATACGCCCGCTCCGCCGGATACTCTTCCACGAAACCGTAGCCGCCGTAAATCTGGACTGTCTCATCGACAACAAAATCCAGCATCTCCGAGCCAAACACTTTCAGGATGGAGCACTCGACGGCGTACTCTTCAATGCCTTTGGCTGTTTCTTTGTAAACATCGGGTGAGTTCTTGTCGATATCAGACATCGCGGAATCGATCATGCCGACGGTGCGGTACGACATGCACTCGCCGGTGTAGATTCCCGCCGCCATGTTGGCCAGCTTTTCCTGGATGATGCCGAAATCAGCCAGCGTCTTGCCGAAAGCCTTACGCTGCTTGGCATAACCGATCGAGTTGTTGAGCGCATTGCGCGCGCCGCCCACCACGCCCGCGCCCAGCTTGTAGCGCCCGATGTTGAGGGTGTTGAAAGCGATGACGTGCCCTTTGCCAATTTCGCCCAGCAGGTTCTCCTTGGGCACGCGGCAGTCGTTCAGGATGATCGGCGTAGTCGATGATCCACGGATGCCCAGCTTCTTTTCTTCCGCGCCCGACGAGAATCCCGGAAAAGTCCGCTCTACGATGAACGCACTGAATTTCTCGCCATCTACCTTGGCAAAGATGATGACCACATCGGCAAAGCCCCCGTTGGTGATCCACATCTTCTCGCCGTTCAGGATCCATTCTTTGCCGTCCGGCGAAAGCACCGCTTTCGTGCGTGCATTCATCGCATCAGAAGCAGACGTGGATTCAGAAAGCGCGTACGCCGCGATCAGTTCTCCTGTCGCCAGCTTGGGCAGATACTTCGCTTTCTGCGCCGGCGTACCGAAATATACGATTGGCAGTGTGCCAATGCCGGTGTGGCCGCCAAACGCCACGCTGAAGCTGCCCGAGACGGAAAGATGCTCGGCGATGATGGCCGAAGAAATCTTGTCCATGTCCGAGCCGCC
>Ga0137403_10006413_pt1 | contig 13473 bp, 11 predicted proteins | sample CZOMad2_1_16fung_FD_122057 | JGI IMG/M metagenome (GOLD analysis project Ga0137403, IMG submission 122057) | Vadose zone soil fungal communities from Angelo Coast Range Reserve, California, USA - CZOMad2_1_16fungal (Hybrid Assembly) | ecosystem: Environmental > Terrestrial > Soil > Vadose zone... | reverse complement strand
GTACGACACGCACCTCGGTAGTAACGCTGGCAACCGTCAACACAATTTGCGGAATTGTAAAACTTTCCGTGGAGCTTAAAATTCCAGAAAATTCCTGCGACGCGAAACCCGCAGCCGTGATTGTCAGGTGAAAGGTTCCAGGCGCGGCGTTTGCAAAAGCAAATAGTCCGTCATCGGCGGTCAGTACTTCCTGGCTTTGCGAAGGATCTTCGCCGGTAAGGGTAATTCTCGCCCCGACGACGGCGACTCCAGTTTGATCAACGATGCTGCCGCTGATGCGCCGCGACGGTTGCTGTTGAGCGGGGACTTGCTGGTCGGTTTGTTGTGTGCCCGCTGCCGGCGTTCCCTGCGACGCAGGTTGGCTAGAATTGCTTCCGTCCGCATCGGGAGCCTGTCTAGCCCGAACCGGCGCGCCTCCGAGCAGGAGGCTTGCGGCCGCCAGAACCAGGCTGGCGCGCCGAGAGGCCCGAATCCGGATGATTCCATTGCCGAATATCCTGTACGACTGTTTTTTCTTAGAATTCACGGTTCTTTTTCTGTCGCCTTCCCGCCTGGTTTGCTGATGCCTCTAAATAGATCACTTCACAATAGTAACAGAGCGAACTCTGTGTTCCTTGGATGCAAGAATACCGTTCCAGGAAGCAGTAACTGCCAATAATTGTGTTTTGGGATTAGAGGCGAAGCCGTAGTCGAGCCGAACCGGGCACCTACGAATTGGGATGATTACGCCGTTTCCGGCTCTTCGATCAGCGATTCCTGGCGCACCACAATCACAATCCCCGAATCGGTGACATGAAATCGCCGCTTGTCGGCTTCCACGTCGTAACCAATTTCCGTACGTTCCGGCAGCGTGACGTGGCGATCGATGATGGCGCGTCGAATGCGCGAGTGCCGCCCGACATTCACATGGTTATAAAGGATGGAGTCGGTGACTTCGCTATAGCTATTCACACGCACGTCGTAACCGACGATCGATCCTTTCACGCGGCCTCCGGAGATGATCGATCCACCCGCCACAATGGAGTCTATTGCCACGCCCATGCGCTCAGGGTCCGCAAAGACAAATTTCGCCGGTGGATATTGATGCTGCCATCCGCGTAGCGGCCATTGTTTGTCGTACAAATTGAAGATCGGCGACACCGAGGTCAGGTCCATGTTCGCTTCGTAATAGGCGTCCAACGTTCCGACGTCACGCCAGTACAACGCATCTTTTCGGTTTTCATCGACGAAGTTATACGCAAACACGCGATGCTTGGAAATAATGCGCGGCAAAATATCCTTCCCGAAGTCGTGCGCGGACTTCGGGTCTTCCGAATCGGCCAGCAAGATCGGGATCATCAACTGGGTGGTGAAAATGTAGATGCCCATCGACGCGTTGCAGTAACCCGCATGATGCGGAGACTCCTTCGGGTGCGCCGGCTTTTCGTCGAATCCCTTGATCCGGTATTCCCTATCCACCTCGATCACGCCAAATTGCCGCGCCGCATCCTGAATCGGGATTTCGATCACCGCCACGGTGACCTCCGCGCCCGAGTCCACGTGCTGCTGCAGCATCCGCCCGTAATTCATTTTGTAAATGTGATCGCCCGACAGGATGAACACGTATTTGGAGTGCTCGCTGCCGATCGAATAAATGTTCTGGTACACCGCGTCGGCGGTGCCCTGATACCACTGGTTGGAAACGCGCATCTGGGGTGGCAGCACTTCGATGTAATCGCCCAGCCCCATCAGGCCCGACCACGCTTCGCGAATGTGACGGTTCAGGCTGAGGGCTTTATATTGCGTGAGGACGAAGACTTTGCGCAGGTCGGAGTTGATGCAATTCGACAGGGTGATATCGATGATGCGATAGAGGGCCCCAAAGGGCACCGCGGGTTTGGCTCGATCGCGGGTCAGCGGCCACAGCCGCTCGCCCTGCCCGCCTGCGAGGAGAACTCCTATGGCGTCGCGCATCTCGGACATGATCTACCCCCAGCGGCCGCGCGTTTCCAAAGCGGGCCATTCTAACAGCACAACCTGTTCGCAACGCAATACCCTTATCGCCCGAGCGTCGGCTGTTCACGACCGCTGAACTGCGGGTTTTGGTTGGTTACCCAAGCAGGTAACATTACCTCGGATACTAACCCCATGCCCCTTGATCGTCCCGACGGCCCTCCCGCCAGAAAGATAGCTTGACACCTATGGCCTGAATTGATTAGAAGAGGCCATCTACCTGTCCACGTGCACATGAAGTGGCTAGCATGCGATAATCTCCAGGGCGGTGCGCCATTTCAGCACGACACCGCAAGATACCAATCCGAACCGGATTGGGGGTGAATATAACGTGGCCGAAGTCATCATCCAGGAAAGTGAATCTCTGGAGAACGCCTTGCGTCGCTTCAAACGCAAGGTGCAACAGGAAGACATCATCAAGGAAATCAAGAAGCATAGCTTCTATATGAAGCCCGGAGAGAAGCGCCGGGCAAAAGAAGCGCTTTCGCGGAAGCGACTGCGCAAAAAGCAGCGTCGGGAAGCGGATTAATGATTCGACGTCCCCGGCCATCCGGCCGGGGACGTCACTCCCTCCTCGCCACTGCCCTGCGCCGCACTTCCGTGATGTAGACCCAGTTAGGCAAGAAGTTGGGGTTGTGAGCAGCTCGTACCCTCAGGCCCAGGAGTTCGTGTCCGGTTCCCCCCGGCTCGCGGAATCCTACATCCCGGCCCTAGGGTGCGAGGTGCACCCTTCCCCGTTGCTCGACTTGGGCCAAGGGGAGCGGCTCATGGAATTCCACGATAAGGTCCTGAAGTGTTCCGAGTGTAGTGCTGAATTCATCTTCACCGCCGGCGAACAAATGTTCTTCGCCGACAAAGGCTTCAAAAACGAACCAAAACGTTGCAAAGGTTGTAAAGCCAAGCGAGCCGAAGGTGTCAGCAACGGCGGCGCAAATGGCAGCTCCCAGATGCGCTCGGAGACCAAGACCACTTGTTCTCAGTGCGGCAAGGACACGACGGTTCCTTTCCGCCCGACGCAGGGCCGCCCGGTCTTTTGCCGGGAGTGTTTCCAGCAACGCCGCGCCATGGGCGCTGCCTAACAGCTCAGGCTCTCGACGCGCGGCCTGATCGTGGGCAGCCCATGGCGGTCTGTCCCACTTTTCTCTCCGTTCCCAATTCCCCTGTCCTTGGGCCGCAGACGTTGTACTCCTGTATCGTTCCAGAACGAACAGCAATCTTCGTTCCGACCCTGTGGCGTGGCCGTTTATTCGTGCCGGAGCGCCCTCATCGGATCTACGCGACCTGCGCGTAACGCGGGAATAAAGCCTGCCGATCCTGCAGCCAAAGCAAGAACGATTGCCGAGCCAATGAACGTCAATGGATCGCGCGCGTTCAATCCATAGAGTTGGCTGCGGATCAGATTGGCGAGAGCCAGCGCAAGCGAAAAACCGACGACCAGGCCGGCGCCAATCAGAAGGAGAACTTCGCGCATCACCATCCCAATGACGTTGCTGTGCAATGCTCCGAGCGCCATGCGGATGCCTATCTCTCGGGTTCGGCGCATCACCGTGTAGGCCATGACGCCATAAAGCCCGATGACGGCGAGCAAAGTGGCAAGTCCGCCGAATACCGCTGAGAGGCTGGCCACCAGTCGTTCGGTCCGCAGCGAGAATCCAATCTGTTCGTTCATGGTTTGCAGCTCATCGACCGGGACATGCGGGTCGAACTGCCGCATGCGTTCGCGAAGTTCATTCTCGATCTGGCGCGGATCGACCTGCGTGCGCAAATAAATATTCATGAAGCGGAAATGCACGCCTTCGAGATAGGGGAAGTAAGCCTGCGCTGGAGGCGTCTCCCGCAGATCTCTGTATTTCCTGTCCGGGATCACGCCGATTACCTCAATGTCCGGGCTGACCGGCTCCATGTCGTCCACGAGCCCGAAGCGTTGCCCGATCGGATTTCGGCCCGGGAAGTATTTCCTGGCAAAGCTCTCATTGATGACAGCGTATTTGGCCGGTCCCACGTCCTGCGCAGTGAAGACACGCCCGGCGACGATAGGAATACCCAGCGTGGCAAAGTAGCCCGGGCCAACCTCGCTGAGAACCGGCTGTTCCTCGATCGGCGCTCCTTCGAAATCCTTTCCTAGGACCGCATTCTGCCATGCATAGCCCTTCAAAATCGGCATGGCGGAGAATCCAACCGAAGTAACACCGGGCATGTTTTGGAGGTTGATGTCGAGCCGTTGATAGAACGATTTGGTTTGTTCGTCGGAGTATCCGTTGAGCGAAGGGTCGATTCTGAATGTAAGAAGATGATCGGTGGGGAACCCCGGCCCCAGGCTCTCGAGGTTGCGCAAAGTACGAACGAAAAGACTTGCACCGACCAGCAGCAGGAGCGACAGCGCTACCTGAATACCGACCAGCATCCGGCGAAGAGAAATGCCGCCGGCTGACAGGGCGCCGGACCTGTCTTTGAGCGAGACCGTAATTTCCGTGCGCGAGCCGCGAACCGCGGGCAGGAGTCCGAAGACCAGTGAGGTCAGGAGCATAGCTCCCACAACGAAGGCCAGCACGCGTCCATCCGGAATGGGAGAGACCACAAACTCGGCCGCCGCATCCGCAGGCAGATAGATGCGCAGCAGAACGCGACCCGCCAGAAAGGCCAGCGCCAGTCCCACGACTGCTCCAGCGGCTGAGAGGAGCATACTTTCGATGAGCAACTGGCGAACGATGCGCACCCGGCCGGCGCCGATGGCCAGGCGAACAGCAAATTCCCGCTCTCGCGCTGTGGCACGCGCCAGCAGCAGATTGGCCAGGTTGGCGCAGGCAAGAAGAAGCACCGCTCCGGTGAGCGCGACCAAAAGCCACAGCGGTCTGCGCATAGACTCGCGCAGATCGTTCTCTGAGCCCGGCAAAAGTTCAACGCGATTACGAAGAAACGGTTCCCGATCCGCTGGCGTCGTGGACCTGGTGAATTCAGGCTGCTGCACCTCCATTTCGAGAATGCTATGCATGAGCGGCTGCAGCGAAAGTTGCGCCGGCTCGAGGCTGACGCCTGGCTTGAGGCGCCCGTACGCGGTGACCCAACTCAGCCTGCGGCGCCGGTCCTTGAGGCCGTCGGAGTGCGGCGTCATTTCCGTCTTCATCATGATGGGAACGAAAACCTTCGCAGGGACTCCCAGTTCCACGCCGTCAAAACCGGGCTGCGCGACTCCGATAACGGTCATCGCGTGACTGTTGAGGGCGATGGTCCGCCCGACAATTTTCCGGTCGCCGTCGAAGTAGGTCCGCCAGAAGCTGTAGCTGAGCACCACGACCGGCTGGCTGTCGGGCACCGCGTCGTCGTCCGGAACAATGGTGCGGCCCAATGTCGCCTCCACGCCGAGTATCGGGAAGTAAGAGCCGGAGACCAGCTCCGCAGAGATTTGCGCCGCTCGATCACCGTAGCCGATAGTGACGGTGGCTGGGAACCGGCAGAACATCCCGGAGAGGGCTCGATTGTTGTCGCGCAAGTCTTCGAACATCGGCCAGGAAATGGTGTTGGGGCCGAAACTGTTGCCGTAATGGTTGCCGGTCTCCCGGACGATCACGAGCTGCTCAGGATGACGGACTGGCAGCAGCCGCAGAACCACCTGATCCAGGAGGCTGAACATCGCGGTGTTTGCGCCGATCCCAAGCGCCAACGTTCCCAGGGCGACGGCGCTGAACAGGGGGTTGCGGAGAAGCACGCGCACACCATAGCGCAGATCCTGGCTAACTTGCTCCACCCACAACCATCCCCACGTCGCGCGCATCTCCTCCTTGAGCCATGTCGAGTTGCCAAAAAGTCGCATTGCGGCGTAACGCGCGTCCTCGGGGCTCATGCCAGCGGTGATGTTTTCGGCGATCTGTTCATCCAAGTGGAAGCGAACCTCATTGCTCAGTTGCTCGGTGAACCGATTGCGACGAAAGAGCGTTCGGAGCCGCATCCACACTTGCTGGGGCCATTGCATTCGCGTCGCACTCCTTACGTGGATTCAACGACAAGATTGATCGCGCCTGACAGGCGGCTCCAAGTCGCCGCTTCCTTTTCCAACTGCGCCCGGCCCGCGGCGGTCAGCGAGTAAAACTTGGCCTGTCTGCCGGTTTCCGTTTCGGCCCATTTGGCTTTAATCCACGCTTTCTGTTCGAGCCGGTGCAAAGCGGGATAGAGCGAACCTTGCTGGACTTGGAGCACTTCGTTGGAGATCTGCTGGATCCGCTTGGCAATTGCCCAACCGTGTTTCGGTTCCAGCGAGACGGTTTTGAGAATCAGCAGGTCGAGCGTTCCCTGTACGAGATCGGTTGGTTTGCCCATACTCTGACTATCTACAATAAATATTGTCGATAGTCAAGGTATGCTGGTTGCATGGCCAGCTACTAAGGCGCACGGAGAATCATTGTTTCTGCGTCTCCGCAAACGACGCAAAACTTATTACGGTTCGATGACGGGCAAACCGGCGGTTACACCAGGCCAGAAGTTCTATTGTGGGAAGTCTCGCCAGATAGGTAACGAGAAGCGCGCTTATCTTAATTGTTGACTGGTATGGCCAACTCCTGGGTGGTCGGCTACTCGGAAAATAACCCGCTACTCGAAATCAGAGGTTGATGTAATTTCGGAGTGAGCGGCGTATGATACCGCTTCTTAGCCCTGCAATACTAAGGCGACCCCGGAGGGCCACCTCATGGCTCACCGCTTCACAATTGGCGTAGAAGAAGAATTCCAAATCATCGACCCCGCGACGTGCGAGCTCCGTTCGCACGTCATGCAACTCGTGTCAGCCGCTTCCCCCGACATCGTCGAGCAAGTGAAACACGAGATGCATCAATCGATCGTCGAGACCGGCTCCAAGATTTGCGAAAACGTCAGCGAGCTGCGCATCGAAATGCATCGCACCCGTGGAGAATTGGTAGCGGCCGCCGAACGCGTCGGCCTGCAAGTCGCCGCCGCAGGCACCCATCCTTTCTCCAGTTGGATCGATCAAGTCATCTCCCCCGGCGAGCGCTACGAAAATATCGTCGAAGAGCTCCAGCAGCTGGCCCGCTCGCTCCTGATCTTCGGCATGCACGTCCACGTCGCCATGCCCGACAAGCAAACCACCATCGACATGATGAACATGGTGCGATATTTCCTCCCGCACCTGCTGGCGCTCTCCACCAGCTCACCGTTCTGGATGGGCCGCAACACCGGCCTGAAATCCTTCCGCACCACCGTCTTTCGCCGCTTCCCGCGCACCGGCATCCCCGAGCAATTCGAATCCTGGAGCGCCTACGAAAACTTTACCAACCTGCTGGTCAAGCTCAATTGCATCGACACCGGCAAGAAAATCTGGTGGGACGTCCGGCCGCACCCCACGTTCGGAACGCTGGAATTCCGCATGTGCGACGTAACTACCAAGGTGGAAGAAGCGGTAGCCATCGCGGCGCTTACGCAGGCCATCATCGTCAAGCTGCATCGCCTCTACACCCGCAACATGAGCTACCGCTTGTACCGCCGTGCGTTAATTGAAGAAAATAAGTGGCGTGCCGCGCGCTACGGCATCGAAGGCAAGCTGATCGATTTTGGCAAGGAAATCGAAGTCCCCATGCGCGATCTAGGCCACGAACTGCTCGAATTCGTCGACGATGTAGTCGACGACCTCGGCAGCCGCAGCGCCGTCGAATACGTGAACACCATTTTAAACGAAGGCACCAGCGCGGAACGCCAACTCCGCGTCTACCAGGAAACCGGCGACCTGAAAGCCGTCGTCAAACACTTGGTCGAAGAAACCCGTGGCGGCGTAGTCCAACAGCGAACATCGTCGGCCCACGCGATAAACTAGAGAGGGGTCGGAGCTTTAGCTCCGACATAAATGTCGGCTAACAATGGGCTTTAGCCCCGCAGGAAACACTCTCGGGCATTTTCTGCACGCCTCTAGCCATGCTGAAATCGTTGGTTCCATAGGAGCTCCAGATGAAAAAGGTAGGCCTACTCTGCGGACGAGAATATAGCTTTCCCCCAGCCTTCCTCGCTAGGGTCAATCAACTAGGCAAAGCCGACGGCGTCGCCGCAGAATTCGTTAAACTCGGCGGCACCAAAATGAACGAGCGCGCAGAATACAGCGTAATCGTCGATCGCATCTCCCACGAAGTCGAATACTATCGCGGCTACCTCAAGCACGCTGTTCTACAAGGCTCCTACGTAATCAACAATCCCTTTTGGTGGACCGCCGACGATAAATATTTCAACTATTCCGTCGCCGCCAAGCTTGGCATCGCCATCCCAAAAACCGTTCTGTTGCCGCAAAAAGGCTATCCCAAAGACATCGACATCACCTCCGAATCCCTGCACAACCTGAAATATCCCGTCGATTGGGACGCCCTACTCGACTACGTAGGCCGGCCAGCCATCTTGAAACCTTTCTCCGGCGGCGGCTGGAAGCACGTATATAAGGTCAACAATCGCGAAGAACTCCTTGCCGCCTACGACAAAACCGCGCCCTATTGCATGACCCTGCAGGAATTTATCGACTTCACCGGCTACGTCCGCTGCTTCACCTTCGGCAAGACTGACATCCTTCCGGTGCGCTACGACCCCAAAGAGCGCCGTTACCTGGTCGAGCACGACTATCTCTCGAAAGATTTAGGCGCTCGCATCGTGCAAGACGCCCGCACCATCAATCAAGCCCTAGGCTACGAAATGAACACCATCGAATTCGCCATCAAGGACGGCATCCCCTGGGCCATCGACTTCCTTAATCCCGCACCCGATTTCGAACGCGATCGCATCACCGAGTTCTACTTCGAGCACGTTGTCGAGCAAATGGCGCACTTGGTCATCGACCGCGCCTTAACAGGCAAAGCCTCCAATTCCTGGCCGCGCTGGGAAGAAATGCTCGGCAACGGCGCCGCCAGCGGTTTTGTAGGCGCCCCGCGATCCGCCGCCGCGGCGCAATCCTCGACTGCATCCTCATCCGCGGGCCCAGGCGGAGCATCGCACAAATGACCAGTGCCACAGCGCCAACATCCACGGCCCAGGATCCGGCCGACTACTGGCACAACTTGCTGCGGCCGACATTGGCCGAGTCCCCGAGTTTCGCGGCGCAGTTTTTCGAGCAACTTCGCGACGCCAAGCTTACCTTCGGTGACCGTGTCCACTGCCCTTTCCTCCGCCCGTTTTTCCTTTCACCAGAAGACGAGCAGCGTGTCCGCGTAGTCGCCGAAACGATCGCCGACTTCGGAGAACGCGTAATCACTGCGGCGCTCGACGACACCAACCTCTTCGCGCAACTCCACCTCCGCCCGGAAGAAGAGCGCCTGGCCCGCCTCCCAGTCGGCTACGGCCGCGCCAGCACGTCTTCTCGACTCGACGCCTTCTTGCTTCCAGACTCCCTGAAATGTGCCGAGTACAACGGCGAAGCTCCAGCTGGCGCCGGCTACTCCGAAACGCTAGCCGAAGTTTTTCGCGAACTCCCGGTAATGGCGGATTTCACGCAGCAATTCGAAATCCACAGTTATCCGCTCAGCGCGAAGTTGCTCGATGCGCTGATCACCAGCTATATCGACTGGGGTGGCACGTCCAAGCGCCCCCAAATGGCCATCGTCGACTGGCGCGAAGTCCCCACCTGGAGCGAGTTCGAAATTCTCCAATCCCGCTTCGAAAAAATGGGCGTCCCGGTAATTCTGGCTGACCCGCGCGACCTCGTCTTCAACGGCAAGACTCTCAGCGCTGACGGGAAGACAATCGACCTGCTCTACCGCCGCGTTCTCATCAACGACATTGTAGCCCGCCCCCAGGAGTGCTCCGCGTTAGTCAAAGCCTACGAAGCCAACGCACTCTGCGTGGCCAACACCTTCCGCTGCAAAATTCCCCACGTAAAAGCTTTCTTCGCCGTCCTGACCCACGAGCAAAATGCCAACCTCTTTTCCACTGACGAACGTGAACTCATCCGTCAGCACATCCCATGGACCAGAGTCGTCGCCGACCTCAGCACCGCGCATTACGGCGAATACATCGAACTCCTGCCGTTCATCCACAAGAATCGCGAGAATTTAGTGCTGAAGCCCAGCGATGAATACGGCGGCACAGGCGTAACGCTAGGCTGGGAAACCACAGAAAGCGCTTGGGACTCCACCATCGAAAAGGCGATCAATGCCGCACACGCCGGCGGAGATGCTGGCTGCTGGATCGTCCAGGAACGCATCCCCATCCGCCGCGAAGTCTTTCCCTACATCACGCAGCGCGGCACGACCGAAGGCCCCCCGCAGCCGGACGGCGTCGAATTTAAGGACATGCTTGTCGATTTCGCTCCGTATCTTTTCCGCGGCAAACTCGCCGGCTTCCTGACGCGCCTCAGCGCCACAGGCCTTGCCAATGTGACCAGCGGCGGCGGCCAGGTTCCTGCTTTCCGTGTCTCGCCGCGCCCGTAAGTATCTAAGCGAGAGAGCGCGCTAAAGCGTCCTACATTCGGCACTACAACATGGCTACTGAAAGTAAACTTTCGCTCCAGTATTAACGGGCCAATACAAAATATCGGCGAATACGTTAAAATATCGGCATGGCGAATTTCGGACCAGCGGTTGCCGATCTCATGCCGGGTGCGACTAACGCTGTCGATGTGTGCCTCGCGGTCAAGCCGGGCGAGCACGTGGCGCTGATTGCCGACGAGGCCAGCCGCTCGGTCGCGGCCAGCCTCAGCGCTGCGCTTTCCGAGCGGCATGCCTCCCAAACGGATTTGCTGCTTGAAGATTTTGGTGCGCGACCGATGAAGGCGGCGCCTGCCGCCGTGCTCGAAGCTCTCGAGACCGCTGATGTCGGCATGATGTGCATGACGCCGCAGCCTGGCGAGCTTGGGGCGCGGATGGCCATCGTCAAGATTGTCGAGCGGCGGCAGATTCGTTACGCGCACATGGTGGGCGTTACACCGGAAATCATGCGCCAGGGCATGCGCGCCGACTACAAGATGGTCGATCGGTTGAGCGACAAACTGCGCGAACGCATGCTCCGAGCGCAAACTCTTACGGTCAAGACCGATTCCGGAACCACCATTGCCGCGCATTTCGATCGCGGCCTCGACTGGGTCAAGACCAGCGGATTGATCAGCCCGCGCTACTGGTCGAACCTTCCGGCGGGCGAAGTTTTTACAACACCGGCGACGGTGGATGGCACCTTCGTCTGCGACGCCACCGCCGGCGACCACTTCAACGGCAAATACGGCGACCTGCAATCTACGCCGCTAACGCTGCAAATAAAAAGCGCCCGGCTGGTGGAAATCCATTGCGAGCGCAAAGATCTCGAACAGGAATTCTGGGACTACTGCCACACCGACGAAAACAGCGATCGCGTGGGCGAACTAGCCTTCGGCACCAACCTCGGCCTCGACGAAATGATCGGCATCCTGCTCCAGGACGAGAAATTTCCTGGTGTCCATATTGCCTTCGGCGACCCCTACGGCAGCCAAACCCACGCCGACTGGAAATCCAAGACGCACGTTGACGTGCTGACCCGCAACTGCGACGTGTGGATCGACACCGACCAAATCATCTCCAAAGGCAAATACCAGCTAGACCACCTGGGCCTTGCTTAGAAATTGCGACCTTTTCCGCATGCGCCTGGGTTACCCAGTGGCTCGTTATGATCTAGTTACCCCACCCCTCCCCTTTTGCTGCATGTGTTGATTCCAGAGATAGTTAAAGTCCTTTGTTTTGCTAGACTTTTGCAAGTGTTGATTCTGCGAGAGTTAGCGTCGGGCTGGCGTGGGTCTTTCACGCGGATGCGGAACGAAATGCGAGACTCGAGGGGCACGGCAGCTTCAAAACCTGGTTGACATGTTACCTTCTTCGTTACTATTTGTCAAGAGTAAAAATAAATGGTTTGGATTAAGAGGTTTACGATTACCGAGCCGCGGTCGTACTAAGTCGACTGTTCCTCCAACCGGTCGCGCTAAAGCGCGCCCCTACATTTAGCTGACGAACCGGTGAGGGGTGCTTTGTTGAGTTTGGCCTGGCTCGAAGGGCACCTGACGGCGCTTCTCCCATTTTTGGAACTGAACTAACGTTAGAAGAGGCGGCCGACGTATTCTCGCATTTGATTCTTCCAGTAGGGCCAATCGTGGCCGCCTTGGGGGCCCCAATCGTCTAGGGAGTGGCGAATACCCTTGTTCGCAAGAATTCCCGACAGATGGTAGGTGGGTCCGCTCTTTTCCCATTGCCCGGTACCCGTCGTTATGTGGATGTCGCAGCTGGCCAGTTGCTCGTAAACCCAGGGATCGCTCAGATTCGCAAGGTAGTCGACTGGGTTGTTGAAGTAAAAATTGTCGTCATACATCCCATCCATAAAATTCTTCAGGTCGTAGACTCCCGACATCCCAAAACACCTCTTGATCACATCGGGATGCTTGAAGAGCGAATTCACGGCGTGATACGCGCCGAACGAGGCGCCCATGGTCGAAATACCGATCCCTTGCGACTTGCAGTTGTCCCAGATGAACGGCACCACTTCTTCGCGCAAGTAGGCGTCGAAAACCGACTGCACGTAGCTGCGGTGAAACGGATGCGCTCCGCGGTTGTAGAAGCTCAAGCCGTTGATCGAGTTGACGCTGAAGACTTTGACCTTTCCGGCGTCAATGAAATCCCCCAGCGCGCCGATCATGCCCTGGCCTTCGAGTTCCCATTCGTCGCCGGCACTGGTCGGAAAACCTACCAGCGGCCCGCCCCAGTGACCGTACACCACTACGCCCATGTCCATGCCGAGCCGCGGGGAATGCCACCGGTGATATTCGCGTTTCATTGGTCGAGAAGTATGCCAGCGCATGCGGTCCGCGGCAATGGTTTGGAGGCGAGCGAAGAGCCGGCGACGAGCAAAGAGTCGGCAGGGATGCCGTTCGAAGCTCAGGACGAGCCGGCGCTACCAAGTGGCGGCTGGACGCGAAGGCGCATGTATAATGACTGCCAAGCAACATCGACTACCGAGGAGCCTGTTAAATGGCAACACCATCTCACGGAGCAAAACCATCACCCGAACGAATTTTCAGCACGCTGATTGCATTTCAACAAACCGAAGCGCTGAAGGCCGCAATCGAACTCGACATCTTCACGAAAATCGGCGAGGGCGCGAATGAGGTCCATTCACTGGCAAAAGCGATCGGCGCTTCCGAGCGCGGCGTGCGCACCCTTTGTGATTACATGACTATCTTTGGTTTCTTGACCAAGGAAAATAATCGCTACACGCTCCCGCAGGATTCGGCCGTTTTTCTCGATCGCCGCTCGCCCGCGTACATGGGCACCATGGCTAATTTCCTAGCGTCCGATATGCACCGCGAGAGTTTCGGCGCGTTGACCGAAGCGGTACGCAAAGGCGGATCGGCAACGAAGGAGGGCGACAACACCAAGCCACGGGACGAGTTCTGGGTGGAGTTCGCAAAATCGATGGCTGGTCTGGCTGTGCCGGCCGCGGAGTTCATCGCCGCGTTGATCGGTGCACCCGAAGGCAAAGCTGCAAAAGTAC
>Ga0137403_10006412_pt1 | contig 13474 bp, 23 predicted proteins | sample CZOMad2_1_16fung_FD_122057 | JGI IMG/M metagenome (GOLD analysis project Ga0137403, IMG submission 122057) | Vadose zone soil fungal communities from Angelo Coast Range Reserve, California, USA - CZOMad2_1_16fungal (Hybrid Assembly) | ecosystem: Environmental > Terrestrial > Soil > Vadose zone... | reverse complement strand
TACACTCACAAGCCTTTGAAATTCATGGGGTTTAGCCTAGTTTGCCCTTCGTGACACGAATGTTGGTATAGGGCCGAGTTCGCCGACTACTGCGAGCGTGCCGAGACCCGGGCCCTGGGCCGCGCCCTGGCGGTCCTGGGGTTCGGCACGCAGTTCGTCGGCCAGGACCTCACCGAAGGCGAGCATGTGGCCGATGCCCCGGTACGGCCCCTCGCGCCCACCAACGGCGCCGGCGACGCCCTCCCTGCGGGCGATGTGCCGGACTTTCCCCCGCCCACCACCGGCAACGCGCCCCCGTCCCCGGTGGCGATCCCCTCGGACGTCGGTTTGCCCTGTGGCGGCCAGGTGATTGCCGAGTTGAAACCGGCCCAGCTCGCCATGCTGGTCAGCAAGACGGCGCGCCTGGTGCAGGACCAGGGCGGGCGCTGGGTCCCCCTGCTGCATGCCCTGCAGGCCGAACGGGCGGCCCGCCTAGCGAAGGGCCGTAAAGTCCCCGCCCCCGCCCACGGGGAGGGCTGAGCCATGGACCACATCCTGCTCATCGCCTACTGGCCCGAGAAGGTCGAGACCTATGGCGGCCGGCGGCGGGATCTGCCCTGGCTCTTGCGGCGCTATTGCTGGGGGGCGCAGAAGGTCGTCATCTACGAGGCCAAGGAAACCATCTGGGACGTGCCCCACGTGATGCACGCCTTGGAGCATTGGCAAGCCGAGGGAGGGCACGTGTAACCCCACGACGCGGCGGGGCTCTCCTCGCCGCGAATCCTGCGCAGCGCTGATCAGGATCGGCCACAATTCCCGGACGGCGGCGGCGGCGTGGGGGCCGTGGGGGGTGCGGGTGCTGCGGGTGGAGCGGGGGCCGCAGGGGACGCGGGTGGTGTGGGTGTCGCGGTGGTCACCTGCAGGCCCAGGCGGTTCAGTCGGTGTTGGATTGTGGACCGAGGCATCCCCGTGCGGCGGGAAATCTCCCGTTGGGAGAGACCGGCATCGATGAGCTGGCGGAGGTGGTCATCAGACAGGTCGGGGGCCATAGGGGCGATGATACGGCACGGGTCGACGGGGGTCAACTCCTCAGACCCCAGCCCTCCCCTGTTGAGCGTCCAGTCTGTCCATTACGGGCATGGCTCTCATTCGGCGGTCACGCACGCCAGCCCTCCATCGCCCCCGGTCACGCAAAACGTGGCCTTGAGGTCACCCTTCTTGGCAGTCTCGGAGGTGACGCGGCAGATGCTGCCCCCGCTGCCGCCCGCACGGCTCGTCCACAACGGTGGCAGGCCATCGGCGCCCGCGCCATAGAGGAATTCCCCGTGAGCGCCCAGGACCTCATAGGCGACATCAGCGACCGGCTCCGGGCTCACGTTCGTCACCAGACAGGTTGTGAGCCCGCCAAGCAGCGGCGGGGTGATGATCTCCAATCCTGCCGCCCACGACAGGCCGGCACTGAGCGTGATGGCGGTCAGCAGCAATCCAGCAATGAACCCCTTCGTGTGCATGGTGATCTCCTTGTGGGTGAATGGTGAGCTACCTCTCCTGGTGACAGGGTGGAGCCAGAGCGCGATGATACAGGCTGGGGACATCGAGGTCAACTGGTAGGGTGGTGTCAGGATCAGGCACGAGTAGCACGTTTATTGCGGTGAGTGTGCGCTTACCTCCGATAACGATGTTTCGGTCAACTGGCATGCGTCGATTCTCTATCAGGGTTGATCACCGCTCGCAGGGGTCGGCACGCAGTGCCCTGGAGCGGTCCCCAGGGGACTGATTGGGCTTGCATGCCCATCCCGCCTAGCGTATACTGGCGACATCCATGGACCGAGCGATCCACCCGCGGGAGGAGGACCCCATGACCGATGACATCTTGACCGTCGATGAGGCGGCGGCCTACGCCAAGATCGCCCCGAAAACCGTGCGGCGGTGGCTCAAGGGCGGCCAGCTGCCGGGCCTGCGGGTGGGTCGCCATTGGCGCGTGGAGAAACGCGCCCTGCTGCGCTTCCTGCGGGAGCAGGGCCAGCACGCGGTGAAGGGAGCCTGAGCCATGCGGGACATCCTCACCTCCCTGCCGGTCGTGCTGGGGCTGTGCTGGCTCCCGTTGGGTGTGCTCTGGCTGGTCACGTGGCGGCTGACCCGCCGCGATCGCCGCCGCTGGGAGCTGCAGCAGCAGATCTGGGCCATGGAGCGCGCGATCTGCGACGAGATGATGCCGGACTGGCAGCGCGAGGCCCTGGAGGAAGCGGCCCAGCAGCGCCGCGAGATCGCCCGCGAGGCCCGGCGGCGGCTCGGCTTGCCGGAGGCGGAGCGCGATGGCTGAGGATCTGGACAAGGCCCTGCACGCCGCCGGGGCAGTTGTCGTGGTTGGAGGACGGGTAATGCAGGATAGCGAACTGACCCAGCTCTTCAAGCGGATGGACGACCACCTGACGCAGCAAGACCAGCACCTGGCGCGTCAGGATGCCCACCTGGCGACGATCACCCAGACGCTCCACGAGCAGGGCACCAGGCTGGCCGAGACGGCGCAGATGCTGGCCACGACCGCCAAGGAGGTGGCCGCGATCCACGGGGAGGCCTCGCGGCAACACGCCGCGACCATGCGGGCGTTCGAGGCGCTCTTCGAGCGGCTGGAGGGGAGGTCATGACGCGGGGGCCGCGCGGACGGCACGTGAGGCATGAGGAGGAGGCGCCATGCACGGGGACACCATGACCATTCAACAACTGATCCCAGCGACAGGCTGGTGTGCACTCTTTGCCCGGCATCTCGACACGGGTGAGCTCCATCTGTGGACGGAGCCGCTCATCGCCTGGGCGCTCGTGCAGGAAACGTTCGCCGAGGAGGGCGAAGACGACGCCATCGAGCAATCGGTGGTGGGTCTGGGGGCCTATGGGGTGCAGGGGGTGGTACCCTGCCCGCAGATGGGAGGATTCGTGCTCACCTATGTGCGTGATGGTGAGGACCTCGAACCCCACCGCACCATGGCGGACGCGCTGATCACGTCGTGGGAGAAACGTGACCGCGGCGAACGTGATGACGACCCCTCCAGGAACTAATGGGCTCACCGTGGACCTGAACGCCGAGGGGCGACACCGGGTCGCCGCGCGGACGGCGAGTGGGGCATGAGGAAAGGGCACGAGGATGACCATTGAAGAGCTCGCCGAAGACCTCTATCAGTTTGCCGCCCTGAATGCTGGCTGGATCAGCTACGGGCGATATGTCAAGTACACGAGTTACGAACCCGACGAGGCCGAGGGCCCCGACAGCCCACAGGAGATCATCGAGGCGATGGTGTATCTCCAAGAGCAGGGCAGGGGCACCTTCTGGCGCGATGCCTCCGGGGAGATCGACGGCGTGTTCGTCGGCGAAGGGCATGCGACGCGAGCCAAAGAGCACCGGGATCGAGCCTTACGTGCATGGCTCGCCCAGGGAGACCAGGTGGCAGAAGGGCCGGTGACGCCATGGTGACGTACACCTTGCCGAGGGCCGACACCGGGTCGCCGCGCCGACGACAAGTTGTGCCTAAGGAGGTGCAGCCGTGACCTCCACTTCTACCACCGAAAACTTGCTCATGCGCCTTCACACCCTGCGCCAAGGCGGCTCGACCGAGCGGCAGATCAGCGAAGCATTGGGCCTCAGTCTCCCCCGCGTCGGGCAATTGCTGCTGTATCAGCGCTGGCGGACGTGGGCGAGAAATCAGGCGGTAGAAGTGGAGCTTTCTGAACGGCGCTTCCGGGCCTACTGGCATGGCCGACGCTGGGCTCTGCTGACGCAGGGCAAGCGGCGCGTCGATACCGTCTATGAAGCCGAGATCTTCGCCGACATCGCGGCCATGCTCCAGGCCGGCAAGCCGCCCGACAAGAAACCGAAGCCGTTCAAGCCGAAGACGGCGCAGGAGCTTCTCAAGGCCGCCTATCCCCTGACCGCGCTCCGGAAGGAAGTGCAACATCGGTGGGACCACGGGATCCGGCAGGACTTTGTCAGCCTGCAACGCCTCCTGCACTTCTATGGCGTGCCCCATGCCCCGACGCTGGAGCGGAGCTATGCGCAACAGCTGCACCAGGCCCTGCAGTCCCTGATGACGCTGCTGCCGGACATCAGCGAGGCGCGGCATCGTGAGGTGACGCGGATCTATGAGACTGGAGGGCTCAAAGAGACCCTGCAACAACTCTCGGACCCGCGCGACATCGACCGCCGGCAGCCGCGGAAACGGCCGCCGCCCTGGCCCCCCTTCTACCACCGTCCCGAGGAGCACGCGCGCGCGGCCCAGACGTTGCGGCGCACCATGGACGCGATCCTGCGGCAGCTCGCGGGCATTGATGTCGATGCGGCGGTGTGGGCGGAGCGCCCCTCCTGGAACAGTCATCTGATGGTGTATGAGGGACACGAGGCGGCCGCTGACTTCCCGTATTTGTCCCCGTCAGGCTTCACTTCTACCACCGAAAAATATGCTGCGGCGGTGGACTCCGAACATTCGGGTGGTAGAAGTCGTGAGCCACACGACCCATGACTCCCGAGGGCCGAGACCGGGGCGCCGCGCGGATGGCCAGTGGTGATTAGTGATAGATGCGCATGGATATTCATCGGTTAGCCCTCACGCTATCGGCCCTGCTGCTGGCCCTGGCGAGCCCCACCCTGGCCGGCCCGGTGCGCTGCACCACGTATGAGGAGAAGTCCATGGGCCGCCTGCAGACCCTGTGCGCCGACGGCACGCGGGCGGTGTCGACCTGGAACCGGACCCTGCAGCGCTGGGACACCACCGTCACGCCGCCGCCGGGGAAGACCTGCACGGGGCAGATGAACCCGAAGACCCACCAGTGGGAGGGGCGCTGTCGCTGACAGGAGGGCGGTGGACGTCGGTCAACCCGGTAGACCAGCGTCAATCGAGAGTTCAGCAGAAGTGGCCCGAGGAGGACGTGAGACGGTGACTCTGGTACGTTGGGGGCTCGCCTGTAATATTCTCGGTACCGTCTTCGTGGGGTTCTCCAGTTTCTTTGGCCTTGCAGCGGGCTGGGGTGGATCTATCGTCTGGAATAGCCGCTTGGGACGTCTCATGTATTGGCTGGGATGGGGATTGATGTTCTTCGGGTTCATCGTCCAATTCATCGCCTCATAAGTCGACTGTCGCTGAGCGAGTTATGAATTCATCATTCACTGGGAGCCCCGCATGGCCCAGACCCGCGGCCAGGTGATCGCGCTGGCCAACACCAAAGGCGGTGTCGGCAAGTTGACCCTCGCCGGCCCAGTGCGCTGCCGATGACCCCCGCCGACGAGGCCACCTTCATTGACATGTGGGAGAAGGGCGCCAGCTATCGCGCGATCGCCCAGGCGCTGCGCTGCCCGCTGGGCACGGTGGCGTCGCGGGCCGCGGCGCTGGTGGTCCAGGGCACCATTCAGCCGCGCCGACGCGCCCAGGCCCGGCCGGAGAGCGCACCCCCACCAGTGCAGCGACCAGTGCAGTCCACCGACACCGGTGCAGTGCAGCGTGTCGACACCGGTGCAGTGCAGACCTTTGACACGGGACCAGTGCCGCGCCTCGATCGGCTGGAAGACGAGGTGCAGGGCCTCCGTCGCCTGGTCCAGTCCGTCGTCGATCGCCTCGATCATCCACCAGTGCAGACACCGGTGCAGATCACGGCACTGCCCCCGTATCCCAAGGGCAAAGCGGTACGCTGGAACCTCTGGATCTTGGATGCCATCCGGGATGAGCTGGCGGCGTTGGCGACGGCACGGGGCATCTCCCCCAGCCAACTGGTGCAGGAGCTGCTGTGGCAAGCGCTGTCCGACCGTCGCGCCGCCGACCCCCGCTGACGACCCTCCCCCCCGGCAGCATACCTCCTCTCTACGGGAGGTATTGCAACAAGAAAACCCGCTAAAGCCAGGCATTCACACGTTAAAGCATGGCGTCAGCCCGTGCGCGGCCTGCCACACCCGGACGCGTCGGCGCGCGATCCCTTGTCGGACAAGGCTTCACCTCGAAATTTTGCGTGACATGGGCTCGCCCTTCGGGTAGAATCCAGGGGCAGGTTAAACCCGACGGGCAGAGGGGGCAGATCCATGAAAGCCGGACGGCATTTTTCTCTGTTTATGGGGTGCCGCATGAGTGCGGCGGACGCGGCCAAGCTCGCCGCGTTGGCGCTGCGCAGCGGCCTCCCCAAAAGTGGCGTGGTGCGCGCCTTGGTGCAGCGGGCGACGGTGGAGGCGCTGGAGATCCCGGCCGCTCCCGCTCCAGAAGAGGCGCTAGTGACGCCCACGTAAGCGCGATCTGATCCTGAAACGAGCACGGCCCTGACGACGGTAAAGGGTTCCTTTGGGGAGGTACCGCAACGTCGACAGGGCCGCCTGGTGCGAACTGCCGTCGACCAACGGCAGCCCGCGTGGAGCTCACTATGTCCGACACCATCCTACCAAACATCCCCGAAAATCGCAAATCAAATCAATCAGCTTGGCGGCTTCAAGCGAACCCCCCGTATGCGCAGGGGTTCCGGGTCGTGGCACGTCTCCGACAGGAGGTGACGCCATGGTAGACGCCACCCACGTCCCTTCTCCGTACCGCACGCTGACCCCACTGGATGCCGCGCTGGCCTATGCTGCCCGTGGCTGGGCCGTGGTCCCGCTGCAGACCCCGCGCTTCTCCGGCTGCTCCTGCGGCCTGAAGACGGGCCTATGCGCGCAGCTCGGGACCCCAGGCCATGAGCCGCGGAAGGTCGCCTGCTCCTGTCGCAAGGGCACCGCCTGCGGCAAAGACACGGGCAAACATCCCCGCACCCCGAACGGCCTCACGGATGCCAGCCGCGACGACGTCACCATCCGCGACTGGTGGACGCGCTGGCCGGACGCGAATCTCAGTCTGGTCACCGGCCAGACCAGCGGCGTCATCGCCCTGGACATCGACCCCTACCACGGCGGCGATCTGACCCTGGAGGACCTGGAGGCGGCGCACGGCAAGCTCCCCGACACGGTGGAGCAGCAGAGCGGTGGGGGCGGCCGCCATGTGCTGCTCACGCACCCGGGCCGCCGGGTACCCAACGATGCCGGCGACAAGCTCGGTGTCGGGCTGGATATGCGCGGCGATGGCGGCTACATCGTCGTCGCCCCCAGTCGCCACCAGAGCGGCCGGCGCTATGAGTGGAAAGCCACGTCCGGTCCCGACGATCTCTCCCTGGCCGACGCGCCCACGTGGCTGCTCACCCGGCTCCAGGCGCCGCACACGACCCGCAACGGCCGACCCGACGCCGGCGCCGGACAGATCCCGGATGGCCAGCGCAACGCCACCTTGACCAGCCTCGCCGGCAGCATGCGCCGCCGCGGCATGACGCCGAAGGAAATCTATGCCGCTTTGGCCGTCGTCAACGCTGAGCGCTGCCAGCCACCGCTCGAGGATGCGGAGGTCGAGACCATCGCCGCGAGCGTCGGGCGCTATGCGCCAGGCACGGGGACAGGGCCCACGGCCGAGAGTGCGTCAAGTAATGGCACCGGGGCCTCGACCACGTCAGCCGCGGAGGCGGAGGCGAAGGCCAACGCGTTGCTCGCCTCCCTGTCCAAGACCAGGGGTGGCGAGGTCCGCGAAACCCTCCGCAACGTCACGCTGGTCCTCCAATCTCTCCACCCGTGGGCCACAGCGTGCTGGTATGACGTGGTGCGCGACCTGCGCATGGTGGGTGACCAGGAGCTAGACGACACGATGGTCACCACGGCCGGTCTGGCCATCGAAGCCCGCACCCGGATGCCGGTCCGGTCGAAGCACCTCATCCCGACCGCACTCACCTACCTCTGCCATCAACGGCCCCGCGATCTCTTGCGGGAATGGCTGGACGCCCTGCCGCCCTGGGATCACCAGCCTCGACTCGAGAGCTGGCTGCAGACCTACGCGCATGCCACCGCGGGGGCCTACAGCGCGGACGTGAGCCGCCTGCTCGTCGTCAGCATGGTGGCCCGCGCGCTGGAGCCCGGCTGTCAGTACCGCCCCGTGGTGATCCTCGAAGGACCGGAAGATACGGGCAAGACGAAGCTCGTGCGGGCCCTGGCAACCCCAGCCTGGTACCGCGAGTTGTCCCACGGGCTGGATGGCAAAGAAGCGCATATGCGGATCAAGCGCGCCTGGGTGGCCGAGCTCGCCGAGCTGTCGAGCCTCAGCAAGACCGAGGAGTCACGGCTGAAATCGTTTTTTACCCTGAACGAGGACGCCTACATCCCGAAGTTTTCCAACTTCGAAGTCCAGCACAAGCGGCGCACGGTCTTTATCGGCACCGTCAACCCCTCGGGGGATAATACGTATCTGCGAGGCCAGACCGGCAACACGCGCTATCTGCCGATCGCTGTGCACGACATCAACCTGGAGGGCTTCGAGACGGTGCGTGAGCAGCTCTTTGCCGAGGCCCTACGGTACTACCACGACCACCCTACCGATTGGTGGCAGCTGTCCAGCGACGGGGCGGTGGTCGCGGCCGACATACGGGAAGACCGGCGGCAGCGCAGCGTGTATGAAGACGGTCTGGGGGCCTGGCTCGAACGCACGCAGAAAACCGTGACGTGGTGGGAAGAGATCGCCAGTGACCATCTCCATTTGGATGAAGGTCGCTGGACGCGCGCCATCCAAATGGACGTCACCACCGCGCTGAAAGCGCTGGGCTGGTACAAGGATAAGCGGGCCCGGGTCTCTGCGGCAGGCCACAGCATCAGCATCCTGGTGGTGCCATGGCGGCCAGGGCCGGACTGGCGGACCCAGCCGTGAGGTGTGAACACGTTGAAAACACAGGGGATTTTGCGGATTCCCGGCAGAGGTATGAACAAGGTATGAACAGGTATGAACACGTTGATATCATAGGTGTTTTTCCTATTGTTCATACCTGTTCATACCTTTTTAAGGATATATATAGCGCGTGCGTGTACGCGCACCCGTATACGGGCGGGCGTGTATAGCTAGCAAAAAACGTGTGAACGGTGTGAACGGTATGAACAACCCTTTTACATCAACGGCTTAGCTGTCCATACCTGGTCGGCTGAGGTGTGAACACATGGGACGTATGAACACCGGTGAGGTGTTCATACGTGGCACAGACAGGGGGAGGGACGTATGGACACCACACCGAAGTGGCGTCGGCATTATCATCTCCGGGAGAGCACGTTAGCCACCCCGGCGGTCCGTATGGTCGTGCTCACGGCGTGGGCCGGGAAGGAAGAGGGGACCGCCTGGGTGCACGAGGAGTGTGTCCCGGTCGTCGCCTTGGAAACCCGGAGCCGTGATGTCTATACCAAAAAAGCCGTGGATCTCATGCCGCCCACTGCGCCGACGCATGACGCGTTGGAGGAGATGGGCTGGCGCTTTGACGCACACGAGCTGGAGTATGGGGCGCTGTTTCTCTACTACGGCGATACCGAGGAGGGACAGGTGGTCTCCACGTTGGATGCCGACTATTGGTCCGCGAGCAATATGGTCTATCGGCTCCTCGCCTGCCCGTGGCCACCAGAGGACGACGAGCCACGGCTACAGGCGGCCCGCGACGAGCTGAAAGCCGCCGCGCTGGCGCGACTCAAGACACGCCGTGAGCCGCCATCGGCATCGGTGGGTAGCAATTGACGGTTCTGCACTGGGGGAGGGGCAGACCATGAGGCACAGGAGGAGGTATGACTGCCGTCTCTTCGAAATCGACACCGTCGACCATTCAGGTGATGGAGTTGACCGCCATCGGCAAGGGCAACCTCAAGGCCATGGCCAGCGTGCGCATTGGGCCGTCGCTCACGCTACACAAGGTCCGCGTCATTCAGCAACCGGGCCAGCGGGCCTGGGTCAGCATGCCGCAGGAGGCCTGGACCGGCAGCGATGGCAAGCCGCACTACGCCGCGCTGGTCGAGCTTACCGGCGATCTGCGCGCCCGCGTGGAGCAGGCTATCTTAGAGGAAGCGCAGCGGCAGGGGGTGCTGGCGGCCTCGGCACCCGCGTCGTCACGCGCGCGCGAGGCCTGAGCATGATCACGATTACATTGGTCGATGGGCTCTACCATGTCAAAGGGCCACGCTGCCTCCTGGTCCTGACGAAGGTCGAGCTGATCCGGTGTTTACGCCGGGGCAAGTGGTGGAAACGGCGTCAGGCGCTGCAGGCGCGGGGTTGACAGTCGGATAGGCGGAGATCGTAACGGTCGAGGTGTTACAAAAAGGGGCCAATCGAGGGCATGGGACGCCTACGGAAGTACCCCACCAATGCAGCGCGCCAACGCGCCTATCGTCAACGTCGCAAACGGCCTGTCTACCGCCGCCACGAGTCGGATGTGTGGAGCACACCGCAACCTAAGTTCAAAGAGCTGGATGACGAGTTCCATTTCACCATTGACGTATGTGCATTGCCAGAGAATGCGAAATGCAAGCGCTACTACACCCCGGAGCAGGATGGGTTGCAACAGGACTGGACGGGAGAGGTGGTGTTTTGTAATCCCCCGTATTCGCAAGTGGCACAGTGGATCCAGAAAGCCTACGAGGCATCAAAAACGGGGGCGAAACTCGTGGTCTGTGTCGTCAGTGCCAGCGTCGATACCGCTTGGTTTCAGACCTATGTCTTGCCCTATGCGGAGTATCGATTCCCGAAAGGGCGCTGGAAATTCGGCGGATCTCGCCACAACGCGCCACGGCCAATCGCGATTGTGATTTTCAGACCACAGACGGATCACACACGCTCACAGCATGGTGCCTTACGTGCGCGAGATGCCTGCAACCTGGCGGAGATGTCGGGTGTGCCAGGTGTGGGCAACATCGCGGTTGGGCCGGGCGGCTCAGATGTGTGCAACAGGTGGAGAGCCCGATGACCTTGACCAAACAGCAGTGGCAGGCGCGCACGTGGGAGGCCATCTGCGCCACGGCGGCCAAGCGCCGGCAGCTCAACGCGCGGCGCCGGCGCGCGGCGGTGCAGCGCTGCGAAGAGGAGGTATGGCCGCGGCTCCTGAAATATGGCTTCGAGGCGCGGGGGGTCTGTGCCCGGATCTCGCGGGAGATCGGGGTTCATCGCTCGACCGTGTGCCGCATGCGGCAGCGTCTGCTGCGGGAGCTGCTGGAGTAAGCGGCTCTGTGCCGACCTCGTCCGCGAGGCGCCCGTGCGATCGGAGCCCACGAGACCACCGTCGCTGAGGGTCAATTCCGTTACGAATGGAGTGAAACGTCACGGAGACCCACGGCGCTGAGGGTCAATTCCGTTACGAATGGAGTGAAACGTCACGCGCATGGCAAGGGAAAAGCTGTACCGCAGCAATGCTGAGAAACAAGCGGCCTATCGTGCTCGCCAGCAGTGGAAAGGTGGGGGTGTGGTGCGCTGGCTGGAGGATCTCATCGCCGCTGGTGCCAGATTCGGCACCATCCTCGCGGATCCGCCTTGGGCGTATCGCAATCGTGGGACCAAGGGGGCGGCCACCGACCACTATCACACCATGAGCCTCGATGCCCTGAAGGCCATGCCCGTGGCGCAGCTCGCCGCCCGCGATTGCCACCTGCACGTGTGGGCGACCGCGCCATTGTTGCCGGAGGCGTTGACGCTCGTGGAGGCCTGGGGCTTTACGTACACATCCAAGCTGGTGTGGGACAAGGAGGCGATGGGGACGGGGAACTACTGGCGCCTCCAGACCGAGGATCTCCTGCTCGGCGTCCGGGGCCACGCGACCCACTTCCGGCGTCGGGATCTGCGCAACGTCGTGCGGGTCAGACGCGGCTCCCACAGCTGCAAGCCCGACCTGATTCTCCACATGGTCGAACAGGCCAGCCCAGGGCCGTACCTTGAACTCTTTGGACGGCGACCGACGCCAGGCTGGACGGTCTTTGGGGATCAGGTCGAGCATGGGTTGTTTGAATCGTAGCGAAGGAAGATTGGAGGGAGCATCGATGAGCTGGAAAGTCAAACGTGCATCTAAGGGCTACGATCCTCATCCCACCATTCGTTATGGCACCCGACCCACAGAGCAGGATGGACAGATCACCGCGTTGTCCTTACCCATGAGTGCCTTGGTCTTCGATATCCCAGACCGGAGCAGCGGCCTGCCGGCGTTCATCACCATGCACTTCGGCCGGGAGGCTGGCTACGGCTTCGTGCTCGCGCGTCCCGAGCAGGAGGACGAAACGGTCTATGTGGTGCGGTCCTGCGTGCCATACCCCCAGGAGATGCCCTATGCCTGGCTGCCTCTGCAGGATTTCATGGATCTGCTGCGGTGGCGAGCGCAATTCAAGGCGGGTGTGGGCATGGCACCGATGCCGCAGCAGCTGCCACCGATTCAGGGCTTCTACCATGACTTGCATCTCCCCGGTCCACGGTGGCGATTTGCGGCCTTTGAGCAGTGGATGATCTGAGCTCAGGAGAGGGACGTCAGCATGAAAGGCACCGCACGCCTGGTGCTCTCACAGCGCATCGAGCGGAGCCTGCGGGGGCACTGACGGCCGCGGCTCACGTGCCCTACCCGTGGGGGACGGTCACGAGGGTCAAGGCGTCGCCTCGGTTCCCGGCCTGGTCGGTGGCGCTCACGGTGATCGTATAGCGGCGGCCATCTTGATCATTCCCGGTTCGCGAGGCCTGCAGGTCAACGGTGAAGGCATACCGGCCGGCCGCTCCTGGGGTAAAGGTGCCGCTCGGCTGGATCTGGCCATACTCGTCCGTGATCTGATACGCAGCACTACTTACCTCGGAGCTGTCGGGCTCATCTATAATCGTCCCCGACACCGTGACGGCGACCAGTTGCCCCGTGGGTGGCCACAGCGTATCGGGGCTGGCGGAGACGGTGAGGACGGGTGGGATGGTGTCAGGTGTCGCCACAAAGCCGTGGACACTTATGCTGGCATCCTGGAACCCCCCCACGATCTGGCCCGCCGCGTTGATCCCGGAGGCCTCGGTGCTCACGGCGCCGGGGACATCGATCGTGGTGAAGGTGGTGCCGTCTTTGAGAAAGCCATAGCCGCGCGTGCCATCATCGAACCCCCCCACGATCTGGCCCGCCGCGTTGATCCCATTGGCCCAGGTGTCCGGGGCGCCGGGAACATCGATGGGGGTGAAGGTGCCGCCGTCTGTCAGAAAGCCATTGGTCTCCGCGGGAGAAAAGAACCACCCCACGATCTGACCGTTATCGTTAATTCCAAGGGCAACGGTGATCGGGGCGCCGGGAACATCGATAGTAGTGAAGGTATACGAGGCGTCTTGGGCCGCGACCAGGGTACTGAGCAGGAGACTTAGGGACAGCACAGCCGGCAGTAGCGAGCGATGCATGGGGGGACCTCTTTCTATTCAGGGGGTTGGGTCAGCAGACACAGGAGACATGGGGTGAGGCTATCCGAGTGGGTGGAGAAAGTATAGAAGAATCGAGACGTGTGGTGGGTAGAGTCTTTGCGGTCGTCTCGCCGCGTCCCTCCCATCGGGCCGAGACGCGACGATCACCAGGGGGCCTGGAGCCTAGTCGGGCGCGGTGGCGATCGTCATGCCTGCCGGCGGGGAGGCGGGGGAACCACGGGCCAGGCGGGGGGTCCTCAAGG
>Ga0137403_10006411_pt1 | contig 13475 bp, 15 predicted proteins | sample CZOMad2_1_16fung_FD_122057 | JGI IMG/M metagenome (GOLD analysis project Ga0137403, IMG submission 122057) | Vadose zone soil fungal communities from Angelo Coast Range Reserve, California, USA - CZOMad2_1_16fungal (Hybrid Assembly) | ecosystem: Environmental > Terrestrial > Soil > Vadose zone... | reverse complement strand
CAGCCCAGCAGAACATGACGTGGTGAAGACTTCCGAGGAAACGACCAACGACCCGTCTTGCCATGTGATCTAGAACCATGCGGGCCCCCTTTGCAGGAGGATTCGAACCCCCGGTGAAGTGTCCCTTGAAGCAGATGAGCAGGTCAGCCAACCCAGCTACGATCAAGAGCCACTCTCCCCCACTCCTATGCACACTCCTCTCTACTCCAGAATGCAAGACCGGCAGGAGTCTCGCACGTGAGCCACTGGCTTCTAAGCTATGCTATGCTGCGATCCCACACCAGCCGATGATGGCCGAACCGCCCTTTTCCCTCGCCTGCCCGAGGGGATTTGCCGGAGGGCTGTGGTTATCCGCGCCACTGCGGTGTTTCCGGCGTCCTCAAAAGTTTGGTCAGAGGAACCTCCTTTCCAGGGAAACCAGATTGTTCAACCCCCTCGTGGGTTATGCCAGAACTGCGTTATTCGGCTGTGGAGGAACGGCTGTGCAAGCCCCCATAGGCTGCACCCCTCGGCCTAGCCGTACACTTCAGTCCGATAACTCCCGACAGAGAAATTCCTCCACTTTATCCGCCTGAACGATGGCGACGCTCTTCCAGAATATGATCCTAAGAGCTTCGTCGAGTTCGGTTGTGCCTGCCGCGTTGGATGGCACGGAGTGTTTGAGCCCAGGGGACTGAGGGTAGCGAAAGAAGACCCAGGGCCGATTCTGGACATTTCCCCCGAGGTCCACCTTGCCTGTGCTAAGGTCCGACTCTGTAAGAGGCTTGGCTGTCGTGAGGAGTTCAGCGGTTGTCACAACGACGGGAAGGAACTCGAAACTTTTTTCCGCGCCACGGCTGTTAATCTGGAAGTACTCGATAAGACCGTTGAGACCACGGCAGACTTGCCCTACTGCCTCCTCAATCGCTCCCCGGCTCGACCCACGCGCATCCCCTTTTCCCCCCGCAGAAGCCTCGACAGCCACGTCGAATATATCATTACTGCCATGCAGCGCCTGTACCTCAGAAAGGACCTGCCCGCTGACTTTACGCAGGATCTCCGAGTAAATCACAGGTGCGAACCCGGTAGATCCCGACTTCGCAAAGCACCAATAGGCCAAAGCCGGGTTTGCTCTCTTGGTCTCGACCACGAGGAATCTCGGCTTCGTTCGGTGGTTAAGAATGAGGTCAATCCTCGTGTCAACACCCTGGACTCTGACCGGAAACTCTGCCACGTATGGAACCCACTTGCTGAAGCCGGTAGTTGCTAGTCTCCAGGCAGACTGGGCAACCGCATACTGAAGGGCATATCCGTGACGGTTCAAGGCTGCCTCAAACGCCTTCGCCTTCTGCTCCTCACTCTGGCTCACGCTGTTCCTCCGCCATCGTGGTCCCCTGGCCACCCTTGCCCCGCTTTGGTCGATCGCGCCCGGTGCTGCGCCGTGGGAAATGTCTCAATGGTGTCGTCATGAACACGCAGTCACCCTCCGGCGGCGGGAGCTCAGGCGGGGGTGGCGATGGAACCACGACGACCGGCGTGCCGGTCCACCCGCACTTGTCGCAAACGGGTCGCTCATAGATCGTGTCCGGGTCACTGGTATGGATGCCTTGCTCGGAAGAGAGCCGTTGCGAGCCACAGGACGGACAGCAGTCAGGCACGCCACGGACGTAGCGAATGAACGCCGTCGTAAACAACGAGAGGGTAAGCTCGGTTGAGCCGATCGCGGCCTCGGCATCGCTGACGTGCGCGCCTCTGGCATGTGTCAGCCAGTTGGCAAACTTCCAGGCGGCATCGGCAGAAGACTTCAGGAGTCCACGGCGTTCTTGATGCGTTGGGCCAGGAAGAATGGTGTTCGCAGTCACGTCGCTCCACGCCCGAAAGTCCGAGCGCTTCGGTCTCGCTTGGCCCTCTGGAAGTGGGATCAGGTCTTGGGCTACATGACCAAGCGTAATGAGCGCTTCGCGGCAGCGCATGCCCACGGCCTGGAAATCTTCAACTTCTTCAGCATGACGGAGGGCTTCCCTTGCCTCGTCCAAGGTTCGCCAGCACGCCACGAGCGGCCCAAGGGCGAGGTCGGCAGGCGACGGCTCTTCACTCCGAGGAACCCGCATGCACAACCCGACGTGGAAGGTCAGAGCCAGGTCCATGTTGGGAAATTGGTCTTGGGAGTACAGCTTCGTTGGGTTGGTGATGACCCATCCTCGCCCGCGATCGGTCTGGACATCCCAGATGTCATGCTTCACCGTGTGAAGTTGTTCGGAGTAGACCTTTTGCGCAAGCTGCACGGTCTCTTCCGGCGCTACACCCAACATGTACCCCAGGATATGCTCACGTTCTTGCGTCGTGGCTTTCAGCATCTTGTGGTCCGCCTCCTGATGGGCCGCCAGCTCAGCGACACCCTAGCGGCCTTTCCGCTCGTCGATCAACCGTCTTCAATTGATAGCACCCAAGACTATAGCACACGATTTTGCAAAATGCCAAACGCAAGAAGTGCGAGGCGGACGGGCACCGTAGGTGCACCGGCCCAACGTGGGGGTGGCTGACGATCGGTTGCCCTCACGTCCCCGAGAGCTGGTGCGTGAAGTCTGACGGGGCGGGGCGAAGAGGAGAGTCTTGGCGATAGATAGGTGAGGGCGTGGCCTCCTGCGCGTCGCCTGCATGCCTGGCGGCTGCCTGATGAATACCACTGATCAACCCCCATAATGCGATGTCAGTGCCCTAGCCCCCGCGGAGAACCCTTCTCGACTCCCTCCCCCCAGAGGCCAGAGCATCAAAGGCTAAGAAGCTGGGAACACTACCACCCGAAATCCGAGGTGCCTGAGTCGGGTGAGCGGGAGGTTCCAGTCGCGATAGGCACAGCGCACGAGCCAGCGGTAGCGGTCGAACGCGCCTCCCCGCAGCACACGGTCTGTGCTTCGAGGCGCATTGAGGTTTTCGCGCGGCGTCCGCTCTCGCTGATCCGTTGGGTAGGGATATTTCCCCCACAGACTCCGCGTCCACTCCCACACGTTGCCCGCCATGTCCAGCAGGCCGTAAGGACTGGCGCCTTGAGGATAGGCCTGGACCGAGGTGGTCTGACCCAGGCCGCTTGCCTCTGAGTTGCAGCGCGTATCATCCCACTGGCTGCCCCAAGGATAGATGCGGCCATCAGTACCCCGTGCCCCTTTTTCCCATTCCGCTTCGCTGGGTAGACTATAGGCCCTCCCAGTCACCTTAGACAGCCAGCGGCAGTACGCCCGAGCGTCATCCCGGAGACATACACTACCGGGTGATCCTCCTCGCCGCGTGGGGGAGTCCTTTTTGACCTAGCGACTGGCGACGAGTGGCCAGTGGCCTGCATAAACTCCTTATACTGCGCATTGGTGACCGGGGTCTTCCCCAGATAATAGGCGGGCAAATACAGGCGGTGTTGGGGCTGCTCCTCAGGCCGTGCATCTTTGTCCTTTTGGGGGTCGCTGCCCATCAAGAACTCCCCGGCAGGGATGAGGATCATTTCGGGTTCGAAGGGAAGCGATTGACCGAAATCTCGCCTGCGCTCATTGAGCAATATCGAGCGTGGCGGCGGGAAGGTGTCTCAAGGCGTGGCCGATCGCTGACACCTGCTAGCTTAAATCGTGAGCTGGCATGCCTCAAGCGCATGTTCACTGTTGCGATCAAGGGGCTTCTGGTGCTCAAAGGTGGCGTGCCCCGCGAGAATCCTGCCGCTCCCGTGAGTCTGGAACGTGAAAACAACGAGCGCGATCGGGTGTTCAGCCTCGCTGAGTTTCAGGCGCTCATGAACGTAGCGCCCGCGCATCTCAAGCCTATTCTGCTCACTGCCTACCATACGGGCATGCGCAAGGGTGAAATCCTCAACCTGACACGGGACCGCGTAGATCTGAAAGCAGGGCTCCTTCGGCTGCGTCCCGAGGACACAAAAACACGTGAGGGGCGCCCCATCCCATTGACAAAAGAGTTGTCTGAGATGCTCAGAAATGCGACAATCTACCTTGACGTGAGCGGCCAACGGGTGCCGTGGGTTTTCACATATGCGGGGAAGCGCATCCTCTCAGTGCGGCGGGCTTTTGAGGTCGCTTGTCGAAATGCTAGGATTGATAATGTGGTGTTTCATGACCTGCGGCACACTTTCGTGACCAATATGCGCCGTGCAGGCGTGGACTACTTCCGCATCATGGCTCTCACAGGACATAAGACCATGACCGTCTTAAAGAGGTATAACACAATCGACGAAGCTGACTTGAGGCAGGCGATGAGTCAGATGGACACCCATATGGACACCTCGCGTGTTGAACAAGACCCACATCTCTCGCAAATCATTGAAAACAAATAGATCTACCACAGCTCAAATGGATAGAGCTATGGATGTCTTAACCATTGAGCACGTTAGCCGCAATTTCGGTGGAATTCGAGCCCTGGATGATGTCAGCCTGCACGCCAGCGCTGGCGAGATCCTGGCCATCATTGGCCCAAACGGGGCGGGCAAGACCACGCTGATCAACGGCATCAGCGGTCGGTATCACCCCGACCGCGGCCGCATCCTTGTCGATACCCGCGACATCACCCGCTTGAAACCCCACAAAATCGCCCGTCTTGGCATCGCCCGTACCTTCCAAAATATCGCGCTCTTCAAAGGCATGACCGTGTTAGACAACCTCATGCTTGGTCGCCATGTGCATATGAAGTCGCGGACCTGGCGCTGCGGCCTGTATTGGGGCCTGGCGCAAAAGGAAGAGGTCGAACATCGGAGGGTGGTCGAGGACATCATCGATTTTCTCGAGATCGAACACATTCGCAAACGCCTTGTCTCTGAGCTGCCGCTCGGCTTACAAAAGCGCGTCGAATTGGGGCGCGCCTTGGCGCTGCAGCCCAAGGTGCTCTTGTTGGATGAGCCGATGGCGGGCATGAATCTCGAAGAGAAGGAGGACATGGCCCGGTTCATCCTGGACGTCAACGAGGACCTCGGCACCGCTGTCGTGCTCATCGAGCACGATATGGGTGTGGTCATGGACATTTCGGACCGCATCGTCGTACTGGACTTGGGGCGGAAGATCGCCGAGGGGACCCCTACGGAGGTGCGCGGCAATCCCCAGGTGATCGGGGCGTATTTGGGAGAGGAGAGTGCAGCAGACTGGGCAGCTAGAAGGTAAGGAGGTGAGGAATGGAGGAGGGCACGACACTCCCCAGATTGCTCCTGCGGAATGCGCAGCGCTTCGGTCATCGCAAGGCCGCCATTCGTGAGAAGGACCGCGGCATCTGGCAGACCTACAGTTGGGCCGACACGCTAGCGCAGGTAAAGAGCTTCGCCCTCGGGTTGGCGGCGCTCGGGTTGCAACGCGGTGATAAGTTGGCCATCATCGGCGACAACCGACCACGGCTCTACTGGGGGCTGAGCGCAGCGCAATGTCTGGGAGGTATCCCCGTTCCCCTGTATCAGGATGCCATCGCCAAAGAGATGCAGTATGTGCTCGATCACTCGGACTCCTGCATGGTGGTCGCTGAAGACCAGGAGCAGGTGGATAAGGTCCTGGAGATCAAGGCGAGCTTATCCAAACTCAAGCAAATTATTTATGACAATCCCAAAGGCATGCGGCACTACGACGATCCCATGCTGATCAGCTTCGCGGCTGTACAGGAGGTTGGTCAGCAGTTCGAGCACGAGCATCCGGGCTACTTTGAGGCACAGGTGCAAGCGGGGGCTGAGTCGGATGTGGGATTGATGTGCTATACGTCCGGTACCACCGGCTTCCCGAAAGGGGTGATGCTCTCCCACCGTAATCTCATCGCCACCGCCGAAAATCTCCGACAGGTCGATGACCTCGTGGAATCAGATGAGACCATGGCCTACCTGCCCATGGCCTGGGTGGGTGATACGGCGCTGTCAGTGGTCCTGGCCCAGGTGACCGGAATGTGCGTCAATTGCCCGGAACGCCCGGAAACGGTGCAACAGGACATGAAAGAGATCGGCCCCACGGTGTTGATTGCCCCGCCACGCATCTGGGAGAACATGTTGTCGCAAGTGCAGGTGATGATGGGGGACTCCACCTTCTTGAAGCGCACCCTCTACCAGCTCTTCAGCCCCATTGCCGAGCGCGTCGCATCCCTGCGCATGCAGAAGCAGCCCATCGCGTTTCATACCAAAGTGCTCTATCAGTTGGGAAATATCTGCGTGTATGGGCCGATCTGCGATCGTTTGGGCCTGCGCCGCATCCGTTACGCCTACACCGGTGGTGCCGCCCTTGGCCCAGAGGTCTTCCTGTTCTTCCGTGGGCTGGGGGTCAATTTGAAGCAGGTATACGGACAGACGGAGATCGCCTCGATTTCCTGCATGCACCGTGACGACGACGTGAAACTGGAGACGGTTGGCCAACCTACCCCAGGGACCGAGATGGCTCTGACGGAGAGCGGTGAAATCATTTCCCGCAGCCCTGGGGTATTCCTCGGCTATTACAAAAATCCCGAGGCTACCGCCGAGGTCCTGCGCGATGGTTGGCTGTACTCCGGTGATGCCGGCCTCATCGACGAAGATGGCCACTTCGTGTTCTTCGATCGTACCAACGATGTCGCCCAACTCGTCGATGGGACCCGCTTCGCTCCCACCTACATTGAGAACAAGCTAAAGTTTAGTCCGTACATCAAAGAAGCCGTCGTGATCGGGCAAGATCGGCCATGGGTGGCCACTATCATCAATATCGACTTCGATGTGGTGGGGAAGTGGGCGGAGCGGCGTGGCATTCCCCATACCAATTTCACCGACCTGTCACGCAAACCTGAAGTCTACGATCTCATCCACCAGGAAGCGGTGCGCGTCAATGCCGGCTTACCCGCCTCGACGCGCATCAGGATGTACGTGCTGCTCCACAAAGAGCTGGATCCCGATGACGAGGAGATGACGCGCACCCGCAAGGTGCGGCGCCGCTATATCGCCCAGAAATACGAGGATATCATCGCAGCCTTCTACGACGAGCGGCCCGAGGTCAGGGTAAAGACGGTCATCTCCTACCAGGATGGCCGCCAGGTCGAGATCGAATACACCCTGCCTATCCGGCCGGTGGAGGAGGTGGACATGGACAAAGCGTGACCCACCTACATGTGATGGACGCGGACATGCTCTTGAGGCTCGATTCAGGAGGATGTGCATGGAGTTCTTCCTCGAATTGCTCGTCAATGGGTTGCTGGTAGGAATGATGTATGCGTTGGTGGCGCTGAGCTTCGTCCTCATCTATAAGGCTACCAGCGTGATTAACTTCGCCCAGGGCGAGCTGGTGATGTTTGGTGGCTTCATCGCCGCGGCCATGCTCACCCGCTATGACCTCCCGTTGGCGATGGCCTTGCCCGTGGCGCTCGGACTGATGATCAGCTTTGGCTTCATGCTCGAACGTGGCATGCTGCGACCGCTGATTGGTCGACCCGTGATCGCTATCATTATGGCCACCGTGGGCCTGGCTTCTGTGCTGCGCGGACTCGCACCGATGATCTGGGGAGCCGCCACCAAAGATGTGCCGCTTCCCCTCCCCGTTCGCCCGTTTATCCTTTTTGGTCTCTTCATCTCCCCGCTCAATGTCGTAGCCGCAGCCGCCAGCGTGGTGTTTCTCGCCGGCTTTGGATACTTCTTCAAGAAGACGCGCACCGGCATCGCTATGCGCGCGGTGGCCGATGATCAGCAGGCGGCCATGTCGATGGGCATCAATGTCAGTTCGATCTTCGCCCTCACCTGGGGCATTGCCGGGTTGGTATCCGCCATCGGTGGGGTGATCTGGGGCAACTTTCTGGGGGTGGACACCCACCTGGCCCTGGTCGGCTTGAAGGTCTTCCCGGTGGTGATCTTGGGAGGGTTGGATAGTGTCCTGGGGGCCATTCTGGGAGGGCTTATCGTCGGGGCAGTCGAAAATGTCTCCGCGGGTTTTATCGATCCCTACGTCGGCGGCGGCACGAAGGATTTCATCCCGTATGTGCTGATGATTATCACGCTGATGATCCGGCCTTCGGGGTTTTTCGGCCGAGAAATTATCGACAGGGTGTAGGGCATGATCTATCGCGAGTGCGGGGTGTTCAAGACGAGCTATGCCGCGGACATGGCACTTTACCGGGCACCGCTGGCCAAGGTCGCCGTGGCAGCGGTGGCAGTGTTCTGTGTCGTGGTTGTGCCGCTGGGGAGCAATGATCACCTGCTAAGTCTGGCGAATTTGGTTGGGATCGCCGTCGTCGGGGCCATCGGCCTGAACATCCTCACGGGCTTCACGGGCCAGATCTCCATTGGGCATGGGGCATTCATGGCGGTGGGGGGATACACCGCTGCTATCTTGTCGGCGCGCTATGGCATGCCGTTCTGGGTGGGCCTCATCGCCGGTGGCGCTCTGGCGGCGGTGGTGGGTACCTTTTTCGGCATCCCCTCGTTGCGCATCAAAGGGCTCTATCTGGCCATTGCTACCCTCGCTGCCCAGTTTATCATTGAGTGGGCCATCAACCACATTACCTGGATCAGCGGCGGCGTGCAATCGACCATCTATGTGCCGAAGCCGTCGCTGGGTGGGGTTCTGCTCAACTCTGAGCGGAAAAAGTATTACATGATCTTGGTGGTGGCGGCGTTAAGCTATGTGTTCGCTATGAATCTGGTGCGGAGTCGCGTCGGACGGGCCTTCATGGCCATTCGCGACCGGGATGTGGCGGCCGAGATCATCGGCGTCGATATCTTCGCTTACAAGCTGTTAGCATTCGCCATCAGCTCCTTCTATGCCGGCGTCGCTGGCGCCCTGTTCACCTACTATCTAGAGATTGCCAATTATGAGCAGTTCACCATCACCGTCTCGGTACAGTATCTGGCCATGATCATCATCGGTGGCTTGGGCAGCGTCCTAGGTTCGGTTTTTGGGGCGATCTTCATCACCCTGCTGCCGATCGTGCTGCGCTGGGTGGTGGAAGGGGCCTGGGGACTGTTCGCGCCTCCGACGAGTGCGATGTTGGATGTTCTTGCCAATCTGCGACTGATTGTCTTCGGCGGCCTGGTCATTTTCTTCCTGATCCTGGAACCTGATGGTCTGTATCGGCTGTGGCGACACGTCAAAGATTACTTCCGCGTCTGGCCGTTTGCCTATTGACGGCCGTACAGTGCGGCACTGAAGCGCGGGTATAGATGTAGGGCGATCCCCCACACAGGAGGACCCTGGCGATGAATCAGCGCTGGTACGAAGCGTTCCGAGGCTTGACACTGATGATGGCAGCGTGTATGGCCCTGGCAACTCTGGCGACTGCCGCCACCCAAGAGCCCATTGTTCTGGGAGGCGAGTGCGATCGCACCGGCCCGACGCAGCTTGTTGGAGTGAACCTCTGTCATGGTGTGCTCGATTACGTCAAGCTAGTCAACAAAAAGGGCGGTGTCGCGGGGCGTCCGATCAAGTACCTGGAAGTCGAGCACGGCTATGAAGTGCCGCGGGCCGTGGAAGCTTACGAGACCATGAAAGGACAGGGAGCGGTGGCGATGTTTGACTACGGCACCCCGATTGTCTATGCGCTCACACCGAGACATATGGCAGATAGAATTCCCGGTATCACCCCCGGGTTTGGACGGGCGGATTCGGCAGATGGTAAACGATTTCCGTACATTTTTCCGCTGGCCGCCAGCTACTGGTCGCAAGGGGCTGCGGCCATGAAGTTTGTCCTGGATGATTGGAAGAAAGCGGGAAAGCAACCCAAAGATCTGAAGCTAGCGTATGTCTTCTATGACAATCCCGCCGGACGGGAACCCATCCCCACACTGGAGCGACTGGCGAAGCAGGAGAGTTTTCAACTCCGCACCTTCGCGGTGCCGCCTCCAGGTCTGGAGATGAGCGCGGCCGCCTTGGATATCGCCAGACGGTACCGCGCGGATTGGGTCATCGCCCATCTGTTTGGACGCTCGCCATCGGTGTCCATCAAAGAGCTCAACAAAGTGGGCTACCCACTGAATAGAGTGATCAGTCTCGTCTGGGGCGCCGCTGAGGTGGACATCGATGCTGCTGGCTGGGACATCGCGCAGGGTTACCTGGGCATGCAATTCGCCGGTGTGGGTCAGGACTTCCCGGTGATTCAAGAGATCATCAAGATGTACCAGGAGGAGGGGCAAGCCCCACCTGAACCCTTACAGAAGGTCTCAGTGTACTACAACCGCGGCGTGTTCAACGCCGCTCTCATGGTCGAAGCGGTACGCCTCGCGCTAGAGAAATTTGGTGAACCCATCACGGGAGAGAAGGTGAGGCAGGGGTTTGAGTCGATCCAAGACTTCACCCTGGGTGGCGTCGTCCCCCCCATGGCCGTCACCGACGAAGACCACGAGGGGGGCGGCTGGGTGCGCATCTACCAGGTCAAGGATAGGAAATGGGTGCCAGTGACCGACTGGTTCACCGGCTACCGCGAGGTGGTGTGGGAGTTGGTCAAAGAGGCGGCGGCGAAAGGGGAGTGACCAGAAGAGTGCAAGGTTCCAGGTTCAACGTTCAACGGTGCCCTAGGAACCTGCACTCTCACTGTGACCTGGCCCTTTGAGCGATCGTGGCCAATCACCTGTGAGAGGGGTGTGAATGCTCAAGCTGAACAACGTCGAGGTCATCTACGACCAGGTGATTTTGGTGCTCAAGGGCGTCTCCCTGGAAGTCCCCGAGGGGCGCATCGTGGCACTCCTGGGGGCGAACGGAGCCGGGAAAAGCACAACCCTGAAGGCGATTTCTGGCCTGCTCCGTCCCGAGCGCGGCGAGGTCACCGAAGGCATCATCGAGTTCATGGCCGAGCGCCTCGACCGCATGGCTGCCTCGCAGATCGTACGGCTGGGCATTGTCCAGGTGATGGAGGGACGCCGGGTTTTCGAGCACCTGACCACTGAGGAAAATCTCTTGACTGGTGCGTACACTCGCACAGATGGTGCCGCGCTTGCCGGTGACATCGATCTCGTTTATTCATATTTCCCTCGGCTAGCCGAGCGCCGAACGCTGAAAGCTGGCTACCTCTCGGGCGGGGAACAGCAGATGCTGGCTATCGGTCGCGCTCTGATGGCCAGGCCTAAATTGATCCTGCTGGACGAGCCGTCGCTGGGCCTGGCACCACTTCTCGTCCACGAAATCTTCGACATCATCGGCCGTCTGAACCGCGAAGAGCACGTCACCATCCTGCTGGTCGAGCAAAATGCCGCAGCGGCCTTGCGGATTGCCGATTATGGCTACGTCATGGAAAACGGCCGCATCGTGCTCGATGCGGATGCCGAGAGACTCCGTACCAACGAGGATGTGCAGGAGTTTTATCTCGGCCTCACGGAGATGGGCCAACGTAAGAGCTACCGCGACGTCAAACACTATCGCCGGCGCAAGCGCTGGTTATCGTGATCATTCGCCCAAGTTTGCCTCACCGGGGGTCGGTGCAGGAATCAGGTGCAGGGCATCGTGCCGGAGGGCAGTTGTCCCTAGCGAATTTCTCCGGCCCACAGACGTATCTGAGGTATGGCAACGATTCGCCAGAAAATGGGCCACTTGTGACCCTGGCCAAAAACCCTGCACAATGGAGGCGCAAGTATTGTTGATTTTAAAGGGCTTTTAACCTGCTCATAGGCGCGGCCGATAACTTCAGTTTTTGGTCAGTTGCTCTATGGGGGCCTTCCAATAGCCAGGGCGTAAAAAACCAACGAACGTGCGACAAGGCCCGCTTGCTCACAATTGATAATCCGCTTACTTAAAATTGGTAAGGGTGAGGGGCAGGGGAGACACCGGGGCAGCAGCGGCGCCAGGGGTAGCACCCACCGCATCCACTTCTCCATAGCTGGTGGGCTTAGTCATCTCTGAGGCGTCGTACTGGACTGCCGAGCAGTCTCGGCGCGAAAGACAGGGACAGCAACCACTGCGGCCCCTAACTGGACGGCACTAAAAATGACGAGCGCGGTGTTAAAGCCCAGGGACAGCGCCGTACCGAAGAAGAGGCTGCCGAGCCCAAACCCGGTGAACAGCATGAAGACATTGAGCCCCATGGCCTGCCCTGCGCGTTGTGGCCCACCAAGGGTCGTGACAATGCCTGCCAGCAGGGGCTGGGTCATATCATAGCCCAGGGAGAGCAGCGTCACGGCTAACGCCGCTGCCATCAAGGGTATATCCCCTATCAACACGGCTGCGGCGACGGCGGCGATGCCGAGACCGGCGGGGATGAGCCACCTTCGCCCCCACCGATCAGCGGCGCGCCCGATGGGCGGGCCGAGCAGGAACCCCGGGATGCCATAGCCGAGGAGCGCCAGGCCGATGCCCACCTCACCCAGGCCGTAGCGTTGGGTGAAGTAGAGGCCGAGCCACGTGAAGACGCCGGAGTGGAAGACGGCGTTCAGGAGCACATATGCATAGGTCCGCCGCCCACGCCCGGGTCCGAGGAGGGTCCCGTAAGCCGCGAAGAGATCGCGGATAGTTCCCGTGGGTGCCGCCGGTGCCTCCCCCAGGAGGCGCTGGTACGGCCAGAGGAGGCCAAGCACCCCGGCACCCAGGAGACTGACGCCCAAAAATACCCCGCGCCAGCCAATGAACGGCTCGAGCAAGGCCCCGACAGTAGAGCCAAAGGCCATCCCCCCGGCCATGGCGCCGAACAGCCAGCCCAGCGGCCTCCCCCGCTGCTCATAAGGATAGAGGTGCCCCATGAGCGCCAGTGCCAGTGGCACGACACCGCTCGCGCCCAAACCGGTCAGGAGACGCCAGAGGATCATCTGCGAGGCCGACTGCGCTGTGGCGGTGAGGGCCGTTAAGAGGATGAAGGCGAGGAGCGAGGCGAGCATGATGCGGCGACGCCCGAGACGGTCCGAGAGCAGGCCGTAGAAAAGCGTCGAGACACCATACGGGATCATGTAGGCTGGGACGATGAGACCAATGGTCTGACTGGACACCCCGAACACGTCGGAGAGATGGGGGATGAGCGGCGCGACCATGTAGGCTTGGAAAAAAATCAGGAAGGTGGCGGCTGAGAGCACCTTTAAAAAGCGTTCGCGACGAAGTTCGTTTTGGTCAGACGCGATACTGCGGATTGCCGTGGCAAAGTTTTCCATAATGCCTCGTTACAAGTTTCTAGGCGGCTTCCAGTGCGGTTGTACCGCCTGTGTCTCATCGACCCGCTTAAAGCAATCACGGAAATAATCTCCGAAGGCCGACGGTGAATCCAAGTTGTCGGCAAACGCGTCCAAGGCAGAGCCTGCACGGGACGATTGGAGATACCTAAAGCTCAGCAATAAAGCCGGGAACCATAGGCTGCAGCTCGGGATCTTCTGTCTGCGATGCCAGATAATCTTGAGAATCGTCATGTTCTCTCCTTTCTTCGGGGGTGCCGTAGCGGAAAAGAAATTGCTGTAAATTCGGCTATGGAAGCGAAATTTCCAATAATTCGCCTAGTTTCAACGAAGCGTCTAACATAATGTGAGTTATTGATTCCGAGGGATTGGCAGCAGAGGATTGCGAACGAGTTTGCCAGCCCCTCCACGGTGATCCGCCAAAGAAACGCAAATATGCTCCCCT
>Ga0137403_10006409_pt1 | contig 13477 bp, 9 predicted proteins | sample CZOMad2_1_16fung_FD_122057 | JGI IMG/M metagenome (GOLD analysis project Ga0137403, IMG submission 122057) | Vadose zone soil fungal communities from Angelo Coast Range Reserve, California, USA - CZOMad2_1_16fungal (Hybrid Assembly) | ecosystem: Environmental > Terrestrial > Soil > Vadose zone... | reverse complement strand
TCTGATGCCCCGGCCATGTTATCTACCACACCGGTTGCCAGCAGGTCATTCCTTACAGCATCGTAGAAGTTGGGCAAGCCCTGTGTTACCCCGCCTACGGTTATCAATCCTTCCTGCCTGTAATTTAAAGGCCTGTTCCTGGCAAACTGAATTTGTTTAAAAACAATAATAGTCCCGATGATCAATGCAATAGAAAACGTGAATTGCGCCACCACTAAAACCTTGCGTGGCAACGAAGCGTACCTGCCCGCCTTAAAGGTGCCTTTTAATACTTTTATAGGGTCAAACTTTGACAAGTATAATGCAGGATAGCTGCCGGAAAGCAAGCCGGTGATGCCGGTAAATGCCAATGCACAAAGCCAGAATGCAGGGCTACGCCATGGCACTTGTATATTTTTACCTGAAAGCGAATTGAACAAAGGCAGCAATACAATAACCAGGAGAATAGAAAATATAAATGAGACGAATGCTACCAGAACGCTTTCGCTTAAAAACTGGCGGATCAGCTGGCTGCGCAACGAACCAACTGCTTTGCGGATGCCCACTTCTTTTGCACGCTTTTCGCTGCGCGCCGTACTAAGGTTCATAAAATTAATGCACGCAAGCAGCAGCACAAATACGCCGATGATAGAAAAAAACCACACAAATTGTATGGCCCCCTTGGTGGGTTTGCCGTCTTTAAACTCGCTGTACAAATGCCATTTATCCATTGGGTATAGATAAGCGCTTTCAACGCCAGCACCCTTACCTTTATGCGCCATCACCACGTTCCTGATCTTCTCTGTCTCTTTATCCATATCCACGTTGTCAGCTACTTCAGCAAAGCATTGCCAGGAACGGTTATTCCAATCTGTGGCAGCATCCCGCACCCATTGTTCCGTGGTGATATATTTCTTCCAGGGCAGGAAATATTTTGTATCGTATAAGGTGCTGTTTTCCGGAAAATCCCGGAACACCCCCGCCACTCGATAATTGTCATTTTTATCAAGCCTGATGATTTTTTCCATGGGATCAGCATCGCCAAACAATGTTTTCGCCATGGAGGCATTAATAATAATAGCCGAAGGGTCGTTTAATGCATTAATGTTTCCCTTCAGCATGTTTAGCGAAAACATCGTTGGAAATTTTTCTTCTACCCACTTGCCAATGCCTGAAATTGTTTTGTCAGCTACCGTAAGTGCGCTCCCGTCCCACCTCGACAAGGAGATGTTTTTAAAGTCGCTTCCATATTTTCTGCGCAGCTCATCAGCAATGGGCTGGCAAACCCGTGGGTCGGTACTCATCTTTCCATCATCGCCAATACTGGTGGTCATTACCTGCGCAAGATGCTGGTGATTGGCAAACGATCTGTCGTACGTAACCTCATCCCATATCCATAAACCAATAAGCATGGCAACAGCCATGCCTGCCGCAAGGCCCAGCACATTTATAACCGAATACACTTTGTTCTTAATAAGATTTCTCCACGCGATCTTTGCATAATTTCTAAACATATAATTGCTGTTTAATTGTTCATGGCCCCACTTTTGCGGGCCTTCACGGTTCAATATTAACAGCTCAAGCCGGGGATTGCGCCCCAAATTATAAGATGGGCGCTCTTTTTCCCGGTTATTTTTGTACTCCGTAGGGCTTTTCCCGGTCATTTGTTTGAAAATCCTGTTAAAAGTAGTTTTGGAGTTGAACCCCGATTCAAACGCAATGCCCAGGAGGGTGATATGATCAAAAGCAGGATCCTGCATTTTCCGGGCGGCTTCCTTGACACGATATTCATTAATGAAATCATTGAAGCCTTTTTTGAATACCGTATTGATGATCCGTGATAATTCGTGGGGAGGCAGGTTGAGTTTTTCAGCCAGGGAGCTTAAACTTAATTCCGGGTCCTCGTAGTACTGGTTGGCTTCCATGGCCCTTTTAAGCCAGGCGCCTTTTGCTCTCAGCTCAGCCGGGACCAACGGCTTAACAGGTGCAGCCGTCTGGGCTGTCACCGCGGCTTGCGGCTTTAAGAAAGCCGCCGCCGCCGTCCATATAATGATTACAGCAAAGAATATATAAAAAGGGTAATAAACTTGTATGCCTGATTGATTGCGATAACCAAAATAGTCAACGGCGGCACAAAACAGCCACAAGAACCATAACAGGGCGGTGGTCGCCAGCAGGCGGCGCAGCCACCGGAATTCAAGAAGGGGCCGGTCCATCAGAACTGGTTGCAACCGCCGGTAAAATTTTTGTATAAGCTTATCGGACAGGTGCAGGTAGGTTATGATCGAAATAAATATGAGCAGTTGTAATACCGGGTTCAATTGCTGAAAAGTATGGGTAACCCAGGTAGCGGCGCCCATCCTGGCACTTTCCCTGGTTTCCAGCGCCAGTGCTGTCTGTTCTAACAGCAGGGGGCTGAAATGCAGCAGGCCCCTCCAACTGAATTTATACTGCGGGCGGGTTATTTTCAGCACATAAAAATACACCAGGGGGCCCAGCGCCAGCAAAAATTGCATCGGCAGCCGATCCCAACGGGGCAGATAAGTTTCAAGCCTCAGGTCAATAGCCAGTATCCGGATCATCCATAAAATCATCGTGGCCAATGCCAGGGCAAGAAACCGGTTTGCACTACGATTGACGGTTTTGGTGAACCATAAAAGCAGGGCAAAAGTAAGCCCTATAAATATGGCACCGAGAAAGGCCAGGTCATACAGGTTAATATGGAATGTATATGAATTCAAATAGAATGTTTATGGCCGCTAAAAACATACCTTTTTTGCTGTTAATTGATTTTCAATAAGTTATAGTTGAGTGAAGGTGCTTAACTGTTCCTTTGTGATATAGCATTGTCCTGTTTCGATACAATTTATATCGTTCTGATATCGCTGTGAGCATTTGGGCAATTGTAAGATTAAAATCTTAGCTGCCATTTAGCTATTGCCAGATCAAATTCAGTCTTTTACAGATAAATGTTGATACAATTTTCTAAAATAATTATGCCAGAATGGGATTTGAACACCCCTTAGGCATTGATAAACATTGAGTAAGAATAAATTGAGCGAGGGGCTATATTTTGTTCGCCGGTAATTTAAGAAGGAAGCAAGAAACGATATAATTAAATATAAATCAATCCGCAAAAAGAAAAAAGTGGACATTTTTGTCCACTTTTTTTGACCTATAAGTCCCAGGTGTAAGGAGATGGAGAGTTCGTTGGAACCGCTGGAAGAGTTTCTTATTGAAATTCAAGCTATTGTAAAAAACAACGGGGAATAAAATTGACCAGGAATTTTGATTAAGAAGGACCTTTTTTCGGCCTTGCTTCTTAATTCAAAAAATATCACCCTTGAACGGGACTTCGTTGGAACTGTTACTGCCGGGGTTGGGATTATGAAAGGGCAGATCACATAATTATGTTTTAGATTGACCGTGAATATCAGTCAACTCCAGTTTAGCTGCATTTTCACGGATCAGTGCTTTATAGTGTGTTTGTTCTTTTTCAAGAAGAAAGGAGGTATCAATACATGCCAGTACTGCAGGCAATCCGTTCGAAAATTTCTTATATATATTTTGTATAGCTCTTGCTGGTATTTTCAAATGCGAGGCGAAAAGATCAAAATCAGCTTTTTTTACCTTTCTTTTTCGGCCGTTGATGGTGAGCGCCATATCTTCTTTATCCTCTGGTATAGCAATTTTGGTGGAAACCAGATCATAGGCCGGCGATAATGATGTTTCATTTGCAGTGTTTGTGAGCAACGAAAAATTTTTAAGGTGCATATCGGCATTGCCGGTCAAAAACGAAAACAAGGCAAGCTCAAAGAAACGGATAGCATCTAACCCCGGCTGTGTGGAAAATAAAGCGATCTGTCGGCCGATTTTTTCCATCGATCCCCGGTATTTGTCGCTGGTCAGCGTTTCTGTCAACTGGCACATATCTTCCAGAGCCAACTTTTCCCTTTCGATTCTGTCGAACCGCCTGGTGAGATAAGCTAGTTCCCCGGATTGCAGGCGGATCAGGCTGTGCTCAGCGGTGGCTATGTCAAGCAATGTTGCCAGGTGCATGGTCAGATCCTCATTCTCCGGAAGATAGGGGAATTGTTCAGAAGGAGGTTTCAGGATAAAATTACCCCAGAGACCGACAATAGTAAACCGGGAACGCTTAGGATCGCCTGGCTGTTGTTCGATGGTGAGCGAGAGTTTGGGTTGTACGCCGGTGACTGCCACACTCCGAAGCACAATTTCTTTAGCGAGCTCCTGCATTTGCGCTTTATTATAGTCCAGGAGAGGAGGAATGGGGGTGTCAAAGAATTTCCGGCTACATCCTTCGTGAAAATCGGTAGCACCCTCCGGCAAGGGCTGATAACAATATAAACAACGTTTTGGGTTCATTCTTCTGGTGTTTGGATCGGCTCTACGCTGACAGCTCCAATGCAGTCCTTACAGACGGACAGCAATAAGCCCATTCTGTCATTGGGATTCAGCTTCCAGTTTTTGACGGTGATATCCAGTAACCAACCCTCCGGGATTAGGCCGTCGAAAAAAGGCAGCATTGTATTACTTTTAAAAGGAACTTCCCGTAAGGGCAGCGTGAAACTGACGGGACGGGTTCCGGAGGATTGGAGGTAATCCTTGTCGTAGGAAAAGCCATACCCTTCTTCATCTTGCCACACGATGCCAGCAGGCCTATTTTTAAACAATACAGTGCCGCTGCGCCGCATAGTTAAATATTTTCGATGTTTTCAATGGAGACATGTGGAATCGTCTGAACTAATTCTGGATTATTGGTCTTCTTATATTCTATGGCGTTATTGTTAGAGACAAATTGCCAGCCAGTAATAATGTTGTTTTCTTTAATATCATCGATAATAAAGCCTACCAGTACGGTTCTATCTTTTAGATAGATATGGACATTTCGGTTAAAATGATGCAACAGGGTCTCATAGGGGTCTTTTATTTTCTGCGTAGATGGGGCGATCACGTAGCCGAATAATTGAAGGACTTGGTTTACTTTGTCCATCCGGAGGGTTTCTTTCCCCTGCTCAAGATCCCGGATAAAACGCAAACCGACCCCAGCCTTTTCTGCCAATTGCTCTTGCGTCATTTTTGCTTTATGACGATTGTATTTAACAAAACTGGCAATATGGTTTTCATATGTCATTGCCATAGATATACCTTTTCGGGTATAAAATTACGGTAAAATGCTATAATCACCCCTATCGGGTATAAAATTTTTAATAAACGATTACTTATACCCGATCGGGTATGGAATAACAATAATTGCTAAAATTATACCCTATCGAGTATAATTTAAATAATTTAAGGGGCTTAATCCTAATGTGGGAAGAAAAGGTAAATGATGTAAATTAAGCGATACGGCCCTTAGCTAATACAAAGGAATCAAGCAAGAAAGAGGCTACATTATAGCCTCTTTCTTGTCCAGATGTCTTAACTTAAATTATAAATGTATAATCACGGCAATCTCAGGTAGGAGATTGATGTTACGCTGAATCCGTCAAGTATCAAATGTTGGGAGTAATTAAGTGGACCTTGCCTTCAAATGACTACAAGGTTGGCAAAATAATTTTTACGCACATAAAATATCTATGAGCAAAGCAAAGTTGGAAGTTGAGGCAAAAATCGAATATCAAACAGTTATTGGCGAAGTTAACAAGGGAGGATACCAGCCAATTAGATTCACGAGAATTAAATACAAAGCTGCCGAAGACACTCATATTGATATTAGAAAATTCCAAAGAGCACCGGGTGACTATGACGAAGGTAAAGAGGATGATAAGTTTTATCCAACAAAATTGGGATTTCGTTTCCCTGAAAGCGAATTTGCAAGGGTGATGAAACAATATACTTTGATGCCTCAAACCTATGTTCATCCTGACATCATAAAAAAAAGCTTTGAGCTGTTGGACAATGGTCATTTTGAAAGTGCAGTACTTCAGGCATTCAAATGCATTGAAACACGGATTAGAGAATTGACAAACGCCAGTGCTGACGAAGTAGGGATTAAACTTATTAGAAAAGCCTTTCATCCAGAAAATGGACAGCTTACCGATTATACTTTGCCCATTTCAGAAAGAGAGGCGTTTTCAAATTATTTATCAGGAGCATTTGGATTCTATAAAAATCCGTGTTCACATAGGGACGTGGAACTTGATTTTATTTCTACATTTGATAGAATTGTTGTGGCAAGCGACTTATTGAAAATAATTGATAAATCGGGCGACGCGCCATTTTGATCTTAACGGTCACTAACATGAGGTTTAAAACTGCATCAAAAATTTAGTGAAGTGCCCCTACTTTCCCTGGAAGATAATGCCCGGATGGTGTATCACGAAGCTGCTAAAAAGGCAATATTATACACTCCGATTTTATACGTGCCATCAGAAAAAGGAGCCGGATCTATCGAAGCTGCCGGTAGCGGAATTTTTTTCAGGCGGGATGGACACCTTCTTTTGCTTACTGCGGGCCATTGTATCAAACAAAATGGGCAGATAATTAAAACTGGGGTTTTGGATGGGCGCGAATTTCATAGACTGCAAGGTGAAGCGATGGTTGTGCCAGGCGGAGAAAATAAAATTGACCTTGGCATAGTCAGGCTTTCAAAGCCGTCTAAAGAGGTATGTCTCAGAAATTATGCTTTTCTGGATGATACGCAGCGGGTGAATAATAGAGGAATCACTGGGGAACCAGCATATCTTGTTGTTGGACACCCTATTTCGAAAGTTTCAATCGATCACAGGAAAAAGAGCATCAAAACTGAGCCTTTCGCTTATGTAGCTCAGTCAACGGAGGCTTTTAAGTTAGAAAAATATAATTTCCTACAGGCGCAGCACCTTGCACTCGGATTTGATAGAAGGCGCAGTACCGTTATGGGATCAAATATAATGAGCTATAGCCCATACCCGCAAGGAATTAGCGGATGCGGGGTATGGTATATTCCTGACTACTTTATTGACGATGCACAGGTAGTACAGCCCAAATTAGCGGCTATAATAATCGAATATTACGAAAATCATCGTGTACTTATCGCAACAAAATTCGATGTTGTAGATTATCTCTTGAGAATCTTTGTGACAGGAAAGGAGCCACTTTAAGCAAGTGGATAAAATATGAGCCAAGTTAAGGAGATCTATATAAATGGATTCCTAATTGCTCGGCGAAAGATCCTGGAGCCTTTCTTAACTGGAAGCCTTATACCTGAGATTCCTGTTGTACGGTCTGCTAGGCTTATGAACATCAAGGCTGATAAGGGCCTGTGCCACTGCGCAAAGAGTGCCCGGTCGATAATATCTAGAGTTGTCACATCAGGTGGCGTCGAGAGCGGAATACCGCCATATTACAATCTAAAATTTTAGACAACTAAGTATTAAACATAAAGTGAGTTGTTCCTTCTTTTCATTTGAGAATCTTGATATTCGAAGTCAATATCGGGGTAGAATGCAGCAAACTCTTGCTTAAAAAGTTGCCGATCAGGCATATTTTTTATTAAGTTATACTTTGTGATTAATTGTTTATTTAAAAGTTCTTTATGCGTAACAGGGTTATTGTTTTTTTCAAACCTCTTTGAAACAACTAATTCCCAGATATTACCAAGAGAAGATAGGCTGTTATAATAAAAAATAACTTGTTCAAGTGTTGAAAGCTGTGCTCTTAGAGTTTTTACATAGTTGTACTTCAATTTATAGTCTAAAAATTCTTGGTCATTAACAAAGTTTACAGTTTGATACAGATGTCTAAAGTAATGTCCTAGCTGAAGTTGAAAGCCACCGTAGTATCGCTGGTTATCGTCAGTAAAATAGAAGGAATTTAAATCAATATCACTGAATGGGCTTTCAAAATTTTTACTTCGCCTCTTTTTCAATATCATATCAGTTATAATTAACTTTCTCTTATTGTTCTTCGACCTTTTTAGTTTCCTCCAACTATACCAGTTTTCAGAGTTTTCAAATGGCTTTAATGATAAGTAATTAAGAAATGGTTCAAAAAAAGATGGCTTATATTTTTGTTCTAAATTTTTTTTAACTATATAGAAGCCATTAAAGTCAAGGCCAAAAAAGGTGATACACCATGCAATGTCATTTATTGCAAGATGTCTTAAATTTATATTCCTTTTTGAAATTGTAGACTCGTTATTAAGTTTGTCAAGAAACTCTTTTTTATAAAATTGAGTGAGATTCTTTCTTGAGAAATAGGGAGTAATTTCCTCTTTGCATTCTAAAACTTGTTTTGCTACTAACTTTATTACCTCAGGCCCTCTTATATTTAATTGCTCTTTTTGTTGAGTTGATTTATTCCCTATTACAGTTAAATTTAATTGCATTTCAAGTACATTCTCTCGATGTATTTTTATTAAATCAAAGAATCTACCTTCAAATCTTTCAATGGCGAAATTTCTCGCTTGTTCATTAAATTGTTCCTTTTGAAGCTTATTAGCTTCATATTGAACCCAAAATGCTGCAAAAGTTAAAATCGCTGCAATTATTGCGATGAACGGCCCTAGTGTACCACCAAAAACATCGCCTATTTGTCCAGGGTTATCGGATGAGATATTCCATCCTTGCAGCCTGCTTTTCACAAGTTCTGGTCCTACAAACAAAAGGAGCAAAAAGGCTATCCCAATTGCAAGAGATAATACGATTAGTATATTAGAGGGCGACTCTTTTTTAGGTGACATATTATTTTAGAGATATTTTTTAGTTTAAGACTCCTACAACGAACCCTATTAATCATCTTGTAGAATCTCGTCTTGTATTATTACGGCGCAAATACGAAATACATCCATCTTCCATTCAACCTTTCCCGCCACAAATCATTTCTATAAACTGTTTCTGGCATAATCCAAAAACAAAGCTTCGCCACCTTAATTACAAATTATTATGATTGTTAGGGAATGTGATAAAATCCTAATTTCAAGGTTACAAAGATTTTACTAAAACAGAAAGGTGTTTTTCACGTATTTTGCGTAGATGTCCAGGAATCTTTACAATGTCTGATAGAAGACCTAGCCTTTCCGGGTAAAGCAATGAAACGGTGAACCTAAAACAAAAAAGGCCTCACTAATCGTGAAGCCTTGTCCTTGTAGCGCGATCGGGATTTGAACCCGAGACCTCAGGGTTATGAATCCTGTGCTCTAACCAACTGAGCTATCGCGCCGGATATGCTGTTTCCGAGAGGGCGATCCCTTACCGAAGGCAAGGATGACCTGTCAAACGGGCTGCAAAAATAGAGAAAAGCAGGTAAAAGCTGAAATGAATTCCGAAGAGTTTTGGAGGGAGCCGGCGATAAGACCAGTGGGGCGGTCAGATAGGGAGGCAGTTGACTGGCATAAGGGAGATTTAGAGGATGGCGGCCGGCGCCTGAGCGCTTCAGAACAAAAAAAAGGCCCTCTGTGGAAACAGAAGGCCGTCTAACGATTGCTTGCCATATGAAAAAACTTGAATAATCTATTTTGTATGCCCGGGAACCTCAAAATTACCACTCTCACCGCATCCGCACCGACATCCGATACATGAACGCAAAATTGTGCCAAAAAATCCGAATACGACTTAACACAATCTTACTAATTCGTTAAGAAAAGACCTGACCTGATCAAATTACTTTTAAAAGCCATGCGATTCTGCTAAATCCTTTTACTTAATTTCCCAGTCTTTCTACCCCTTCGATCAAGAACTGAATGCAATCTCGGAAAAAAATCGCTCAAAAGGAAATTATTTTACTATTTTTTTAAAAAAATATTGATTGCAAATCGGAAAATTAAATATGTAATTTATTATAATATCAAATTTGCGGTCTTATAAGGCCGAAAACGCCTGTTTTTGACCTGTTTTAGCGATTTGTGACGAAGAGACAATATTATTATGATTATTTTTAATTTGTTTTCCCCGGGTATTCCTGCAAGGCTTTCTCCAGGCAGTCCATTGCCTTGTTCAGAGAATCCGTATTCAGGACATAGGCCAGCCGGATCTCTTTTTTCCCCAATCCCTTTGTTCCATAAAACCCGCCGGCCGGGGCGAGCATCACCGTCTGATTATTATAAGAGAAGCTTTCCAGGATCCACTGACAGAAAATATCCGAATCATCGACGGGCAGACTGGCCATTGCATAGAAGGCCCCACCCGGATTGGGACAGAACACCCCCGGTATCTTATTGAGCCGGCTCACCAGCACATCCCTTCTTTTCAGGTACTCCGCCTTGGTATGGTCAAAATAATCCGCGGGCAGCTCCGTAGCCGCCTCCCCCAGGATCTGCCCGAAGGACGGAGGACTCAGCCTGGCCTGTGCAAACTTCAGCACGGTATCCAGCACGGCCTGGTTCCGGGTCACCAGGGCGCCGATCCTGCCGCCACAGGCGCTGTACCGCTTGGAGATCGTATCCATCATCAGCACATTGTTCTCCGCACCCTGCAGGTTCATGGCGCTGAAATGCTCCCCGCTATAGCAGAAGTCTCGGTAAGCCTCATCCGAGAACAGGTAGAGATCATGCCTGATCACGAGCTGCTTCAGCGTCTCCATCTCCTCCCGGCTGTATAAATACCCGGTAGGATTATTCGGATTGCAGATGACGATCCCCTTCGTGCGGGGAGTGATCAGCCGCTCGAAATCAGCGGCGGGAGGAAGGGCAAAGCCGTTTTCGATATGCGAAGTAAGGGGCTTGACCACGACATTGGCGGCCACCGCAAAGCCATTGTAATTGGCATAAAAGGGCTCGGGGATGATCACTTCATCTCCCGCGTCCAGGCAACTCATGAATCCGAAGGAGATCGCTTCCGATCCCCCCGTGGTGATCAGCACCTGGCTGAAGTCAACATTGATGCCTGCTCCTTTATAGTAGGCGGCCAGCTTGCGGCGGTAGCTTTCATTGCCCGCGCTATGACTATATTCCAGCACCTTGAAGTCGAAGTGACGCACCGCATCCAGCGCCATTTCCGGGGTCTCGATATCCGGCTGCCCGATATTCAGATGGTAAACCTTGACCCCTTTTTTCTTGGCTGCCTCTGCATAAGGCACGAGTTTCCGGATCGGCGATGCCGGCATTTGCTGTCCGCGTTGGCTGATAGTTAACATGCTGCAAAAATAAGAACCCCCTAGTTATCAGCTAAGGGGTTTTTTATAAAGAGATCTGTTGGTTTATTTTCCTGACTTGGCCGGCGGCTTCTGCGAATTCGACTTTTCAGCCTCATACTTCGCATAAGCGTCAGGGGTCAGCACTTCACCGGTGATCTTCAGCTGCACCGGCAGGTCGATCCCCGCTACCTTGATGGTGATGCTTTTGTTGAAGGGGCCGGGGGCCGCGGCATTGAAGCCCGCGATGATCTTGGACTTCGGGTTCAACGGGAAGTTCGTGTCGTACACGTGCGAGCCGACGGCTGCGAACGACGAGTCGAAGAGACCGTCCGCTCCCATCAGCTTGATGCTTCCCTTCCCGGCAGCCTTCATCTGGTTGCCGAAGGCGATGCCCTTCGGCGTCAGCTGCCACGGGATGTACACGAGCTGCGTGTCGCGCGCGATCTTCGCGATCAGCGACGAGAAGTCCGACTGCTGCTGGCTGACGCCGTCTCGGCCGACGGTGACGCCTGCTGCCTTCAGCCTGGACTGAACCTCGTCGGCCAGGCCCGTGCTGTACGTCTCCTGGTCGTCGATGATGTAGACCCGCGTGTATTTCAGCTTCTTGATGATGTAGTTCGCGGCCGTCGGGCCCTGAATCGCATCCGGTGGGACTGTGCGGAACATGTAACCAGTGCGAGTCCCGTCGGTCGTGAGCGACGTCCGAGTCGACGAACCGGATACCCACGCGAGGCCACCGTCCATCAGCGACTTCGTCACGCCGACGATCTCGTTGCTGCCGGCGGGTCCGACGACGCCGAGGACGTTCGGGCTCCCGGCGAGCGCCTGCGCACCCTTCAAAGCCTCGGCCGTCCCTGTCGGGGCGCCGAGCTGGGTGTCCTCGGTCTGGAGCTTCATCTTCGTCTTCGTGTGCGTCTTGTTGTAGGTCGAGACGTAGTACTGCGCCCAGTGCACCTGCTGGATGCCGATGGACGCGGCGGGACCCGTCACCGGTGCCATGAACCCGATGGTGCGGGTCTTGCCGCACTTGACCAGTGCTGCGTCACTCCCAGTTTGTGCTGTCGGCGCGGCCGCGCGTTCGGTGGTCGCATAAGCTCCGGCCACGACTGCGAGTGCGGCTCCAAGCGCCAGCAAGGCCGCAATCGCAGTTGCCCTTCTCCTCCTCATTCGATCTCCTCCTTGGTGTTTACCGCGGTCTTCCCCACTTGTGACGACTTTCGAGCCTACTTGTTGTCCGCGTACGTCCGGTTGGCCGGGCTCCCCGAGGGATGGAACACGCCGAGGATCCGCAGCGGGGCCGAGCCGGTGTTCTCGATGCAGTGCACCTCGTCTGGCGGGAGGTGGAAGCAAGAACCCACTCGCAGCGGAAGTGAGCGGCCCCCGACGTGGGCAATCCCCTCTCCCTCGACGATGTAGCCGACCTCGTCGTAGGTGTGGCTGTGGAAAGGCGCCTTGCTGGGCTGAACGATTCCCAGAAACTGCGTCACGTCGAAGCAGCCGGCGTCCTCGTTGACGAGATATCGGAAACTACGCTCGACCGACGCCTCGAGCTCGGGCTGGTCATCGAAGCGGACCGTCACCTTGCGCTCGCCGGCGGCCGCCGCCCTGTCCTCGGGAGCGAGGACCGACAGGACGTGCAGCTCCTGAGGGCCTGCGTTCTCGACGGCATAGGTCTCACCCGGTGCCAGATAGACGCCCATGTTGGGCTCGAGCTCGTGCGTGTTCCCGTCGACATGCAGCTGTCCACGGCCGTCGACGATGTAGAGAACTTCCTGCTGTCCGGTGAGGGTTCGTTCGACTGAGCGGCCTGGGCCGAACCGAATGACGCGCTGCTCCAGCCGCTCGCAGCCGTTGGCAGCGTCGAAGGCGATGAAAACGCTGGCGGTGTCGCCGTCGTCCTGAACCGGCTCGAGGTCGTTCTCGTCGATTACGAAGCTGCTGACAGCGGCCATCGCTGGATTCTAGGTCGTTTGGTCGAGCAGGCTGAGCTCGAGGACCTCGACTCCGTCGCCAATGGTCACCCGGCCCGGTTCCGTGACCTCCCCGTAGACGCCGAAGGGGATATGTCGCTCGCCCGCCTCGTTTTTGGTGAAGCCTCGGTAGGCCGAGATCGTCCCCAGGGTGTCGAAATCAGGCTCGCCGGTCTCCGGATTCTGGGTCGTGATCGCGCAGCGACCGACGTCCCCGCGGATTCGGATCGTGGCCTCGCCGATCCTCAGGTGCCGCTTGACCCAGCCGTCCTCCTCGTGCGGCGCACAGCCCTCGAGCTCGAAGAGCATCCGGAAGCGGCGCCCGTCGACGGGCCGGCCCTGGTCTCCGTTCTGCCCGAGCTCGGCGAGTGATGCAGTCGAGATCAGGGAGACATGACCGCGGCCACGGTCGACCGCGAGGCCGGGCGGCGACTGGACGAGGCGAAGCGGCA
>Ga0137403_10006407_pt1 | contig 13479 bp, 16 predicted proteins | sample CZOMad2_1_16fung_FD_122057 | JGI IMG/M metagenome (GOLD analysis project Ga0137403, IMG submission 122057) | Vadose zone soil fungal communities from Angelo Coast Range Reserve, California, USA - CZOMad2_1_16fungal (Hybrid Assembly) | ecosystem: Environmental > Terrestrial > Soil > Vadose zone... | reverse complement strand
ATCTCAACCAAGAAACAAAAGCATGAATACGCAAACCGAAACCAAAACTGAATCGAGGAGTGGAAAGAACAACGGTGCACCAGCGAGCATCGTCTGGTTCGAAATTCCGGCCGACAATGTCGAACGCGCGAAGACCTTTTACGGCAAACTATTTGGCTGGAAGATCGACAAGTTCCCGGGCGCGCGAATGCCTTATTGGATCGTCAATACCGGGAGTGACGATCCCGCGCGCAACGGCGGAATGATGGAGCGCCAGTTTCCGGAACACACGATCACAAACTACATCAGCGTGCCCTCAGTCGAACAGGCCGCGGCGAAAGCCAAAAAACTTGGCGGCAAAATTTGTATGGAAAAGACGGCGGTGCCGGAGATGGGTTATTTCATCGTCTGTCGTGACACCGAGAATAATCAGTTCGCGCTCTGGGAGCCGGACGAAAACGCAAAATAGTTGTCCTGAACTGAATCGCTCGTTCGTCGCAAGATCGACAACCGAAACAAAAATTATGAACACAGAAACAACGACAGGTGAATACATGCTGCTTTTCCGCGGACCGCATTGGGACAGAGGCTTGTCCACGGATGAGCTGCAACAGGTCATGGACAAAGTGATGGCGTGGTTCGAGGGATTGAACGAACGCGGCAAGATCAAAGGCGCGCAACCACTCGGCGGCCAGGGCCGGGTGATCTCTGGCACTGACGGACGGTTCGTCGTGGACGGGCCCTTCACGGAAACAAAGGAAGCGGTGGGCGGTTATCTTGTGCTCCAAGCCGACAGCCCGAACGAGGCGGTCGAGATCGCGCGGTCGATGCCGACGTTGCGCTACGGCATCAGCGTTGAAGTCCGGCCGATCCTCGCGGAGTGTCCCATATTCCAGCGTCACCCGGAACTGCTTCGGCGGGTGACAGACCCGGCCGCTGAGCAACTCTGGGTTGCTGTCGCCGCATGAAAGATTTGAGATTAAAGCTTAACTGAAAAGAAAGGAACTATTATGAGCACAACAACTAAATCCGATTACCTGCTGCTTTTTCGCGGCAATGTTTGGGACCGGGGGCTTTCGCCGGCACAACTTCAGAAAGTCGTGTCGGACTGGATGGCTTGGTTCGAACGCCTGAAGGCGGAGGGAAAATGCGTTGGTGGTCATCCGTTGGAAGACGAAGGCAAAGTTATTTCCGGAAAACAGCGCGCTGTCGCCGACGGTCCGTTTGCCGAATCGAAGGAAGCGATTGGCGGTTATTTCTATCTTACGGTCGCGGACGAGAAGGAAGCGATCGAGATCGCCAAGCAATGTCCCGGTCTTGAATATGGCTCGGTCGTCGAAGTCCGTCCGGTCGCCGACGAATGTTCGATCAAACAACGCGCGCAGGAATATTCCACTCACGAGCTTGCTGGCGCGACGGCCTAACGACGACGGATCGTTACACCGTTAAAAACAAAACATTCATACGAAAGAAAAAGAAGAAATGAAAAATTCAATCAAACCAATCCCGGACGGGTATCACACGCTCACGCCTCACCTGGTGGTGAAAGACGCGAGCAACGCCATTGAATTCTACAAGAAAGCATTTGGCGCCAAAGAAATCAGGCGCGTGCCCGGCCCTGACGGCAAGTCTCTCATCCATGCTGAACTTCAGGTTGGCGACTCGCGACTGTTGCTCGTCGATGAATTTCCGGAGATGAACTGCCGCGGACCTAAAAGCGTCGGCGGAACTCCCGTGACGATTCACATGTTTGTGGCCGATGTGGACGCTGCCTTCGAAAAGGCGGTGAAAGCCGGCGCTGAAGTGACCATGCCGTTGGCGGACATGTTTTGGGGAGATCGTTATGGTATATTGACTGATCCGTTCGGCCACGCCTGGTCAATCGCGACACACCAGGAGGACGTGGGTCCGGAAGAAATCGGTAAGCGTGCCCAGGGTGCGTTCAGTGAATCTGTGGCATAGGCAACCAACCGAATATGGGAGCTAAGATCACGCAAAAAATCACGCCGTTTCTGTGGTTCGATGATAAGGCCGAGGAGGCGGCGAAATTTTACACTTCGATTTTCAAGAACTCGGAGATCGGCAAGATGACTCGCTATGACGAGGAGGCAGCAGGGCCAACCGGCCGGCCGGCGGGATCGGTCATGACGATTGAATTCGAGCTCGAGGGTCAGGAGTTCGTCGCGCTCAACGGCGGTCCGATGTTCAAATTCACCGAGGCCATCTCGTTTGCGGTGAACTGCGAGACACAAGAAGAGGTCGATTATTTTTGGTCGAAACTCTCCGCCGGCGGAGAAGAAAGCCGATGCGGCTGGCTCAGGGACAAATTCGGTTTGTCATGGCAGGTCGTTCCCGTCGTCTTAATCGAAATGCTGGCGGACAAGGACACCGCGAAAGCGAAGCGCGTCATGCACGCGATGCTGCAAATGGACAAGATTGACATTCCCACGCTGAAGAAGGCGTACGACGGAAAATAGAGAAGTGAGCCAGCGCGCCGAACAGAGCGCAGCCGTAGCGACAGGCGAGATTTCTCGCCTGGCGGACCATCTCTTTCGTCACGAGGCGGGAAAGTTGATCTCGGTTCTAACTGGAATCTTCGGGATCAATCGATTGCAATTTGCCGAAGACGTAGTTCAGGAATCCCTCGTCCGGGCGCTGCGGACGTGGCCCTATGTGGGGATTCCAAAAAATCCCGCTGCGTGGCTCACTCAAACAGCGAAAAACCTCGCTCTCGATCTAATCCGGCGGGAAAACCTTTTTCACGACAAGGAGCCGCAGATTATTGCGTTCATGGAACAATGGCCGTCCGATTCCGCGGACGCCGAATCGCCGAGGTTTGAAAGCGAAATCAGAGACGGCCGACTGCGATTAATGTTTGCGTGTTGCCATCCGGCACTGTCGCCAGAGGACCAAACTGCGCTCGCCCTCAAGATTCTGTGCGCGTTCAGTCCTGCCGAAATCGCGAAAGCATTTCTAACGACCGAAGCAGCTATTGCCAAGCGATTGACGCGGGCCAAACAAAAGATCCGCGATGAGCACATCCCATTTGAGATACCGGCTGCCGACGAATTGTCGCGACGTCTGGATGCTGTCTTGCAGACGCTCTATCTTCTTTTTAACGAAGGCTACAAGGCGTCCAGCGGCGATCATTTGGTCAGAGAGGAACTTTGTCATGAAGCGATTCGTTTGGGAGTTTTGCTGGCGGAACATCCTGCCGGAAATCAACCCCGCACGCACGCCCTGGTCGGGTTGATGTTGCTCAACGCCGCGCGCTTGCCTGCGCGAACAGATTCTGAGGGAAACATCCTTCGCCTTAAGGAACAGGATCGTTCAATTTGGAATCAGGTGCTGATCGCCCGCGGCATGCAACATTTGAGCATGTCGGCTGCCGGGGACGAGTTGAGTGCATATCACCTTCAGGCCGGGATCGCGGCCTGTCATTGCGCGGCGAGCGATTATGAATCAACCGATTGGCCACAGATTCTTTCACTGTACGACCGGCTGCTGGAGCTGGATGATTCGCCCGTCATCGCGCTGAATCGCGCCGTCGCGGTAGCAAATGTCCACGGGCCCAAAGCAGGCATTGAAGCGGTTGAGGCGATTCAGAATGGGAGCCAGCTTAATTCGTATTACCTGCTCTATGCAGTGCTCGGCGAATTCGAGAAACAGCTGAATCACTTTCAAGCCGCGATTGATAATTTTCGCAAGGCTCTTGAGCTCACTGAGCTGACCTCAGAACAATCATTTCTTTCTAAGCGTTTGCGGGATTCTGAGGAACGTCGTTTGCGAGTTGTCGCCTGAATCGATTCGGCGACATCTTTTTCTCACACTTTTTGGACTGCGCCGGCAAAGCGAAGCGGCGACGGCACTTTTTCCGACCTGGTGTGATCCTCCAGTGGGCCAAGTGATTCGCGATGCTTGCGAACCTGAGGAAAGCGGTGTGGCGCTCCGCTTCCCACCGCACTCCAAAAGATTCATTGCTTGATGCGAAAACCTGCGTGCGGCCACGGTTTAGGCGAATAGGTGAATCGCGTAAATGTTGGACGGAGGCAAGACGCCGTTGAAGGTGGTGCACACGAAGCCCGCCGTTTGTTTATTGGCGGCCAAAATGGCCGCCCTACAAGTATTGATTCGCGCGGCGTGAGAACGAGTTCCCACAACTGGTTACTCTTTTTGGGCGTGCGATTTTGTCTGAACATTTTTCTTGTTTCGGAAACTAAATATACTAATATAGTTTCCAGAGTGGAATAACAAAGAATGCTTTTACCCAAAATCATGAAATCACCAGAAGAACTTAATCAGGAATTACGGCAGAGAATCCTTGGTCTATCGGGCGTGACGGAGCGTCCGAATGCGGGAATCCACGAAGATGCCTTTTTTGTCGGAGGAAAAATGTTCATGCATATCCACGGTCATGGCCATTGCGACATTCGATTAGCGAAACCCGATCAAGAGCGAGTTCTGGCGGAAGGCAAAGCGCGTCCGCATCGCTGGGCGCCCGAACAAGGTTACGTCACCTTTATGGCGCGCGATGAAAGGGATTTGGCGCCCGCAATGGAGCTTATTCGAATATCACACGAACATTTTGCCGGAGACCGACGCTCATGAAAAAATTAATACTATTTCTTTCCATCTTCTGTGCATCCGGGCTGACCATGGTCAGCATCTATAACACCGTCGTTGATGCAAAAAGCTGGAGCTCTGATATTCCGGCCTCAATTCAAACGGCGAGAGATTACTTTGAGCATGTTGATCCAAGGCGTTTTTACGTCGTCGTCGGTCCCGTTAATCTAGTTTTGATTCTCTTGACCTTAATCGTGTTCTGGAGCGATTCCGTCTCGCTACGTTATTATTTTGCGGCATCACTCGCATGCTATGCCGCGATACTCATCCTGACACTCGCTTACTTCATTCCTCGCGATCTCATCCTTTTTACCTGGTCGATTCCGGATCATCTCGAACAAATTCGAACAGCCTCTGCCCAATGGAGTGTGATGAACTGGCTTCGTTCGTTGCTGGGATTGGCCGGTGTTCTTTTTTCATTCAAAGGACTCGACACTTACTACGCCGCGCGCAGCGAAAGAACATGAAGCCCGCAGGTAAATCGCCGCGCCGAAAGGCCGACGCCAGTCGGCAACTGATTGTGGAGGCGGCGCGGGCGCACTTTTTCAGCCATGGCATCCGCAGCGTGACGATGGATGACCTGGCGGACGAGTTAGGCGTCAGCAAAAAAACCCTCTACGCCCATTTCCCGAGCAAGATCGCGCTGCTCGAGGCGGTGCTGGCCGATAAGTTCGCGGGTGTAGAAGCGAAGTTAAAGGAAGTTACGCGCGCCTATCCGCACGATTTCTCGACGGCACTGCATGAATTGCTTAGCAACACGCAGCGCGAGCTGGACGAGATCAAACCGCCGTTCGTTCGCGATATGCGACAGAAAGCGCCGCATGTCTTCAAGATGGTCGAGCGTCGCCGAGCGGAATTGATCGAGCGGCATTTCGGAAAACTTTTCGTTGAGGGTCAACGCGCGGGAATGGTCCGAAAAGATATTCCGGCCAAACTCATGATCGAGATTCTGCTCACGATGGTTCAGGGAATTATGAATCCGCCGAAGATGCAAGAGCTTGAAATGGCACCGAAGGAGGGCTTCACCGGAATCATCAAGATTATTCTTGAAGGGGCGCTTATTCGGAAAGGGCAGAGAATATGACTGCTTCTCGTCTCGTTCATATTTTCTCAAGCGCAGTCAACCTCTCGTTAGCTCTTTTCTTAATCACCAGCTGTAGCAGTCGGTCGCAAAACCGTTTCCAAGGCTATGTTGAAGGTGAGTTTGTTTATGTCGCGTCCCCCCTTGCCGGCCAGTTGGATTCCTTACAGGTGCGAAGAGGCGATCAGGTCAAGGCAGGCGATCCACTCTTCGCTTTGGACGAAACGGCAGAGAAAGCCGCACTCGATATGGCGCGGGCGGCGTTGGTCCTTTCCGAAGCTGAGTTTGCCCGACAGGAAAAACTTTTCCGCATGGGTCCAGCTGCCGCGCAGGATTACGATCGGGCGCGTTCCACCCGCGACCAGGACCGGCAGCGCGTTGCTCAAGTCGAGTGGAATTTCAACCAGAAACGACAGGCGGCGCCACTGGCCGGTTTGGTTTATGACACGCTTTTTCGCCAAGGCGAATGGGTGGCGGCGGGAAAACCGGTGATCGTACTTTTGCCGCCGCAAAACATCAAAGTACGAGCGTTCGTCCCTGAAACGCAGGTTGGTTCGATCCACTACGGTGATACGACTCGGGTAACCGTTGACGGAGTGCCAAACCCTTTCATCGGCAAGGTCAGTTATATCTCGCCGCACGCGGAATACACCCCGCCGGTCATCTACAGTCGGGAAAGCCGCGCGAAACTCGTCTTCATGATCGAATCGGTATTCGACCCGGAGATCTCGGGCGATCTGCATCCCGGTCAGCCCGTGGACGTCGAATTTAAATCCAAATGAAAAACGGCGAATCGGTCATCGAGGTGCGTGGAATGACAAAGCGTTTCCGCGAGCTCACCGCCGTCGATCATGTCGATCTCACCGTGGCGGCGGGCGAAATCTACGGGTTCCTTGGTCCAAACGGTAGCGGCAAGACCACGTTTTTGCGCATGCTTTGCGGATTGCTCCGAGCTGACGACGGAAGCGGTCGGGTTCTAGGTCACGACGTGCTCGCCGAAAGTGAAGCGATCAAACGGGAAGTTGGTTACATGACGCAGCGGTTTAGTTTTTGGGAAGATTTAAGCATTGAGGAAAATCTAGATTTTGTCGCGCGCATGTACGAATTGAAGAATCGGCGACAAACCGTGCGTGAAAGCATCGAGCAACTGGGATTGGCAGAACGCAAAGACCAACTCGCCGGCGAACTTTCTGGCGGATGGAAGCAACGTCTCGCGTTGGCCGCCTGCCTCATTCATCGCCCGAAATTGTTGCTATTGGACGAGCCGACAGCGGGCGTCGATCCAAAAGCGCGCCGCGATTTCTGGGAGCAGATTCATCAACTCGCCGCCCAGGCGCTGACGTTCCTCATCACCACTCACTACATGGATGAAGCTGAACGCTGCCAGCGACTGGCTTATATTTCCAAGGGCAAATTGCTCGCCGCCGGCACCGTGGATGAAGTGATTTCGAGCGTTGGCCTAACGACTTGGTCCGTCCGTGGTCCGGATCTGGCGCAATTGGCCGAACAGCTGCGTAAAACTCCCGGTGTGCAGCAAGCGGTTGCCTTTGGCAATTCTCTGCACGTGAGCAGTAACGACGCGGCCGCGCTCGAACGCGCCATCGCGCCCTTCCGTCATGAGCCATACGAGTGGCGGCAGATCGCGAGCGGCTTGGAGGACGCCTTCATCAGTTTGATGGAACACGAAAAATCCGCAGCATGAAACTACCTCACAGATTTTCGTTCCAACGCCTGCGCGGCATTATCGCCAAAGAATTCACGCAAATGCGGCGCGACCGTCTCACCTTCGCCATGATGCTTGGCATTCCACTGATTCAGCTAACTCTGTTCGGTTTCGCGATTAATTCCGATCCGCGACATCTCCCCGCCGCGGTGCTTTTGGCTGACCAAGGCCCGCAAGGACGAACCCTTCTCTATGCGATGAAGAACAGCACTTACTTCGACTTCGTCCGGCAGGTGAAGACCGAACGTGAAGGACACGATTTGCTCGCACGTGGTCAGGTCCAGTTTGTGATCAACATTCCGGAAAATTTCAGCCGCGATCTTCTGCGCGGCGATCGACCGGCGCTCCTGGTCGAAGCGGACGCGACTGATCCGGCGGCAACTGGAATTGCTCTAGGCTCGTTAGAGCCACTCTTCGATACAGCCTTACAAAATGATTTGAAGGGACCGCTGGCATCGCTCAGTGCTAGTAACGGCCCGATCGATCTGCGGGTCCATGCGCTTTACAACCCGGAAGTGGTTACCCAATACAACATCGTGCCCGGGCTGATGGGCGTCATCTTAACCATGACAATGGTGATGATCACTGGCCTGGCTATTACTCGCGAGCGCGAACGTGGCACGATGGAGAATCTTCTCTCAATGCCGACACGCCCGAGCGAAGTGCTCATTGGAAAGATAGTTCCGTACATTTTCGTCGGCTACATCCAGGTATCGGTCATTCTGATCGCGGCCTACTTTCTTTTTCATGTGCCGATGCAGGGCAGTATTCTTCTTCTGCTGCTGGTCGCGCTCGTGTTCATCATCGCAAATCTGGCGATGGGAATCACCTTCTCCACCATCGCCAAGAACCAGCTGCAGGCGGTACAGATGGCTTTCTTCGTCTTTCTCCCGTCGATTTTGCTCTCCGGATTCATGTTTCCGTTTCGCGGCATGCCGCGCTGGGCCCAAATCGTCGGCGAAGCTTTTCCTCTTACCCATTTTCTCCGCATCGTCCGCGGCATCTTGTTAAAAGGGAATGGCATCGTCGATATCACGCTTCAGCTTTGGCAGATCGCGCTCTTTGCCCTCATCGTTTTGGCCATCGGAATAAAACGCTACCGGCAGACGCTGGATTAAAGGGAAACGGAAAGGAACTGATTGTGAAGCAATTCATGAAACTGGAAGGTGTCGGTTTGTTTTTGGCAGTTGTGATGGCTGCTTCCGTAGTTTGGGCGCAATCGGCGCCAGACGATGCAAGCGTCGCGGCACGGGCAAGTCTCGAGCGGATTCAGGTTCTGCGGAAAGAGCGGCCAGGTGATGGTGTGCTCGTTTTTTATCAGGCCTTGATGCACGTAACCCTTGGTGAACGCGATGCCGCGCTCGAGCTGCTGCGTAGCTTGAAAGGACGTAAACTTGGGCTGATTCCTGTGCGCGATGCCGGATTTGATTCAGTCTGGGATGATCCGGAGTTCCAAAAGATCAGCAAGGCGCTCGCTGACGACGAACCACAAACACCCGCTTCGCCAGTAGCCTTCCGGCTGAAGGATCCAAAACTCATTCCAGAAGGAATCGCCTACGATGCTGAAGGTATGCGCTTCTTCATCGGTAGCATCGCGCAACACAAAATCGTTGTGGCTCACGCAAAAGAGTTGAGCGATTTTTCCAGCGCCGCCGACAAGCTAGACGCTATTCTTGGACTCGCCGTCGATACTACGCGCAAATATTTATACGCCGTTACCACGAATGGCTTCGAAGAAAGCGCGAAGAAGGAGAGACGCAATGGGGTTGTCCGGTACGATCTAAAAGATGGTCGTCTGATGGATCGCTTCGTAGCACCGGATGCAATGCAACTGAATGATCTTGCAATCGCGACGGACGGTACCCTTTACGTTACCGACTCGCAGACCGGCTCTCTCTTTCGCAAAAAGCCGGAGGAAAAAACGCTGACGAAATTCGGAGCGACGGGCGCGTTGCGTGGCGCGAACGGAATCGCACTCGCTCCGGATGGTGCTCTATATGTAACGTTGTCGACCGGGATCGCGCGTGTGGATACGACCAGCGGCGAGCCCACCAGATTGCCGCAGCCGGACACGGTAGTAACGGGAGGGATCGATGGTCTTTACTGGCATAATGGCGACCTGGTTGGCATACAGAACAGTACGAACCCAGGTCGCGTCATCCGGATCGCGCTGATGGATAATGGTACGCGAATTGCCGGTGTGACAGTGTTGCAATCGCATCATCACCCCGAGTTCGACGAGCCAACCACGGGCGCGATTGCTCAGGGCGCGCTCTATGTGATCGCGAACTCCTATGTAGGACATTATCAGCCCGAGGGAACCATCAAGGATGCAGCCGATCTCAAGAGCACGGCAATCATCGCCGTACCGCTACAGGGAAAGTAAAACGTAACGCTAAGGTGGAAGAAGATCAAGACAGGGCAGGTTGAGAAGTTTAGAACGCAAAGCAAGATGCCTTTATGAATTTCATCTTTAAGCCTTGGTTTTTCCTCGTTGCATTGTTCGTTGCTACGACCTACGGCGCCGAACAAAACGCGGTCCTCTCGCGTGATGCGAAGATCGACAATGTGCAACTGCATTACCTGTCGGCCGGTCACGGACCGGCGGTGATTCTGTTGCACGGCTTCGCGGAAACTTCGCGAATGTGGCGGCCAATCATCCCGTTACTGGCAGAGAAATTTACTGTGATCGCGCCGGATCTGCCGGGGATCGGTGATTCGTCGATTCCAACGGATAAGATCGACATGATAACTTCGGCGAATCGGATCCACGCGCTTGTGTATTCGCTAGGGATCGAGAAGGCGAGAGTGGTAGGCCACGATATTGGATTGATGGTAGCGTATGCGTACGCCACGCAGTTCCCGGCGGAAACGGAGAAGCTGGTGGTGATGGATGCGTTTCTTCCCGGTGTCGCCGGATGGGAGCCGATCTACAACGCGCCAAATATTTGGCATTTTCGTTTCAACGGCGAATACCCGGAAGCTTTGGTGAAAGGGCGCGAACGCACTTACTTCGAATATTTTTGGAACGTTCTGGCCGCGGATAAAACGCACTCGATTCCGGAAGCAGACCGGAAAGCCTACACCGAAGCGTATTCGAAACCGGGACGGATGCGGGCAGCATGGGCCTATTTTGCCTCGTGGCCGCAACTGGCGAAGGATTTCGCGCAACTCTCGCAAACGAAACTGACGATGCCGGTATTGTCGATCGGCGGCGAGAAGTCGTTAGGAAACGAACTCGCCGCGCAGATGAAACTGGTCGCGACCGATGTCACAGTTGTTGTGTTGAAGGACACCGGCCATTGGATTCTGGAGGAAAGACCGAAGGAAACAACCGACGCGCTGGTTAAGTTTCTTTGATCGCCCAGATCAAGCGGAGGTTTAGCCCCACAATTCCCGAGGAGGGAGGCCGATCCTGCCATTAGCATATGGCACCGCATGATGACGGTCGCCGGCGAGGAGTAAGGGGCCGTCGAGGTCGACGTAATCGACCGCGCTGGCAAGGAGGCGGGCGGGCGCGATTCCTAACGAGGTGCAGACCATGCAGCCTAGCAATAATTTGAAGCCGGCTTCGCGGGCGCGTTCTGTCAAGAGCAGGGCTTCAGTTAGACCGCCGGTCTTGTCGAGTTTCACGTTCAGCATTTCATAGCGATTCGTTAGACGGGAAAGGTCGGCCGTAGTATGGCAGCTTTCATCGGCGCAGACCGGAATAGGGCGATCGAGTGTTTCGAGGACTTTATCGGCATCCGCCGGAAATGGTTGTTCGATCAACTCGATACCGAATTGACGCAGCGATGGCACGACGTTGCCATAGTGATCGGGAGTCCATGATTCGTTAGCGTCGATCAGGAGGCGCGCTACCGGGGCAGCCCCGCGCACAGCTTCGACCCTCGCCAGGTCGAGGTCGTCGCCGCCCAGTTTGAGTTTCAGGATGGGAGCAGTGGCATTAGCTTTCGCCACCGCGGCCATGGCAGCGGGTGTATCCAGACTGATCGTAAACGATGTTTCAACCTCGTGAACGATCGGGATTTTCGCTAGTTCCCAGGCACGTTTGCCCGAAATTTGCGCTTCAAGGTCCCATAACGCGCAGTCCAACGCATTACGTGCCGCACCGGCCGGCAACAGTTTTTGAATCTGCTGCCGATCCAATTTTTGTCTGCTCTTGATCGATTCGATCTGCGTCAAAACAGAGGCAGGGCTTTGGTTGTAACGTCTGATTGGCGCCGCTTCACCACGTCCGATGTGCCGGCCGTCGGTCACCGTCACGACAACGACACGGGCTTCGGTACGAGTGCCGCGAGAAATACGAAACGGTTTGTCTAAAGGCCAGCTTTGTTCGTGTGCCTCGATGGTAGTAACTGGCATATCCGAGCTTTAAATACCGCGAGAGCGAGCGGTGTGCCAATAGAGGCGCTCGCACGTAACGCCAGTGCGTTTGGGGACTTGCATGCACGATTGATCTTGGCGCAACAATTACCTACAAACACCGACAAGCGAAGATGCCCGTTACCTTTCAAAGAATACAAACATTTGTTGTTCTGCTGCTGCTAGTCAGGTGCCCGATAGCGGCCCGCGCGAGCGAACCAATCACCGTTATTTATGGGCGGACGCGAGTCGCTAAACAACTTCTTTTTAAACGCGGCCCTGGTTTCTGCGGTGTGCGCATTGCCGCATTAATTTCTGGGACGCAGGCCAGCGGCCTGTAACTGCGGTCCCTTTCGGATTCTGGGCGCCTCCGCCGAAAACAGGCGCTCAGATTTAAATTGTCAGCCAAGTAGGACGTGGAGACCTCCGGGTCTGTGCGCCCGGCGGATTGCACTCCGCTTCCGTGCAAGCCGAAAAGCGGACAGAATGATCGCTTGGCGCACAGGCCTGTGTTCTGTGCCGCCGAAACGGCCCGCGCCCCGATTTGGATTGTCAGCCGTGCCGGCGAGCTAAAAGATTAACTCCATGAAAGTCACCAAAAACATCGGCATGCTGCTGCTCGCGGTCTACTTGATCATCGATGGTCTCTTAGGGTTTGGCATAAATTTCGGACCGGCTATTTTCCTGCTCTATCTTGTAGCACTGGCCGCCGGCATCTTTATCCTCATTGGCAAATAGCAGGGGGCGCGGAGCAAGGGGAGCAGGAAGCGGCTCGGACTAGTTAAGCAACTCGACCGAGTCGCCCTTATGCATCATGCCTTCCACCAGCACGGCACCGTAAACACCAGCCATGCCACTGTGGGCTTGCGCGACTTTTTTCAAGATCGCGGGCGATTTTTCAGCTGTATTGGGATCGAGCGTGATCATCATGCAGCGCGGATCGCGCTCCAGAACCGAGACGACCACTTTCGATCCGATGCGCAGGGAGCGACCGACGTACGTGTCCTCGGCGAAGCCCTCGGAGGATGTTAAATTCAAAAAAATGTTTGCCCGGAAGCGCCGCTTATCCACGGTGATCCCTATTTCCTCGCCAAGTTTTTCTGCCGATTGCACGGCAAAGATCGATAGCGGACGGCAATCGGTCATGGCCTTGTCTGAGCGACGCAATGTGAGTTGGTGGTTCTCCTCGATGTTTGTTCGGAGATGGTCGATCAAAGTCGGGTCGTCGATTGCAATAGTTTTTCCATCCGGCGTCTCGACATCGATCATCAGCTCGGCGGGGTGAGCCGAAAGCGGATTTACTCCCGGCGGCAGTTTCTCCGCATCAGCCAAATCAACAGGGCGCGCTGCTTTGTCCGGATTGCGGAAGCGGGGCCGGTATCGAATCATCTGACGTTGCTCGCGGCCAGTGAAAAACGGAAAGCCCTTTCGCCCGGCCGAACTCTCGAAGGCAAAAAGCCGATCGCCGTAAACTCCCGCATAGCCTGCGAACACTTCATCCAACTCCTCTCCGCGCATACTTTTGACTGGATAACGCCAAAGACTTTCCACTGTTCCGATCGTTCTCATTCTTGCCTCCTTAATATAGTATAGGAGCGGCCGGTATTTTGGAAAATTTGAACTTTCCTGTTGCCGGCGGGCGCCTGACTCACAATTCGCGTACGCCAGCTAGCAACCGATCGACTTCTTCCGCTGTGGTGTAGCAGGC
>Ga0137403_10006406_pt1 | contig 13481 bp, 6 predicted proteins | sample CZOMad2_1_16fung_FD_122057 | JGI IMG/M metagenome (GOLD analysis project Ga0137403, IMG submission 122057) | Vadose zone soil fungal communities from Angelo Coast Range Reserve, California, USA - CZOMad2_1_16fungal (Hybrid Assembly) | ecosystem: Environmental > Terrestrial > Soil > Vadose zone... | reverse complement strand
GCCAGAAACGGGGTTCGAGGAGCTTTGAGGGCCAACACCAAGTAGCCGGGCTCCGTTCGAGATCGTCAGCGAAACCGATGCGGATTATTCAGATCAACGATCTGCGAGTCGCAGCGGATTAGTTGCCTGGGCTCCCATCAGATACCAAGAAGTGGCTCCGATGTGAAAGTATGGGAAGTAGTTGAAGCCGAATCCAGTATTCAGAATGCTGGTTGATGCAGTAAGCCCCTGGCCCACCACCAACGGCTGACCATGTACAGTCTGTCCGTTGCCCAGGCTGTTCTGGGCCACCTGCACGTTCTCAATTAGGGAGCCAGCAAGATGTACATCCCCATGGAAACTAGGAATGTCTTCCTTGGCGTGCAAACGACGCGATAAGAGCGCTGCGATCAGATGGCCGGTGCCTTCCAGCCAAACGGCGTCCGCATCCACAGAATTGTCTCCCAGCACGGGACCAAGCTTGCTCAGGCTGGCGTACGTGACGCCGGAGACGCGCAACCTCAATCCGCCGTTCGTGCCCCAACCGTTGTTGAAGGCAAAGGTCGTATCGGTCGTTGCCAGATTGGTTTTGACCCAATCGAGAGAAACCGCAAAGCTGGGGTCCTGGAATGCCAGAAAGGACCAGGTTTGAACATCCTCGGGACTGTTATTGAAGAAAATGTGGGTAGGATCAGACGTGCCCGTCCAGAAATGGCCCGAAGGGGCGTCAAACATCGCTTCCACGAATGCCTTGGCATGTTGCGCGCCGTCCAGCCAAGAGCCGTTGCCAGTCAGCTTGGCCAGCATCGTGAACAGCGCATAAACATCGATGTTGTGTTCGGTGGATTTATTGGTCTGGCCGTTACCGAAAAAGTAGCCGCCCGGCGGAACATTCACGTTATCGCGCGTGGTTGTTTCGATGAACGTGGCAGCCTTGACTGCGCCGTCCAAGTAAGTTTTCACACCCGTACGCGCATAGAGTTGTGCGAGCGCGATTCCGGGCCAGGCCACATCACCCACTGCACTCCCCTGAAAAAACGAAAGGCCGCGGGTGACAAAGACTCCGTTGCTGTCCGGCGCATCTGCAAAGTAGGCCTGGCGGAAGCGTCCATCGGCCACGGCATCATTCTGCTGTGCGTAAAGCAAGGCGTTGCCAATCACCTTGGCGCGCTCGATGTCACTGGCCCGTCCGCGGGCGAGATAAGCGAGAACGAGCAGCGCATTGTCATAGACAAACGCGGTGCTGAAGAACGTGCCTCCCGCAATCTGATCGCTGTAGCTTTGGCATAGACGAACCGTGGTGCCTTGAGCGTACGCATCCATCATCTGGTCCAGAAACAAGTAGGCACTGTTAATGGAAAGTTCGAGGGACTCATTCTCTCTGTCATAGTCGAAATCAGAATGCGGTTTGGCTGGGTTCGCGTTCGAGGCATGAGCCAAGGGGCCAGCCGTAACGGAAGCCAAAGCCGAAGCTGCGGCAGCACTGATCCCTATCTGCATCAGCCGACGTCGCGACATTTCTTTTTCTGTCATCGTAATTCTCCTATGGGACTTAGGGTTTTTATGCATCGAACTCGATGACAAATTGCCGGGTGCCTTGAGAGCCCGGTGCATTTTGTTGGGACAGTTAAAGGATGCTATAGGGGGATGCCCAAAGAGGTCAATAGAATCCAGTTTTCCCCCAAGCGGACTTCTGGGAAACCTGGCAGGTGTCGCTAGCCCGGTTAGTGCGTTCGGCCGGAATTCAACTGGCTACGGCTTCCCTGTCACGAAGACGGCTGTTGTCAGTCCCGGCACGATGAGGGTCCCGGTCTGAGCGTTGAAGGACGATTGGCCAACGATCGGGTCGGTGGAATGCTGTTGAACCGGATGCAGATGCAATCCCAATCCAACTAGCGCGGAATTCTGAAACGACGCTTGAGCATTCGTGGCGTTGAAGACCACCACGATATGCTGATAGCGGCCGAATTCGCCGCCGTTGGCATCGAGCTTCATTACGATGAGGCCGGGCGTCTGGCCGGGGCCTGCGTTTAAGAAGTGCAAGTTGGCTTGTACCTCTGCAAGCGTGTGCATGTGGAAAAGGCCGGAAGTGCCCCGGATCTCCAGGAATTCGCGGAAGGCGTCGCGAGAATGCGCAATGTCCGAGGGCTGCGGAGTGAGCGCGGGATTGGCAAGCAGCGGCTGCATGATCGGCCAGTTGCCCTGGTTCTGGCTAGCGATGGGTAAACCGGTGCCCCAGTTGTCGGACTGATAGGTGAAATCGAGCTTGTTGAACCAGTCGCCGGAGTCGAAGCTGTTGCCGTCCATGTCCTTGGAACGTAGCAGGTCGTCGCCCGCAAGGAAAAACGGCACGCCTTGGCCTAGCGAGACCAGGCTCATGGCGAGGACCTGGCGACGCTCGCGAGCGTGCACATCGTCGGCAGCGGAAGACTTGAGTTGTACGGCATCGAAGAGCGTTTGGTTATCGTGCACGGAGGCGTAGTTGATGTCCTCGACGGGGCTGGCAGTGTAGCCGGCGGCCTGGCCATTGTAATTCACTTGTGCACCAGTAACCATTGCGCCAGTGTGGTCGGTGAAAGTCCAGTCACGGAGATTCCCAGCGAGGCCTACTTCGACCCAGTCGGTGTATTCGAGCAGTGTGCTTAGCTGAGAGGAAGACGCGGCGCTTTGATTGGTGAAGTTACTGGAGTCGGTGAAAAGACCGGTTGCAAAACCTTGGACACGCTCGTCAGTGAACGGGCTGCCGCCGCGGATGCCGTCACGAATGCGATCGTTGAACGTGCCGATGCCGTTGCCGAAGAGATTTTTCTGGCTGGCGTTGACTCCGAGAGAATTGTTGGCCACTTCACCGAAATCGAAACCTTCGCCGTACAGATACACCTTGCTGCCGTCCACGCCGTCCTTTTCGAGGGTGAGCTTGGCGAGCGCGTTTTGAATTTGCTGCATGTTGGGAACAAAGAGGAAGCTCATCAGATCGAACCGGAAACCGTCAATCTTGTACTGCTTGGCGTTTAGTACAACGGCGTCGGTAATGAGCTTGCCCATCATTTTGTGTTCCGGGGCCGTGTCCGGGCAGCAGCTGCCGGAGAGCTGGTTGCCGTCGGCATCGAGGCGGTTGTAGTAGCCGGGAACGACCTTGTCGAGGACCGAGTTAGCACTCTCGCCGACCGCGTTGGTGTGGTTGAAGACAACATCTTGGATCACGCGAAGTCCGGAATGGTGGAGGCCCTGGACCATCTCGCGGTACTCGAGCACGCGATTATCTGGGTTGACTGCATAGCCGCCTTCTGGCGCGAAAAAGTGGACCGGGTCGTAGCCCCAGTTGAACGCGTCCTTGTTCTGAATCGCGGCGACCGCTGCCTGCTGCTGTGTGCCATCGGGCGGGAAGACGCTTAAGTCGGCCGTGGTCTGCCAGGTGGTCTTGTCCTCGTTAATGCTGGCGAAGTGAAAGCTGGGCAGCAGATGCACGGCTCTGAGCCCCGCATCGGCGAGTGCTTCGAGGTGCTTCATGCCGTTGGTGCGGCGGTCAGCGAAGGCCAAGTACGTTCCGCGATGGGGGGGCGGCACGGTCGTATCATTGGCGCTGAAATCGCGGATGTGCAGTTCATAGATGCTGAGATCATTTGCGCTGTCAAGTGAAGGCGAACGCGAGTCTTGCCATCCTTGTGGCGCGGCGTCCGGATCGTTGAGATCGGTGATGCGACTCTTCACGCCGTTCAGGGCCAGGTCCACCGAATACGGATCGGTGACGACGTTCTCCAGGATGGCGCGCTGGCCCGGCACATAGACGCGAAGGTCGAACAAGTAGTATTTGTTCTTCCAATCGTCATCCATGCAGGCGCTCCATACCCCGTTTTTCTCCTGCATCGCCATGACTTTGGCCGGCGCGGTGTCGGCAGCGTGGTCGAATAGCTGCAGATTCAAGGACCGTGCCGTCGGGGCCCATACGCGGATCGAAATCTCTCGGCAGCCGCCAGCGTCGCGCGAATCGTCCCCGTCCTCGCTGCGGAAGGCGACACCAAGATTGCCCGGGAAAGAGAAGAGATCATCGAGCACGCCCGCAGTCTGGACGCTCGTGACGTACTTAAGGGTGCCATCGCTGGCGATGGAGGACACCGCGACCTGGCCTTTCAACACACTCGCGAGGAGTGCAGTGCTGGTATTGTCCGGCAAGTGCAGGATGGCGTAGCCCGAAAGCTGCGGGAACCGCGCTTGCTCGTCGGGAGTGAAACCACCGGCAAACGGAATGAGCGGAATGCTGGCGCCTCCGGTCACACCGGTCGAGGTCAATTGCAAATTCGCATTGGGGTCATAGTTCAGAAAATATGTGAAACCGGACTGCAGGAATTGGCCCTGTATCGCCACGGTCGCGCGATCGATCCAAAACCCCTGCTGCTTGAAAAATACCGCGTCCAGTAATTGTGCGGCGCTCGGCTGGATTGTGAAGACCTGGGCATCGCCGGATATCACCCAAGCTTCCTTAAATTGCGCGACATTTAGGTGCATGTCTGGCCCCGGGTCCTTGATGCCGAGCGAAATATTGTGAACGATGAAGCCGAGGTCATGTGGATTGGCGGAGAGTCCGATGTCATAAAACGCGCCGTAGGTGTCGTACCCGGTCACAAACACCGGGCCGCCGTTGAAATTGGAAGTGTCTTCGGTGGTATCGCCGAAGGCATAGACCGTCCAGGAAGCATAGTTTGCATCGGGACGGAAATAGTGGATGCGCGCCTTGTTCAAGGGAATCGGCGGTTCCGTGGTGAATTCCGTGGGCGGCTGAGAGAGATAGACGTTCGCGCTGCCGGAGAGTACCCACGCCTCGATATTCTGCGTCAGTTGCAGGTGCATGTCCGGGCCAGGGTCCTTAATGTTGCAGTTGTGAATGATAAAACCAAGCAGGCCATTAAACTTTGTGGGGTCGACTCCGACATCGTAGTAAGCGCCGTAGGTGTCGTAGGCGGTGACAAAGTCATTGGTGTTGCAAAAGTCGCTGTTCGGATCGGTTGTCGCTAAGAACGGAAATAGATTCCAGTTCGCGTAGTTATTGTCGGGCCGATGATAATGAATGCGCGCCTTTCCCGCGGGAATCGGAGGATCGGTTTGCTGGATGGTGGGGGGCTGCGTCGTTTGCAGTACATTGCTGCCGGAGAGTTGCCAGTACTCGTTGCCCTGTGTCGCTGGATCGATGAATTCATTGGGCCCGGGGTCTTTGATGTTGCCGTTGTGAATGATGATGCCGACATTCTGGGCAGTTGAAGTGACGCCCACATCGAAGAAGGCGCCAAAACTGTCCTGCCCCGTCACCTTCACGGGCCCGCCATTGAAGTTCGCAGTGTCTTCGGTGGTATCTCCAAAGGCATAGACAGTCCAGCCCAGATAGTTGCCGTCTGGACGAAAGTAATGAATGCGAACGTGGTTCGCGGGAATGGGAGGAATAGACGCTTGAGCTTTGAGAAGACCGGGCCCTGCCATCAACCAGAAGAAAACAAGAGCAAAAACGGCGGAAAAGGTGGAGGCGGCACGGCGATGCATGATTCACACTCCCGGGTTTGTTGAACGAGTTGCTTTCTTCTGCGGACTCTACCACGCGAAATGCCCGTGATCGAGGCTGGACATTTCTGTATGAAGAAGACGGACGCGACGCGAATGATAGCGCCGGGCAAACTTGTTGTCCAGTGAAGTGGGCACCCGTGAAGTGGGCACCCGTCTCGTCAACACACGATTCAAAGATAGTCTTGAAAAAAAACTAGCAAACGCTAACGATGCCTGTGTCAGGAAGCTAAAAACATGTGCACCGCGTGGACTAAAATTGCCATGCTCCCCAAAACGTAGACCCAATAAATGATCGCAGCCAAAGTCCCTTCTGATAAGTTAGTCCAGCGAACACTGACGCTCTCCGGGCCAGAAGCGGGGTTCGAGGAGATTACTGGCCATGTCCTCGAAGCGGACTTCTTGGGCATTTGGTTGGGGACCTGGGGACTTAGCGATAGCTAGCCCTAGAACGGTGATTTGGCGTTCTTGCCTACCGCCACTAACATAGTCACGCTCTTGCCGTGAGCGTGAGGGGAAAAGAACCGGATCACCTCATCATCGTAAAACGTCAAACCCGTGGCACTCACGTGTTGCGCGTAAGCACCAAGATACAGCTTGCCGCTTAAGATGCCAGCCTCAAGCTGCACGGCCCGGTATCCGCGATTGCCGAAGCGCTCCAATATCATTTGCAGGTTCGCCAGGAAGAAGATGTCCGCGGCGGCTTCGGCTGGCAACTGTTGGTCCAGCCCAAGATGACCAGCCTGAGCGCGGAAGTTTCCTGGTTTCAGGCATTCGAGCACATGTCCGTCACGATGGTATGCGTAAGCTCCTGGTTCGAGACCTTCGACTGCGTTCACAATTAAATAGAGGTCGTTAAGCTGAGTCCCTTGTGGATCCAGGAAGTCCGCTGGGATAGCACGAGTAGCTCGATCCAACATGGTAGAGAGCTGAGGCAGCTCAATCGGGACTTGCGCAAACTTGCGTGCGGAGCCACGCCGAAGGATGACTTGTTCGATCGGATCGCGAGGCATTTCCGCATCGGAATAAGGATGGAGCGGAACGATTGGTTTCGTTGGTGGCGGCAATTCATTCACCGGCGTGTTACCACGCCAAGTCTCAACCTCTTCAGCCGATCGGAGCGAAGAAGCAGCGTGAATTTCATGCATCGCTGGGTAGACAGTCTCGTTTCGAGAGAGCGGAACGCTTTCCAAATCGATAGCGGAGAGCTCGGACGGTAGTTGCTGCGCCAAAGCCGCGAAATGGCCGAGGGCCACGAGAGAAAAGGCCACCTCGCGATCCGGATCGACATCAAGCAGTCGGTTCACATCTGCGTCCTGGAATCCGCAGATCACCTTGGCAGGCATTCCAAGAGCCGTGGCGACGGCCAGCATATTGGCTAGCAGAGTGCCGTTATCCCAGCCAAAGTGGCGATAAGTTCGGGCCTGATATTTCCACGCATTGCGCCAGTACGTGCAGGTACAAATGATGGTGAGCGGCGCATGGATAACTGATGTTTCGCTCGCGGTAGCCTCGCTCAGTACACTGCGATAGTCTCCAGCTCGTAGTCTGCGCAGGGCGAACTCTGCAGGAGAAAAGTGATACACGCCTGCCTCCAAATCGACAAGATCTCCACAAACAGCGTACAGCTCGACTTCGTAAAGTGCACCGGTGCAGGCTGCGGCGCGAAAATGAATATTACCGCTAGGATACTTCCGATGCCGTGTGATGCCGGCGGTTAGATAGAGCAATTGAGCCAGCGCCTCGAGGTCTGGTACGGCGCTTGAGTCCGTGCAGATGCTCTCAGCGATCGCTGAGAGAGCAGCCACGCCGGTTTGCCGTGCCTCTCGCGGCAACGCCAATGGCTCCAGAGCAGTGTAAGCCTTGAATGGGAAGGGCCGATTAGCCCAATCCAAGAAATGCAGATTGTTATGAACGCTCGCGTACGAATGATTCGTGGCGCTGTGGTATTTCCAAGCAGCTTCAAGTTCGCTATTGACGGTCATTGGTGAGCGGGCCAAACAGTCCCCAACATAGTACCGCCATGTGGAGAGCAAGTCGTGAATAACAGTCGTTTATACGGCTTCCCTAGCAATTGGGAGAACGATCCAGAAACGGGGTTCGAGGAGATCACTGGCCATGTCCTCGAACCGGACTTCTGGCTCGACATGACTTCCGGTTAGCTCGTCACTCGGGTGGAACTGCGACGGACGTTCCAGACAATGCTCGCGGCCGTCGCCCGTCAGGGCTCAAACAGTCTGATTTTCGGTTGTCACACGGATACGGCTTCTTGTCCTGGCCGGCAAATCGGTTCCATACCCAGCCGCTGCATACCTATGGACATCGCAAAGGAGGAGTGGTAGCTTCCTATGGAGCGTGCAAAGGAAGGTGAGATGACGGATGCAAAGCGATCGGAAGTGCTGCAAGGGACGCTGGACTTGATGATTCTGAAAACGCTGCATGCGTTGGGGCCGCAACACGGGTTTGGCCTTGCTCGGCGGATCGAGCAAGTTAGCCGCGATGTGCTGCAGTTGAACGAAGGTACGGTATATACGTCGTTGTTGCGACTGCTGCAGCAGGAATGGATCGCGGCAGAGTGGGGGACGTCTGAGAACAATCGCAGGGCCAAGTTTTACTCGATCACGGCGCGGGGCGAGAAGCAACTTGCGGTAGAAACCGAGAATTGGGAGCGCATTTCGGGCGTCGTGGGGCGTGTATTGCGACTGGAAGGGGAGAGCTAGCCATGGGGTACGAGCGGATTCCGCGCGTGCGCGCATTTGCGGCCAGGGTGGCCGGGCTTTTCGGGTCTCGCAAGCGGGACAGTGATTTGGACGAAGAGGTGCAGGCGCATTTGCAATTGCTGGTGGATCGTTTTGTAGCGCAAGGAATATCGCGGGAGGACGCGGCGGCGGCGGCACGACGTCAGTTCGGGAATACCATGCGGTTGCAGGAAGACCGGAGAGAAGTCCGTACGCTGGTATCAGTAGAGGATCTCGGGCGCGACCTACGCTACGCCCTGCGCAGCCTCGGACGAAGCCGCGCATTTGCCGCAGTGGCTATCGCCACGCTGGGATTAGGAATCGGAGCATCGACGGCGATTTTCAGCGTGATCGACAACGTGCTGCTCGAACCGTTTCCCTATAAGGGTGCGGCACGCATGGTGTTTCTGCGGATTCATGATTCCGCCCGAGGGGAGGAAGCCGGGCGTCAGGGATACACGTCCAATGAAATTCTCGAATTTGCCGAGCAGAACCACGTATTCGACGGCGTCATTGCCGCTTCGGATGATCTCGTACTCTACAAACAGAGAGAAGGCGCGGAGCCGTTTGACGGAGCGCATGTTACGCCGGGCACATTTGAGTTCTTTGGTATGCCAGCTCTACACGGCCGTGTCATGCAGCCGGCGGATTACCTCCCCGGTGCGCCGCCGGTATTCGTGATGCGCTACAAGACATGGATTGAACGTTTCAATCGCGATCCAGGGCTGCTCAACAAAACGTTTGAGTTGAATGGAGTGGCGCGAACCCTAATCGGGATCATGCCGCCGCGCTTCTCCTGGTATGGGGCAGACGTCTGGATTCCCGAAACTCCGGGTCGCGAAGTGGCGACGGGATACGCGGGAATGCCGGCGCGCTGGTTCCTGCTGGGTCGACTGAAGCCGAGTGTCTCGAAGGCGCAAGCCGCGGCCGATGCGACCGTCATCGCCAACCACCTGGCTAAGATCAGTCCGCAGGATTATCCCGCGCACTTCCAAATGTCAGTTAAGGCACTGGGTGATACGGTTGTAGGGCGATTCGAGTCCACTTTGTACACGATTCTAGCAGCGGTTGGATTGTTGCTGCTGATCGGCTGCGCTAACGTCGCGAACCTGATGCTGGCGCGAGCGACGTCGCGAGAAAAGGAATTCGCATTGCGCGCGGTGCTGGGAGCCGGGCGCGCGCGACTGTTGCGTTTGTTGCTGGTTGAGAGTCTCGTGCTGGCGATCAGTGGAGCGGCCCTGGGTGTGCTGATTGCGTGGGGTGGGTTGAAATCGATCGTGGCGGCGATGCCGCAAGACACGATCCCGTCGGAGTCCGTCATTGAGCTGAACGCGCCGGTGTTGGTTTTCACGCTCGTTGTAGCTGTTCTGACCGCCGTGGTTTTCGGACTGGCGCCGGCGCTGCAGGCTGCCCGGCGCGATCTGAACGATCCGCTGCGCGACAGCGGCAAGGGAGTGCTTGGCGGATTTCGCACGGGGAGGATGCGCGATACGGTCGTGGTGATCGAAGTGGCGGTGTCGCTCACTCTATTGGTGGGCGCAGGACTCTTGATGCGCAGTTTTGTCGCGCTGCGCGACGTGCATTTGGGATTGCAGGCGGAACACGTCTTGCAGACGCAATTATCGTTGCCCGCCGATCGCTACAAGACAGCGGCACAAGTGCAGGAATTCTTCGAGCCGATGCTTGCGCGCGTAAAGACGATCCCCGGCGTGGTGGACGCGGCGGAGTCGAGCGCACTACCTCCGTATAACGGTGCGGACAGCAAGATAGAAATCCTCGGCAAGTCACATCAGGACGAATGGCATGCTGTGCTGCAGAACATCAGCGAGGGATATTTCCGAGTGCTGCGCATTCCCTTCAAGACGGGTAGGGCGTTTAGCGAAGCGGAAATCAATGATGCGAGAAAACTGGCGGTGGTCAACGAGACGTTCGCGTCCACATATTTTCGCGGTGAAGATCCGATAGGGCATCGCGTCAAGCTAGGGGCGTTGGAAACCCTCGCGGATCCTACACGCGAACCGTGGTTTGAAATTGTCGGCGTGGTGGCTGATGTGACCAACAATGGTCTGCAGGATTCGGTTCTACCGGAAGTGTGGGTGCCCTACACTGTCACGGGTTCGGGAGATAAGGTTCTGCTGGTGCGCTCGCAGCAAATACCAATGGCGCTGATGAATGACGTGCGTCAAGCGGTGTGGGTCACTGATGCCGGTGTGGCGCTGGCGTTTCCGGGCGCGTTGGAGGATCGCATCAGCCAACAACTGTACGCCGGTCCGCGCTTCGGGTTCCTGTTGATGACGATCTTTGGATGTCTCGGCCTGATTCTTGTCTCCGTGGGTGTTTATAGCGTGCTGGCCTATGCGACCGCGCGGAAGACGCATGAGATCGGCATCCGCATGGCACTCGGTGCGGAACGTTCCGATGTGGTCCGATTAGTGATTAGGGCGGGCCTGCGCTTGGTGACGGCGGGGGTTGCGGTGGGATTGCTCGTGAGCCTGCTGCTGGGGCGAGCAATCGAGGCGGAGTTGTCGCGTGGTGTAAAACCCTATGATCCGGAGACCTTGGTGGGCACGACCTTGTTGTTGGTGGCGACCGGTGCATTGGCGTGCTGGATTCCGGCAAGAAGAGCAGCGCGAGTAGACCCAATGGTGGCCCTGCGTTATGAATGAGGCATGGTCCTTCGGCCCACAAGCGAACGATGAAAATGGTGGCAAATGCTGCGCATCTGCGAAAAAGGCGCAAGCGCTCTTCCGAGGTTACGCGATTCCTTCCGAATGGTCGACAAAACCGAAAGTCATCCAGAAACGGGGTTGTGGGAAGTTTGACCACACTTTGGCATCCTTGAAAGATGGATCGTTCATTTCAATTATGGCGTCCTGAGCGCTTGCCGCGGTTCCCGAGAGAAGAAATGTCCGGTCCCTCATCGAGTTCGTGTTGCAGTTTCCTCTCGAGTCCCACAAGATCTAGCCGCCACTGCCCCACCAGCATCCTTGTCTTGGCTGCGTTGTAGCCGAGTAGCCGTGCTAGTTGGCAGATCGTCGCACACAGCTCTGCATTCCCCGGGGATTGAATGACCGCACCGGTTTGGTCCTCTAGAATGTTCTTGTTCTGCGGATAGAACTCATCGGCAATCTCTTGGGCACGTTCCACTTCGTTTTCCCGCACAACAAAGGGGATTCTCCGCTCATTGGCAAAAGCAGCCCGCGCTTCGGTAAGGAGCTTCGCGGGCTCGGCCCTATCAGTGCCAAGGCTTTTCAAAGTCGTTCCTCCAATCTCAAGGCCTAGAATGGGAACAACGGAACTTTCCCACTCTCCGAATTGCCCGGGATGCCAGCGAAGCTCGGGCCTGACCCTCAGAATGGCTCTGACCCACTTCAATCGCCCCCCATTCCAACTGTGGAGTTGAGCCACGGCGTTCGACAAATTGGGGACCGAGGTCTTGCTCCCTGTGTGCAATCGGCAGATGGCGCCCAAGCTAGGGAATTTCTCCAGGATGAAATAGAGATCCGCCGAGGGGCCACATTTGCCACTCTCGAGTTCGGGGCAGCCTTCACCACAACCTTCGACTGGCTGCCCCATCATCGGCCCATCCACATATTTGTGATTACCCGGCCAGGACTCCCCCTCCGGGTGCTCTGCTGTCCTTCGGATCGCCTGCATTTCGTAGTGAGGCCCGTTGCCGTTGGCGATCTGTACGAGCTCTCCGTGACATAAGCGCCCCTTCCTCGTCCACAGCGCGTATTCCGATGGACATACCTCTCTCGGGTCATCATGAAGGAAGATCACTGCCAATTCCGTTGGTTTGTCGCCGAAGACTTCTGCGATATCCGGTGCGGGTTCCCAGTACACCATTTGCTCTCGCACAGTTCTCCGCTTGAAAACGAAATGAAATAGCGCCCGCGGACTACTGTTCTCGTCATCGGGCGTCGGCCCTTCCCCGATGGCAACCTTAATCGTTACCGGGAGTTTCTCGAGAGCAGAACCGTTCTCATCGTGTGTCAATCCGAGAATGGCCATCGGGCCCTCCTTTTCTTGTCTGGTTGGATTGTCTCTGGGTCGGCTTGAGTCGCAGCTTTTGCAAGTCACTCAGAACAACGTCAGTTGTTCGCCTGGCATCGTCGAGGTCGATGGCGTGGAACTTCTCCGGCTAGGTGATTCCAGCGGCGACTTCAGTGCAGACCACTGGTCGACTTGAGTCGAACCCGGATCGATCTCGGCCACAGCCTCTGAATCTTCCTTCACTCGTGTACCAAGAATGTCTTCCTGCTGTTTCTGGAGCGTGGCCCACACCGCATCGGCTCGCTCCCCAATTCCCTTCTCTGTTACCAATTCGCGGGCCATGGCCATCAAGATGTCATCCTCGTCGTTGATCGCTTGCAATCCTTCCGAAGAGAACTTCCCTTCCATGGCCAGGGAGACCAGCAGCTTCTTCCCCATCAACCGAAGGCAGCTCTCCTGCATCGTTTCGGCATAGTGCAGAAATTTCACCTTCACTGGAAGACGCTGCCCGATCCTCCAGCTTCTGCGGCTGGCTTGCCGAAGCACGTAGATCGAATATCCAGTCTCGTAAAACAAGATCGTTGGAAACTCGATCAGGTCGAGCCCAGTCTGGACAAGTTTCGGGTGGCAGATGACAGCCTGTACCCCACCCCGGAGCTGCCGTTCATACCAGGCCTCCCGCGTCTCAGGAGGCACATCCGTGGTCAGCACGGCGACTCGGACTCCCTCATTCAGAAGGATTTGTTCTAGTCTTCGAGTCACGTCTCGCTTCTGTGTGTATACCGCATAGATCTGGCACCGGCGCCCACGCGTCAGCTCTGCTTTCACCTCTTCAACCAAGCGGCGCTCCTTCGCATAGACTTGGTCCTCGCTCAAATCTGGCGTTGCGGATATGAGGAACTTTTCCCGCCGTTGAGTTTCCGGGTCAAATTCCCATCCATACAGATTCCCGAGGTGAAACGGCCGGTCAGGATAAAGCAGCAAGGCGTTCAGGGCTACACTCATCACCGACTGATTCCCGCGATGCTCCTTCAGCGCGTTCTTCACGTCTTCTTCAAGTTTCTTGTAGGCTTCCTTCAATGGAGGGTCCATCTCCACGCTGACGACCTCTTCGCGGTAGGGCGGCAGTGCGTCTGAAATGTCTTCGAGCGAAATGAACGCTCCCAGGCTCATAAGGAAGCGACCAAAGAGGAGGGGGGAGGCTCCTGGTCGGCGGCG
>Ga0137403_10006405_pt1 | contig 13482 bp, 10 predicted proteins | sample CZOMad2_1_16fung_FD_122057 | JGI IMG/M metagenome (GOLD analysis project Ga0137403, IMG submission 122057) | Vadose zone soil fungal communities from Angelo Coast Range Reserve, California, USA - CZOMad2_1_16fungal (Hybrid Assembly) | ecosystem: Environmental > Terrestrial > Soil > Vadose zone... | reverse complement strand
CGCGGCTGCGCGCCGGATGCAGCAGGATCGGCTTGCCGGACTTCTCGATGACCTCATAGAGCGGCCAGAACTCCGGACTGTCGATCGCCTTGCCGTTCACGTTGGTCCCGAGCTGCACGCCATGCGCACCGTTCTTCAACGCACGCTCGGCCTCCTTGGCCGCCGCCTCCGGCGCATTCATCGGCACCACGGCGGTGTAGCCGGCGAAGCGGTCGGGGTGCTTGGCGCAGACCTCGGCGAGGCCGTCATTGGCGAGCTTCGCCATCTCCGGCGTCTGGTCGGGCCCCCAGAGCCGGTCGACCATCGGCAGGCCGAGCGACAGAACCTGCGTGTAGTCGGGAAATTGGTCGACAACCTTGAGCCGCAGATCGAGATCATAGAGCGCCGGAATCCCGCGCACGCGCTTGCCGATGTCCTTTTGCCCGGCCGGCGACTCGACCAAGGCGTCGAAATAGCGCTTGGGGCTGAAATGACAAAACGCATCGATGTAACGCATGCGGCGGTTCCTGAAGTTCGATAGGTTGGCCCCGAGGCGGGTTTTGCGGCGGGTCTGGAGAACGCGATCGTGATGTACAAGGATTTGCGCGGCTTCATCAAGCAGGTCGACGAGATCGGTGCGCTGCGGCGCATCAACGGCGCCGACCCGAAATTCGAGCTGGGCGGCATCACCGAAGTCGCGGCCGGCACTGCGGAATGCCCGGCGCTGCTGTTCGACCGCATCAAAGGCTACGAGAGCGGCACCCGCATCTTCACCAATGCGACCACGACGCCGCAGCGCGCCGCGCTGGCGCTCGGCATCGATCCGGGCCTCAAGCCGCTCGATGCGCTGAAAGCCTGGATGAAGAAGCGGCAGACGCTTGCGCCGCAGCCGCCGGTCGAGGTCGACAAGGCGCCGTTCCTCGAAAACACCTTGCGCGGGCGCAACGTCGATCTCGCCAAGCTCCCCGCGCCCTATTGGCACCGCAAGGATGGCGGGCCCTATATCGGCTCGGGCTCGATCGTCATCATGCGCGATCCGGATGGCGGCTGGATCAACGCCTCGATCTATCGCATCCAGGTGCACGGTCGGAGCAAGGTGACGGTGCAGTTCGATCACGCCGGCCGGCACGGCGCGATCATCGCGAAGAAGTACTGGGACCAGAGCAAGCCCTGCCCGCTCGCGATCGTGCACGGCGAGGACCCTGCCCTGTTCATCGCCGGCTTCGAGTATCTGCCGACCGGACAGTCGGAATACGAGTTCGCTGGCGCCATCAAGGGCGCGCCGATCGAGGTTTTCCTCGGGCCGCAGACCGGCCTGCCGCTTCCCGCGCATGCCGAGATCGTGTTCGAGGGCCACCTCGTGCCGATGAGCGAGAGCACCTTGCCGGAAGGGCCGTTCGGCGAGTTCACCGGCTATAGCCTGGGCGAGCGCCAGCGCGAGGTGGTGAAGGTCACGGCGATCACCCATCGCCGGGACGCGATCTTCCAGGACATCTCGGTGGCGCACCTCGATCACATGCTGCTCTCGACGATTCCGATCGAGGCGAACCTCTACCGCGCGGTGCGGGCGATGGTGCCGTCGGTCAAGGCCGTGCGCGTGCCGGCGCCCTTCACCTGCTTCGTCTCGCTCGAGCAGCGCATCGCCGGTCAGGCCAAGAACGCGATCCTCGCGGTGCTGGGCGCCGACCTCTACATGAAGCGTGTCGTCGTCGTCGATCACGACGTAGACGTCTTCGACGACCGTCAGGTCAACTGGGCGATCGCCACGCGCTGCCAGCCCGATCGCGACATCACGGTGATCACGAACGCCCGTGGCTCCGACCTCGATCCTTCCACCAAGGAAGACGGCTACACGGCCAAGTGGGGCATCGACGCGACGGCCAAGCCGTCGCTGGCCGCCTACACGCCCCGCCACCGCGTGCCGCCCGCCGTCCTCGAGCGGCTCGATCTCAAGGACTACCTTCCGTAAGCGGCGTGGCTGACCCGGTCGTCGCGCGCTTCGAAGTCACGGCGCGCCGCCGGCCCGAGAAGGTGGCGCTCCGCTGGGACGGCGGCGCCCTCACCTATCGCCAGCTCGATCGGCGCGCCGGAGGATTCGCGCGGGCGCTCCATCACGGCGGCGTCCGCGCCGGCGACCGCGTCGCGCTCGTCATCGGCAACCGTGCGGAGTTCGTCGTCGCGCTGCTCGGCGCGCTCAAGCTCGGAGCCACCGTGGCCCCGCTGGATCCGCGGCTGATCGACGAGGAGCGCACGAGGATCATCGACGATCTGGCGCCGGCCGTCGTCGTGCACGACGTCGCCGCCGACGAGTGCGACTGGCCGTCTCCGAGCAGCGACGCGCCGGCGTTGATCCTGTACACCTCGGGCTCGACCGGCGCCCCGAAGGGCGCCGTGCTCTCGCAGCACGCCGTCGCCGCCGGCGTCGCGTCGTGGATCGATCCCGTCATGGCGCTCACCGCGGACGACGTGGTGCTGGCCGTCCTGCCGCTGTCCCATTCGTACGGGCTGAACGGCGCGCTGCTCGCGCCCCTCGTCACCGGCGCGACGGTCGGTCTCCTCGAGCGGTTCTCGCCCGAGGCCGTGCTCGGGTCGATCCGCGATCTCGGAGTCAGCGTCTTTCCCGGCGTGGCCACGATGTTCCGCCGGTTGCTCGACGCCGAGGCCGACCTCGGCGACCTGCGCCGGCTGCGCATCGCGTTGTCGGGAGCGGCGCCGTGTCCGTGGCCGCTCGCATCCGAGTGGCGGGCGGCGACCGGCGTGCGAATTCTGCGCGGCTACGGCATGACCGAGCTGTTCCGGCCCATCTCGTACGTCGCCGGTGATCCCGAGGACCGGCCCGACGCCATCGGCCGTGCGGTCGCTGGTGTCGAGTTGAAGATCGTCGACGACGACGGAGCGGGGCTGCCCGCCGGTGAGTGCGGCGAGCTGTTCATCCGATCACCCGCCGCGATGGACGAGTATCTCGGCGCGCCCGACGAGACGCGCGCGGTGCTCGCCGGCGGCTGGTTCAGGACCGGGGACCTGGCCACCATCGATCCCGGTGGCTTCGTCCGGATCGACGGCCGCAAGCGCGAAAGGATCCTGCGAGGTGGCTACTCGATCTTTCCCCAGGAGGTCGAAGCGGTGCTGATGGCGCACCCGGCGGTGACCGAGGCGGCGGTGATCGGCGTCGGCCATCCCGAGCTCGGTGAGGAGGTCATGGCGTTCGTGGCGTTGCGCCATGGCGCCGACGTCGCCCCCGAGGCTCTCGTCGCCTGGTGTCGCGAGCGCCTGGCCAGCTTCAAGTATCCGCGCCACGTCACGATCCTCGAGGCCCTTCCGAAGGCCGCGACGGGCAAGGTTCTCAAGTCGGCGCTGCGAACCTCCGGCTAGAACGTCAGTCGCGCGCCGCGACCGGGATGCGCCGCCACGGCGTCAGCGCGCCGGAGCCGAAGAACAGCGCGGTCCCCACGACCAGGTAGGCGAGATACCCGAAGGCTTCGATCGTCGACGGCCGCGCGCGATATCCCACGAGGCCGTTGAGGAACGAGCCGAGGATGCTCTCGTTGCTCAGCATGGCCGAGGTATCCCACAAGATATCGGCCGGCGGCAGCGCGCCCAGCGCCTGCAGGCGGCCCAACCCCGTGCTGAACAACCCGGCGGCCAGGAAGAGGATGAGGACCGACGTCGCCGTGAAGAAGCGCGGCAGGCTCAGCCTGGCCCCGCCGTGATAGACGGCCCAGCCCAGGGCGGCGGCCACCACGAGACCGAGCGCCGCGCCAATGGCGCTGTCCCAGCCGTGCGTCGATCCGACCTGCGTCATCAGGCCCCACAGGAAGAGGACGGTCTCGGCACCCTCGCGGAAGACTCCGGCAAAGGCGATGAGGCCAACCGCCCAGAGACGGCGGCTCGCCTCGGCGGCCTCGACGCGCTGCTCGACTTCGCCGCGCAGCGCGCGAGCGTGCTGGCGCATCCACCAGCCGTGCCACGTGAGCAGGCCGACCGCCGCGAAGATGACGGCGGCGGCGATCAGGTCGGGACCGAGGTCGAGCAGGGGGCCCGACAGCACGGTGACGGCGATGCCCATGAGGACGCTGGCCAGGAAGCCGACCCACGCTCCGATCGTCACGTTGCGGAACTGGTCGTGGCGTCCGAGGCGATTGAGCGAGGCGTACACGAGGCCGAGGAGCAGCGCGGCCTCGAAGCCTTCGCGCGCGGTGATGAGGAAAGTGGCGCCCACGTTCGGATCCCTAGAGTTCTTAGGGTGACCTAACTCCAGGCATCTCGTCAACCTAAGAATTTCCGACACTCCCTGGCGGCGGGCTGGCCGCCGGGTGGCCGCGTCAGACCAGGGAGCGCACCGCGGCTGCGATGTCCTCCTGGGTCGGAATGGTCGCGCGCTCCAGCGCGTCGTTGTAGGGCATGGGCACGTGACGGGCGCCGACGCGGACGATGGGCGCGTCGAGCCAGTCGAGCGCCTTCTCGCTGACGAGCGCTGCGACCTCGGCGCCGAAGCCGCCGCGCTTGACCGCTTCGTGGGCGACCACGAGGCGCCCCGTCTTCTCGACCGACGACAGGATCGTCGCCTCGTCGAGGGGGGCAAGCGTCCGCGGGTCGATGACCTCGACGCTGATCCCGTCCCTGGCCAGCTCCTCGGCGGCGGCCAGCGCGCGCTGGACCATCACCTGGGTGGCGATGACGGTGACGTCGGTGCCGGCGCGCTTGACGTCGGCCTTGCCGAGCGGGATCGCGTACGGGGCCTCGGGCACCGGGCCCTTCAGAGCATAGAGGACCTTGTGCTCGAGGAAGATCACGGGGTTGTCGTCGCGGATGGCCGACGTCAGCAGGCCTTTGGCGTCGGCAGCCGTCGACGGCGCGACGACCACGAGCCCGGGAACGTGAATGAACCACGCTTCCAGGCTCTGGGAGTGCTGAGCGGCGAGACGGATGCCGCCGCCCTGCGGGCCGCGGATCACGAGCGGCACCGTGGGCCGGCCGCCGAGCATGTAGCGGAACTTCGCCGCCTGGTTCACGATCTGGTCCATCGTCATCGCGACGAAGTCGAAGATCTGGAGCTCGACGATGGGGCGGAGCCCGCTCACCGCGGCGCCCACGCCCATGCCCACGAAGGTCGGCTCCGAGATCGGCGTGTCGCGCACGCGCTCCTCTCCGAACGCCTCGCGCAAGCCGCGTGTCGCTCCGAAGATCCCGCCGATCAATCCCACGTCCTCGCCCATCACGAACACGCGGGGATCCCTCGCCATCTCTCCGTGCATCGCCTCGTTCAGGGCCTGCACGAAGGTGATCTCGCGCGTTCCCGCGGCGGGGCGGGCGGGCTTGCTCACCTCGATGTGGGGCGCGTACACCGACGATTCCATGACCTCGACCGTCGGCTCGGCGCTGGCCACGCCGAAGGCGACCGCTTCCTCCAGCTCGTGCTCGACCTCGTTGCGGATCTGCTTGAGCCGGTCGGCCGCGACCAGCTTCTCGTCGATGAGGCGCATCTCGAACCGCGCGAGGGGATCGCGCCGCTGCCACTCGAGCTCCTCGTCCTTCGTCCGATAGCCGGGCAGGTTCGCGCGCATGCTGTGGTCGCCCCAGCGGTAGGTCACTGCTTCCAGCAGCGTCGGCCCCTTGCCGCTGCGGGCCCGTGCGACGGCGTGCCGCATGGCCTGGTACACCTCGAGCACGTCGTTGCCGTCGACGCGCACCCCCGGGAAGCCGTAGGCCCCCGAGCGGGCGGCGATGCCCTCACCGGCCGTCGTCCGCTTGGACGACGTCGAGAGCGCGTAGTGGTTGTTCTCGCACAGGAACACGACGGGCAGATTCCAGATGGCCGCCAGGTTCATCGACTCGTGGACCGTGCCCTGATTGGCGCCGCCGTCGCCGAAGAAGATCGTGACCACGACGTCGCTCTTGCGCAGGCGCGCGGCCAGCGCGGCGCCCGTGCCGATGGGAAGGCCGGCGGCCACGATCCCGTTACAGCCGAGGATGTTGAGATCGAGCGCCGCGATGTGCATCGAGCCGCCCAGGCCACGGCAGTAGCCGGTCTCGCGTCCCATCAGCTCCGCCATCATCCGGTCGATGCGCGCGCCCTTGGCGATGCAGTGGCCATGGCCTCGATGGTTGCCGACGATGGCGTCCTGCTCGCTCAGCGCCGCGCACGCCCCGGTAGCGACCGCCTCCTGACCGACGTAGGAATGCGCGGTGCCTTTGACCAGGCCGGCCTGGAACAGCTCCGTCGTCTTCTCGTCGAAGCGGCGGATCCGCACCATGGTCCGGTAGAGATGCTCGAGGAGTTGGGATGTCGGCTTCATCGACGTCACCTCTCGGGCGATGTGGAAGCCGATGCTATCATGCCGGCCGATGAAGCCGAGGGTCGGCATGGTGACGATCGGCCAGGCTCCGCGAGTCGACGTCGTCCCGGCGATGGCCGACGTGCTGGGCCCCGACGTCGAGATCATCGAGCGCGGCGCCCTCGACGGCCTGGGCGGTGACGAGATTGCGCAGCTGGCGCCGGAGTCCGATGACGAGGTGCTGGTGACGCGCCTGACCGACGGCTCGTCGGTCTTCGTCGGCAAGCGCAGCGTCACGCCCCGAGTCCAGCGGATGATCGCCGAGCTCGACGCGCTCGGCGTGAGCATGACCGTGGTCCTGTGCACCGGGCACTTCAGCGGTCTGCGGGCCCGCCGCCCGCTCGTCGAGCCCGACAAGATCCTGCTCGGCGTGCTGCGCGGGGTCAGCTTCGAGGGACGGCTGGGCGTGCTGACGCCGTCGGAGCGCCACGTCGAGCCGACGACTCGACGCTGGCGCGAGCACGGCTTCGATCCCGTCGTCGTCGCGGCGTCGCCCTACCGTCACGCCGCTCCCATCTCCGTCGTGGCGGATCGCCTGCGCGCGGGCGGAGTCGGCTTCGTCGTCCTCGACTGCATCGGCTTTCAACGATCGCAGCGCGACGCGTTGCAGGCCGCGCTCGACGTTCCGGTGATCGTCGCCAATCTGCTCGTGGCCCGCGTCGTCGCCGAGCTGCTCTCGACCTAGACCCGCGCGCCGTGCCCGGCGATGTCGCCGATGACCCGGACGCGTGTCCGCAGCGAGTTTCCGGGCAGGTAGGCAATCGGGATGTCCTCCACCTCGACCACCGTCAACGTGGCCGGATCGGCCCCCGCGCTCACCGCCTTGGCCTCGGCGAGTCGGCGAGCCTCGGCGATCGCCTCCTCGCGGCTCCGGTTCTGGAAGATCTGATCGACCTCGCCCGACACCTGGGCGATGGCGGCGCCAACGGCGTTGGCCACCGCGCGGTGGGGGACGTGGACCACCTCGGAAACACCGTCGATCGCGGCCGGAACGAGAAAGGACCCGCCGCCCACGGCGACGAGCGGAACCGCGCGCGCGTCCGTCTTCATGCGGTCGACGCCCTCCTCGATCGTCGCGTGGATCGAGGCCAGGGCGCGCTTCACGAGATCGGCCGGCACGTCGGCCACGCGCGTGCGGTCGCCGAGGTCGACGAGGCCGGCGGCGACGGCGACGTCGGTCGCGGTGAGCTCGGCGCCGCCGAAGACGCGCGCCCGCTCGGTGAGCTGATAGCCGACGCTCAGTGGTCCGACGGCCAGCGGGTTGGTGCTCACGTGACTGCCGCCGCCGAGCCCGAGCGAGAGCAGGTCGGGCATCCGGAACAACGTGCGCACGCCGCCCACCTCCACGGCGTTGTTGGCCTCGCGCGGGAACCCCTGGCGCAGGCAGCCGATGTCGGTGGTGGTCCCGCCCACGTCGATTACGATCGCGTCCGACAGCCGTGAGAGAAAGGCGGCGCCGCGCATGCTGTTGGTCGGCCCGGAGGCGAAGGAGTAGACCGGGTAGCGTTGAGCGAGCGAGGCCAGCATCACGGTGCCGTCGTTCTGCGTGAGATAGAGCGGCGCGGCGACGCCGCTCCGTTCGAGCGCTTCCACGAACGCGCCGACCGTCCGCTCGGCGAGATCGGCGAGCGCGGCGTTCAGCAGCGCGACGTTCTCGCGCTCGAGCAGGCCGATGCGGCCGAGGTGGTGCGAGAGCGTCACGGTCACTCCGGGGCACTCGTCGCGCAGGATGGCCGCGGCCTCGTCCTCGCAGGAGGCGTTGAGCGGCGAGAACACCGAGGCGATGGCCACCGAGCGGAGGCCGAGCTCGCGGATGCGCCGGGCCGCCCGCCGCATGCCATGAACGTCGAACGGAACGATCGGCCGGCCATCGTATTCGTGGCCGCCCTCGAGCATGAAGATCTCGCCGCGCACGATGGCGGCGAGGTCGTCGGGCCAGTCGATGAAGGGCTCGAGCGAGGCGCTGGCCGGCAGCCCGATCCGGATCGCCGCCACCGGCACGAGGCCCTTCCGCTGAACCACGGCGTTGGTGAAGTGCGTGGTGCCGATCATCACGGCGTGGACGGGCTGCCCACCAACGGCCTTCAGGAGGAGGTCGAGGGCCCGGGTGATGCCGGTCGTCACGTCACCCGTCGTCGGGGTCTTCACGGCGTGGACGACGCGGTCACCCTCGAGCAGCACGGCGTCGGTGTTGGTCCCGCCAACGTCGATGCCGACCCGTCTCACGCCGCGAACCCCGAGACGAAGTCGAGGTCGTAGCCGAACGCGCGCGGGCCGACGTGCTCGAGCCCCTTCGGCGTGAGCAAGATCGGCGGGGCGGGAAGCGCGATGACCTTCACACGCTGGCCGTAGCGGATCACCTCCGTGCCCACGGCCTCACCGCTGATCGCGTCCATCACGCAGATCAGGTCCGGCGTCATCACGCGGGGCTCGCCGTCCAGCCAGCCGACCGCGAACTCGTTCTGGAACGCGAGCTCGAACCGCTGGCCTTTGCAGTCGTCCAGGCCTTCCAGCGTGGCCTGACCCGAAGGAACCCTTCCGTCGTCCGGCGCGCGACGTCGTGCACCTTGCCGGAGAAGATCAGGCAGCCGTGCTCGGATTCCAGAACCGCGTCGACGGGATCGCGATGCGCCCGACGGGCGGCCTGGACGACCTCGCCGAGGCGGATCGCCTTGGTCGTCGTCCTGAGAATGGCGCACTCCTTCACTTCCTTGCCGGTGCGCGGGGCCTTGCACGTCCCGGCGATGGAGCCGACGGCCACGCAGGCCGTGCGCGAGAGCCGTTCCATCCACTTCCACGTCGCCGCCCGCGGCACCACCACGCCGTTGTCGCGCACGTCGGCGAGCGTCAGCGGCCAGGGCCGGAGGTCGTGGATCGCGAACGACGTCATCTGGGCCTCGGGGAACGCGCGTCCCATCGCGTCGGCATCCACCACGGGCTTGCCGAGCAGGGCGGCGGCCATGAATGGCTGGATGGCGTTGCCGCCGCCGATCTCGACCGACATCACGGCCCGGAACGTGCGGCCGAGATACTCCTCCATCATCGTGACGGCGCGGGCGATGGTCTGAGGGTCGGTGAGCCGCTCCTGTCCGACGAGGGGCGCACCCATGTTCGACACGACCGCGACGAGATCGTCGTCGGCGAGATCGTCCGGATCGAGCAGGTCGACGACGGTGCCGGCACGGTACAGCTTCCGCATGTTGAGGAGGCCGTAATAGGGACTGCCGCCGCCGCCCGTGCCGAGGATCCAGGCGCCGATCGCGAGCGATTCGATCTCGGCCGCGGACACGGGACGGCGCGCCACGAGGCCGCAGCCTACCACGGCGGGCGCTTGACCGGCTGGCGACCGCAGCGTACGGTGCCCGGCGCATGGACATCACGATCCGCCGCGCCGGCCCCGCCGACGAGGCGGTGTGTGCGCGCCTCGTCTACGACGCGTTCAAGGACGTCTCGGAACGTCACGGCTTCACGTCGGGCTTTGCGACGGTGGAGGTGGCCAGGCGCGTCGTCCGCGTGTTCCTCGGCCTCGACGCGATGTGGAGCGGCGCCGCCGAGGTGGACGGCCGCGTCGTAGGCAGCATCTTTTACGACGAAGGGGACCCGATTCACGGCGTGGCTCTCGTCAGCGTCGATCCCGGGACGCAGCGTCGCGGCATCGGGCGTCGGCTGATGGACGCCGCGCTGGCGCGCGCGACGAACGCCGCCGGCGTGCGACTGATCCAGGAGGCCTTCAACGTCCACGCGCTGGGACTCTACACGTCGCTCGGCTTCGAGGTGAAAGCGCCCCTGGCCCGCATCGTGGGTCATCCCGGGCCCGTGCCGCCGGGAGTCGCGGTCAGGACGATATCCCGCGAGGACGTCGACGAGTGCGATCGGCTCTACGTCCGGGTGCAGGGATGGAGCCGCCGTGTCGACCTGCGCGACGCGCTCGGTGACTTCACCGGGTATGCCGCGCTCCGCGACGGCAGGATCGTGGCGTGCACGTACGTCCTGTACGCCGGCGTGGTGGCGTGGGCGGTGGCCGAGACCGACGACGACATGATGGCGCTGCTCGCCGGCGTCGGAGCGGCGGTCAAGGGTCCCGTCGGCGTCAACGCGCCGACGGGGACGGCGTTCTTCCGCCGCTGCCTCGGTCTCGGCTTCCGCGTCGAGAAACCGCTCACGCTCATGGCCCGCGGAGGCTGGCGAGAGTCGCGTGGCTGCTACCTGCCGTCGGGGATCTACTGACGATGGTATTCTTCACCCCCCGTCGCGCGTTGCGAGAGGAGGCCCGTATGTACGTCGCGGTCATTCTTGCGCTGGTGCTGCTCCTGGTCTCGCCCGCGTCGGCCTTCGAACGCGTGGGTGACCGCAAGATCCTCGTCTTCGTCGGCCGCCAGGAAGTGCCGACGATCGATCCCAGCATCAAGTACGACTGGTCGATCCGGATGATGCAGCAGTCGCTCTACGACGCGCTGGTGAAGTACGTCGGCCCGTCGGCCGAGATCGTGCCGTGGCTCGCCGAGAAGTGGGAGACGTCGGCCGACGGCCGGACCTGGACGTTCCACCTCGCCAAGAACGCCCGGTTCCACAACGGCGATCCGGTGACCGCGGAAGCGGTGCGCTGGTCGTTCGCGCGCACGCTCAAGCTCAATCAGGGGCCGTCGTGGATGCTGTCCGACTTCCTCAAGGAGGACGGCATCAAGGTCGTCAACCCCACCACCGTGCAGTTCACGCTGACCCAGCCGTTCGGTCCGTTCCTGTCGGTCGTCCCGTGGTGGTACGTGATGAACCCCAAGCAGGTGACGGCCAACGAGCAGAGCGGCGACGCCGGCCAGAAGTGGCTGACGACGAACGAGGCCGGCAGCGGGCCGTTCAAGATCAAGCGCTGGCAGCCGGGCACGCTCTACGAGCTGGAAGCCGTCGACGACTACTGGAAGGGCTGGCCGTCGAAGGACCACGTCGGTGGCGTCATCTACAAGCTCGTGCGCGAGGCGGCGGCCCAGCGCGCGGCGCTCATCCGCGGCGAGGCCGACATCGCCGAAGGCCTCACGCCCGACGACTACGACCAGGTGGCGAAGATGCCGGGCGTCGTCGTCCCCGAGTTCCCCGGCATGACGACGTTCGGCCTCAAGATGAACACGCAGCGCGGCGCGACGAAGGACGTCAACCTCCGCAAGGCCATCGCGTACGCGTTCGATTACGACGCGTTCCTCAAGATCTACAACGGCCACGCCGTGCTGGAGGACAGTCCGTTCCCGAAGGCGACCCGGGGCTACGTCGCGGTGCCCGCCTTCTATCGTCAGGATCTCAACAAGGCCCGCGAGTACCTGGCGAAGTCGGCCTATCCGAACGGCGGGGTCGAGCTCGAGTACGTCTACTTCGACGGCCTCGAAGAAGAGCGCAAGATGGGCCTGGTCCTGATCGACAACCTCGGCAAGCTCGGCCTCAAGGTCAAGATGACGGCGACGACGTGGCCCAACATGGTGGCGCGCGCCTCGAAGGTGGAGACCTCGCCCGACTTCCTCGCCGTGTTCACCACGCCGGTGTCGACCGATCCCGACGCGGTCGCGTACCAGTACCACAAGAGCTCCTGGGGCAAGTACTACGGCTCGTCGTTCTACACCAACGACGGCGTGTGGGCGCTGATCGACCAGGCGCGCACGACGGTGAAGTGGGCGGACCGGGCGCCGCTCTACGCCGACATCCAGAAGAAGATCGCGGACGATGTTCCCGAGGTCTTCGGGATGCTGATGAACCGCCGCTGGGGCATGCGCGACCACGTGAAGGGCTTCTCGTTCTCGCCCGTGCGCTTCACCGGCGAGGTCGATCTCTACCCGCTGGCGATCACCGCGAAATGATGGCGTGACGGGCTACGTCGCCGGGCGCGTCCTCGCGCTCGGCGTGCTGCTGTTCGGGCTGCTCTGCATCACGTTCGCGATCTCGCACGTGATCCCCGGCGACCCGGCCCGCCTGGCTGCCGGCCCCGACGCCTCCGAGGCGATGGTGCAGACGCTTCGCGCCCAGTACGGGCTCGATCGGTCGCTCGGCACGCAGTTCGTCGTCTACACGCGCGGCCTGCTGCGCGGCGACTTCGGGCTCTCGCTCCGCAGCCGCAACACCGTCGCCGACGACCTCGCCCGCTTCTTTCCCAACTCGTTCGAGCTGGTCACGCTCTCGCTGCTGCTCGCCGTCGCCGTGGGCGTGCCGCTCGGCATGCTGTCGGCCGTCTATCGTGACACCTGGATCGATCACGGCTCGCGGGTCATGTCGGTCTCGGGCGTGGCCGTGCCCGCGTTCTGGCTCGGCCTCATGCTCCAGCTCGTGATCACGCTTCATCTGGGCTGGCTGCCGCTGGGCGGCCGGCTCAACCTGACCACCGAGCTGCCGCCGCCCATCACCCACCTGCTCCTGGTGGACGCCGTGCTGCGCGGCCAGTGGGCGACGCTCGGCGACGGGTTGCGTCACGCCGTGTTGCCCGTCGTCACCTTGTCGTTTCCCGCCCTGGCCTCGATCCTCCGCGTGAACCGCGCCGAGATGCTCGAGACGCTGCACCAGGACTACATCCTGAACGCGCGCGCTCAGGGACTCGGCGGCCTCCGCGTGGTCGCGAAGCTCGCGTTGCGCAACGCGATGATCCCGACGCTGACCATGATCGGCCTGCGCTATGGCTGGATGCTGGGCGGAACCCTGCTGGTCGAGAGCGTCTTCGACTGGCCGGGCATCGGCCTCTACGCGGTGAACTCGGCGCTCTCCTCCGACTTCGTGCCGGTCATGGGCGTCACGCTCGTCATCGGCTTCAACTTCATGCTCGCGAACCTGCTCGTCGATCTCGGCTACGCGTGGCTCGACCCGCGTCTCCGACGGACGGCGGCGTGAACGCGCGCGTTCAATCGCTCGCCTTCCGCGGCTGGTGGGAGGACCGCGCGACCGCCGCGCGCGAGGCCCGGCGTTACGCGCGCATCTTCGGCCGCAACGCGGCGTCGGTCGCCGGGCTCGGCCTCGTCGTGGCCTTTCTGTCGATCGCGCTCGTCGGCCCCTGGATCGTCCCGTATCCCGAGGACGCGACCGGCACCGTGCACCTCGACCGGAAGCTCGAGGCGCCGAGCCGCGCCCACTGGTTCGGCACCGACGAAGTCGGCGATGACGTCTACACGCGCGTGGTGCTGGGCGCCCGACTCTCGCTTCA
>Ga0137403_10006404_pt1 | contig 13482 bp, 12 predicted proteins | sample CZOMad2_1_16fung_FD_122057 | JGI IMG/M metagenome (GOLD analysis project Ga0137403, IMG submission 122057) | Vadose zone soil fungal communities from Angelo Coast Range Reserve, California, USA - CZOMad2_1_16fungal (Hybrid Assembly) | ecosystem: Environmental > Terrestrial > Soil > Vadose zone... | reverse complement strand
CGTTCCAGGAGACCACGCGCGTGCTCACCGAAGCTTCCATTCAAGGAGCGGTGGACCACCTGCGCGGACTCAAGGAAAACGTCATCGTGGGACGGCTGATTCCTGCCGGCACCGGCATGGAGTACTACCGCAACGTGCGCCTCTCGCCAGAGATGGAAGAGGCCGCGGCCAAGGTCCAGGAAGAAGTCTCCCAGGCTTACGAGGAGGCCGAGCGTGCGCTCGAGCTGATGCGTCAGGAAGGCGAGACCGAGGAACTGGCAGCGGAGTAACACGAAACAGCATCACAAAGGGGCGGGCCCAGGTCCGCCCCTTTTGTTTTTTGTAACAAGTTCGTGTGGAGCCGGAGCTTGCCCCGGCAGACGGGACAAGTCCCGTCTCCACACAATCACCGCCTGAATTCATTCCTGAGTGCGGATTCGGTTCTGCCAGTGGGACCTAACGAACCAAACAATTCCAACAACCAAAACCACCCCAATCACTGCGTCGAATTGATGGAAATACTTTCCCAGTTCTCGCCAGTTCTGGCCCAGCTTCATTCCCAACCACGCTAATCCAAAACACCAGGGCCATGATCCCAGGAACGTATAAATATGGAAGCGGGCTCGGGGCATGCGCGCGATTCCTGCTGGCAGGGCGATAAAGGTGCGAATCACTGGCAAGAGGCGTCCGATGAATACTGCCAGATATCCCCAGCGATTGAAGAAACGGTCAGCCCAGTCGAGTTCGCGGCGGCCCATTAGAATCCAGCGGCCATATTTCTCCACCAACGGCCTGCCGCCATAGCATCCGATCTCGTATGCCACCAGCGATCCGAGATTGCACCCGATCGCACCCACTGTTGCAACCCACAACAGCCGAAACGTGCCCTCATACACAAGATATCCTGCAAACGGCATAATCAATTCCGAAGGCAATGGGATGCACGCCGACTCGATCGCCATGAGGATCACGATCCCGCCATATCCTGTGGCTGCAATTACCGACTTAATGAAAACGAAAACTACTGCGAGGATTCTTTCGATCATGGAGGGCTGAACAGGAAAGGATACAGTACCGATTGGAAGCCGTTAGCAGGTGGCCCAAGAAATCTGATCCTGCCGATCTCTATCGGAACCAAATGCTAATTGCTAAATACCAAGTGCTGCTTCAAAACGCCGCTTCCTGGGTAAACGTGTAGCCCGGGAGGGTCGCGCCCTCGGCGCTCTTTGTGACTTTCACGCGCACAGTTTCCGCATCAGGAGCCGACAATCCCGCCGGCCGCAGCACCGCATACTGGCTGAACACCTCGCTGTACAGCTTGGTTACAAGATAGTCCTTGCCGTCGGAATCGTTGCGCCAGACCTGCCCGAGTTGAATAGATTTGACTGCCACTGGTTTTCCTAAAAAGATCATCCAGCTTGCCGTAGACAGCAAGCACAATTCAGACTACCGACACGCTGCATTTGCGTCAATTACGCACGCTGGTTCGGCGCAACACGAAAGGACAACTTCCTTCTGCTAACATTGACCTTCAACCGCAAGGAGCATTCATGCCTCGTGGCATCGTTCCCCGCCAACCCGCAAAGACCGGACGCCAGGACCGCGCAGCCGATGGTCGGGCAGGGACATACCAGAGTCCGGTAAAAACATTGTCACGGCGGGGAAGGTCTGCCGAGCTCTTGTCTAAAACTGGACGGGCGAGGACGCCCGTCCCTCCACCGAGGACGTCGGCCGTTCCACATCGTGATAAGAGACAAAAGGCTGGTGCCGGAAGTTACGATCCGCTCGCGCCGGAACGCATCGCTGAAATTCTCAAGCGGCTTGATCAGCAGTATCCGAACGCGACCTGCGCGTTAAGTCACACCAACGCCTGGGAGCTCCTGGTTGCGACTATTCTCTCCGCCCAGTCAACCGACGTCGGCGTGAATAAAGTCACGCCGGTGATATTTAAGAAATATCCCACGGTTCAGGATTTCGCGGCGCTCAACCCGGAGGAACTAGAACCCGATATCCGCTCCACCGGATTTTTCCGCAACAAATCAAAATCCGTGGTCGGCGCGGCAAAGAAAATCGTCAGCGACTTTGGCGGCGAGGTGCCCAGCGACATGGATCAACTGCTCACGTTACCAGGCGTCGCGCGAAAGACTGCGAACGTTGTGCTGGGCACATGGTTCGGTAAGAACGAAGGCCTGGTAGTGGACACTCATGTGCAACGCGTTTCACGCCGGCTGGAGCTTACGCGCAACGAGGATCCGAAGAAAATCGAGCAGGACCTGATGCAGGTGATCCCGCGCGAGAAATGGACGCTCTTTTCTCACCAGATCATCTGGCACGGACGGAAGCTGTGCACGGCACGCGCTCCCAAATGCGCCGCTTGCCCACTGGAAAATATCTGCCATGCCGCGGATAAAACGTGGAGCACGGTAGAGATTCACAAAAATGCGAAGTAGGGATCCGCACGCGCGACGACGTGCGCGCCTACATTGACTTTTGCGATGTAGGCGCGGGCGTCGCGCCCGTGCGGAAAATTACCCTGACCTTCTCAGCTCAGGCGGCCACAGCCAGCGGTATTCATGCGGGTGCTTCACCAGGCCAGCCCGTACTGGATTTTCGCAAATGTACTGACCTTTTGCCTCGATACTCTCTTCGCGGCGCAACACGTGGTCGAACGATTCATGCTGCCAGATCTGACCAACTCGATTCAGCGCGCGATTGATCCTGTGCGCTGACACGCTTTTGATGCCTTGCATGATCTCAGGAATGCTGTAGAAGCCGCTTCCGTCGTACAAAGGAGTTAAGACAAGATGAGCATGGTCAGGCATAATAACGGCGCCGTGAAGCGTGAATCGCTTGCCATTGCCCCAAAGACAAGCTTGAAGCGTTATGGCTCTTGCTTCTGGAGGCAAGATCCAGCGATGATGAGTTAAGAAAGTTACGAAGATGGCTTTGTAATCGCTCTGAAAGTGTGGGAGGTGGCGGCGATACTCGTAAATGCGATTCATGGCAAGCCAGGAGTATCACGGAAGCCATGCACGCGCGAGGACGCGCGCGCCTACATCGCCAGCTTGAGTCCCGAATTGAAACAGCCATGCGTATTCATGCGACATTTCTGATTTTTATTGTTATGTCTACTCTTCCCATTGCTCAGACGCTTCCGATACCCCCGGCCATCACCGATCCCAAGCAGGTCACTTCCAAGCCCGACGCCGAAGTTGAGCAGGGAGAGCAGTCCCTCTCACTCGAGCGTTTGTACATGACGCGTGCGGTGGGAAACACAGCGTGGTCGCCCGATGGAAAGACCATCGCTTTTGTCACGAACATCACCGGGCGGAACAACATCTGGATTGTGGCCGCTGAGGGCGGATGGCCCATGCAGCTTACGGTCAGCGATCAGCGCCAGACCGCGGTTGCGTGGTCAAAGGACGGTAAATGGATCGCTTGTCAGTCCGATTATGACGGCGACGAGCAGTGGGACATTTTCTTGGTCTCGCCTAAAACTGGGCACGTGGTGAACATCACGAAAACGCGAGAGATCGCAGAAGAGAACCCCGCCTGGTCGCCTGACGGACGCTATCTCGCCTATATGGTTAAGCCAAAGACGTCATCGGTGTACGAGATTGATGTCTTCGACACGGTGATGCGGACTACAAAACACCTGACCAGCGGTACGCCTAAAGACAAGATGAACGTGAACCCTCTGTGGACGAAAGACGGCAAGTTTATCGTCTACACCCAACAGCAAGCCAAGGGAACGGATTCGAACATTTTTATTGCCGAACTGGCGACCGCAAAAAGCACGTTGCTGACTCCGCATCAAGGCGAACAGCTCTACAGCGCGAATGATGTTTCGCCGGATGGCAAAAGTGTGCTGGTCACGTCGAATGCGGGCAACGGCTATGACAACGTCGGCATGCTCGATATTGCCACAAAAAAGATCGACTGGCTCACGCAGGATAAATGGGAAATTTCGGCTGGTAACTTCTCTCTCGATAGAAAATCCGTAACCTGGACCGGGAATGTTGACGGCAACACCGACATCTATCTACATGATCTCGTCTCCGGCAAAACGACTTCCCTGCCGCTACCCAAAGGTGTGAACGAACTCGGCGGGGCAGAATCCGCCTTCACACGCGACGGCTCTCGCCTGCTCTACTATCACAATGGCCCAAACTCGCCGAAGGACGCATGGGTTTACAACATGGCTGACCGCAACTCGCGCCAAGTCACGTATTCGCTCATGGCCGGGGTTCCCGCCAGCCACATGGTTGAGCCGCAGCTCGTGCATTATCCAAGCCGTGACGGTAAGTGGACGATTTCCGCGCTGCTCTATGTTCCCCACAACATGCGGCGTGATGGACAGAATGCCGCCATCGTCTACGTTCACGGCGGCCCCACGTCGCAGACCGTCAATTTATTCAACCGCTTCATTCAGCACATGGTGAACCAGGGCTACATGGTAATTGCGCCCAACTACCGGGGCTCAACTGGTTACGGCAAGGAATTCCAGCAAGCCAATCTTTTCGACATGGGCGGTGGCGATCTTCAGGACGTGCTCGCCGCTGCCGATTGGATCAAGCAGACCGGCTATCTTGATCCGAAGAAGCTGGTCATCGTCGGCGGAAGTTATGGCGGCTACATGAGCATGATGGCCGTAACCAAAGCTCCGGATGTCTGGGCCGCCGCCGTGCCGATCGTGCCGTTCGTGAACTACTTCACCGAAATCCAGAACGAAGATCCCGTTCTGCGGGAGATGGACCTTGCCACAATGGGCGACCCGGAGAAAAATAAAGACCTGTTCCGCGACCGCTCACCGATTTTCTTTATCGATCACGTGAAGGCGCCACTGTTGCTACTGGCTGGAGGCAACGACCCGCGCTGCCCGAAATCAGAAACTCTGCAAGTAGTGGATGCGATCAAAAAGCGTGGAGGCGTGGCTGAATACAAGATCTACGAGAACGAAGGCCATGGCTTCTCGCGTGTCGAGAATCAGATCGACGCCTATCAGCGCGCTGCGAACTTCATCAAATCGCACGTCCCGCCCGCGGATTGCGGCTGCTCGCTGAATGAGTAGGTAGAATGGCATCTGACACGTCTGACCTAGTCCGAGAGCAGGGCGCGTAAGGTCAGGTCTGTGCAGTTACCCTTCACACGAGGTGCGAGAACTTGCTCTTGGAACCTCAACGGCGGCTTTAAAGCCCGGTCGGAGAAGAGCAACTATCGCCGCGCTGGAAGCGCTGGCCCACGCAAAATCCGACTCTTTCTTAACCTGTTGCGTCATGGGTCTATTCTCGCACCAGTTGGCTGTAGAAACCGTATGAACTTACTCCGTCTCGAATCGCATACCCGAGCAGTGCGCGTGAGCCGGGCTGAGCGCTGATGTTGCCTTCCCGTATCCTCCCGTTTGCCTCCGCCGTGCGCGAAGCAATACACTCCAATTCGCGGCAATCCTTTTCTGCAAGCGCCCTTCAGGAGCCCGGTGGAGATTCTCGATCTCAGACATTTTTCTTCTGTTGATCTGCGTTCCTTGCTTGACGACGAGATTCAAGTTTGGTCGCGAATGCTGTCGTGGGACTACAGCGGCTCCTCTGACATGATTCTTCGCTATGTGGATGCCAAAATTCTGCCGGGTTACGCCGCAATCGATCGCGGGCGGATTTTTGGTTACGCATTTTTTGTGTACGAGGGCAGCAAGGGAGTGATTGGGGATTTGTTCGTCGCAAACAGCGGACGGTTGCCGAATCCGCAGGAGGTCGAGTCGCGGCTGCTCATGCACGTGATTGAGACTTTGCAGCAGTCGCCGGGGATTCATCGCATTGAATCGCAGTTGCTGTTGCACGAAACCGGTATCGTGGCGCGTCCTTTCCTGGAGCAGGGATTTCACCGTCACCAGCGGCTCTTTATGGTTCAGCCGCTGGGCGGCTTTGGCAAACCACCTAGACACGCCTTGGACGAGGACATTCAGATTCGGCGATGGTCAGAGCAGGATTACCAGACTGCGGCCGCGGTGATTACAACCGCATATCGTGGACATGTAGATTCGCAAATCAATGATCAATACCGCAGCCTGAGTGGCTCGTTGCGCTTTTTGAATAATATTGTCCGCTTCCCTGGATGCGGAACGTTTGATCCCGATTCATCTTTCGTAGCAGTGCATAAGGGCGCGAGAAATGTGATCGGACTGATCCTGTGTTCCCGGGTGCGGCACGACGTGGGTCACGTAACGCAGGTTTGTGTGCTCCCCGAATACCGCTCGCATGGCATTGGCGAATGGCTGCTGGCGGCCACAGGCGGTAATCTTCGCGATCGTAATTTTTCCATGCTCTCCCTTACCGTGACTGAGGAGAACACGGGCGCAGTGGAACTTTATCGCCAATTGGGATTTGAGGTAAAAAGAGTGTTTGATGCGTTCGTATGGGAGGGGTAGAAAAGCGGCTCTCAACTCTTAGCTTCTAGTTGTGAACCGTGGGCCAATTGGGCCTTTTACTGCCAAGCACGCTGAAGGGGAACCAGGTAACAGCTAGCAGCTAAGAGCTAAAAGCTTATGCATGGCAAAGCCCGATGCCTGTTCGATCAAACCACGGCAGAGGCCCTGTTTAATGTACTTGACCACATATGTTATAGATGACATAATACGCCGGTGACTTGGGAAGTTCTCTTCTATAGAGGAGTTCGAGCCCGAATTTGACGCCTTGCCGGACGACGTGCAGGACGAACTGCTTGCCCATACGAAGTTGCTGCAGCAGTTCGGGCCGCAGCTGGGCCGTCCCCGTGCTGACACTCTCAACGGCTCCCGTCACGCGAACATGAAGGAACTGAGGTTCGATGCTGCGGACGGCGTTTGGAGGGTAGCCTTTGCCTTCGACCCGAACAGGAAGGCCATTCTCCTGGTCTGCGGAGACAAGTCAGGCAGAAGCGAAAAGCGCTTTTATCGTCAACTCATCGAAAAGGCCGACGCTCGCTTCGACGCGCATCTGGCCCGCATCAAGAGGAATAAAGAGAAGCAGAAGCAAAGGGAAAGGAAGTAACGACAATGAAGACCTTGGACCAAAAGATAAAGGAACTCAACCCTGCCCGTCGCAAGAAGATCCAAGACCGCGCCGCCGAGCTTCTCGCCGAGGAAATGTCGCTCCGCGAGCTGCGCCGCGCACACAAGCTCACGCAGGAGCGCATTGCGGAGACTCTCGGAATTGGCCAGGACCAAGTCTCCCGCCTTGAACAGCGCAGTGACCTTTTGATTTCCACGCTCCGCAGCTACGTGGAAGCCATGGGCGGCCGGCTCACGATCCTCGCGGAGTTTCCCCACCACAGACCCGTGGTGCTCTCAGGTATTGCCGCGCTCGATGCGAATCCCACACCGACGAGTTCGCGCGAGCGGCACGAACACGTAGCGACACGCTGAGAATGGTTGACACCCAAGAGGGTCTAACAAAACTCTCCTCTTATCGTTTCTGCCAGCCTTCACCAGTTTCATGTGCGCCGCACTTGGGACACAAGTTAATATCTAACCGATTGTCGTAAACAGCCGGTGAGCGACAGATACCACACTTTGTCTCTGGGGCTCGGGGAACAGGAGGAACGAGGCTTTCTTCGCGGATGAACGGCAATGCTGGCGCGCCGAGCAACAGTCGTACAAAGGCTCGCCGATTCATTCTAGTTCTGCCCCCTTGGATCAAAGTGAGACAACGCGCGATGGGCCTGTGAGACGATACCTGAGACGAACTCTGGGCCTTTGATCCTACTGAGTCCACTCAAATTAGCCCTTCGACGTGACCAAAGTAATCGTGAAATCTCGAAATGAGATTACATGCGTTTGGGAGCAGATTCTATAGAGAAGCTCGGAGCCGGGCGGCTTCGAGAAACGACACTACCGACAGTAAACGCTCTTGATCCATCCGCTCTGGCTAGAATCGGGGCCTTATTAGTCACAATAAGAGTTAGCAGGTGTAGAAGCTAATAGCTAGAAGCACTTTAGTGCCGCAAGAACCACATCAACCATCCCGCCAACAAGACGCCACCTAGGAATAACGCGAAACAATACAGTCCGTAGCGGACCATGTCACGGGTTGCGCTGCGTTGCGTGATTCCGAACACGACCGAAGCAAAAATCGAGAATAAAAGGGCGGCGCTGAAGTGTGAGAGTTCCAGAGTCATTTTAAACTTTCGAATAATCGGAAACGAGACACTGAAGTGCTGAGCCCCGCTACGGCTTCTTCCCGATTGCAATGTGATACGCATCGGCCACGCTGATAAAATTCAGCAGCCCAGCGACGATCAAAAACTTTGTGCCGTAATCGGCAGTGGCGTGGGCGATCGCGCCCTGTCCTAAATCCATAGCTCGGGTCACGATATAAAGCCCGCCTGCGCCGACGTCACCGATAAAGCCGAGAATATCCAAAATATCGCCACCGTTCAGGCGGTACACGCGTCCGTCCATGAGCAGCCCAAGGACAAACATGGTGACAATCGAAACCATCAGCAGCACGCCGCGAATCCAGCGCTTTTGGATGAGGTGCCCAGCGCCAGGTATCAGCCAGGCTACCGCCGGTACGATAACCGACATGTTTGTGATCGGCTGAGAGACTTCAGCGCGTGCTGCGACGTTCTTGGTTGCGGGGGAGTTTGCCATTCAGATGATTACGATCTCGCTTTGAATTTTACCTGTGACCTCGGCAGCTTTGGGCCGGACGAGCACGTTTACTTCGCTGCGCACGCCGAACTCGGGCAGGTAAATTCCCGGCTCGATCGAAAAACATGAATTGGGCAGGATGCGGCGTTCGTCGTGGATTTCGAGGTCATCCATGTTGGCGCCGTTGGCATGAACTTCAGTGCCGATAGAGTGTCCGGTGCGATGAATGAAGTAATCGCCAAAACCGGCTTCATTGATGAAGGCGCGAACGGCACGATCAACTTCCCATCCGGCGATGGCGCGCCCGGCGGAAACAGCTTGCTGCACAGTTTTCACGCCGATGTCGCGTCCCTGACGCACCACATTGAAGACTTCCCGCATTTTGTCCGAGGGAGCTTTGCCAACAAAACCCGTCCAGGTAATGTCGTAGTAGACGGTGTCAGGCGTGTTCTTTTTCGCCCAGACATCCAACAGGACAAAATCGCCTTCGCGAATCCGTGCGGAGTTTCCTGCGTTGGGCTCGTAATGCGGGTTTCCGCTGTTGGCGTTGACCGCCACGATGGGAGGGTCGTCGGTCACCAGATTTTCCCGCTGGAAAGCTTGCATGAACCACTGCTGCATTTCGTGCTCAGTAGTGCCGCCGTTATGGGCGCGCCTGCCGATCTCCTGAAATGCGGCGGCTGTTATCGAGTCGATTGCGTCGCGAGCCGCGAAATGGGACTTGATCTGTTCTTCGCTCCACGTGGCTTCGAATTGTGCCACCAAGTCGCCGGAGCTAACCACGTTCTTGCCCAACCCGCGGATAAGCTCGAGAGTTCCGCCATCTACGAGCGAGACGTAGAAAATTAGATTATTGGGCGAATACTGCATGGCAATGTCGCGATGATTCGCGAGCATCGCCTTGATCTGGTCAAAAAGTTCTTGCCACCCGGAATATACGCGTTTAGTGCCGGGCAAGGTGTCGAGATGTCCGGCCTCGATTCTGTGGACTAGTTTGACCGGCTCTCCGCTTGCGGGGATCAAGTAGAACCATCGCCTCGTAACCATCAGGCCATCAGGCAGTCCAAGGACGCGATAGGCGATGGGATCGCGGTGATGATGATCGTAAAACAACCAGCCGTCGATATTGCGCTCGCGCAGGGCGGCCTGAATAGCGGAAAGGTCCATGAGCAAACTAGTATTCTAAACAACTGTAGCGTTTTGAGCGAACTCTCGGAAACTCACATCAGAATTCTCGAGTCGGATTTGTACGCCGCCGGCTAAGTGGCATCGTGCTGAAACCTCTGTTTTGGAGAGTCGCTCATCCTTGTTATAGGATCACGCAGGGCAGAATGATCAGCTTACTCTCGATTGTCGCAATCGGTTTTTTTCTCGGCATGCGCCACGCTACGGATGCCGATCACGTGATTGCGGTGAGCACGATCGTGAGCCGCCAGCAGAGTCCCTGGCGTGCCGCACTGATTGGCGGAGTTTGGGGGATAGGACACACGCTCACGATCTTTGCTGTGGGTATGGCCATCATTCTGTTTAACCTCGTTATTCCTGCGCGCCTTGGGCTAACGATGGAATTGACCGTCGGATTCATGCTGATCGCCCTCGGGGTGTGGAACGTGGCCAGCTTTTTGCACGCGCGGCCGCAAACAGATGCGCGAATCCACTCGCATGCGCACTCCCATGGCGACTACGTGCACACTCATCCGCACGGGCACGCGCCGGGGGCTCACACCCACACTCCGGAGCAGACACCATTAGCCTGGCTCGACCGGCGCTTAGCAAATTTGGCCGCCTACCAGTTGATTCGACCTCTGATCGTGGGTGTTGTGCATGGACTAGCTGGATCGGCAGCCGTCGCATTGCTTGTGCTGGCAAGTATTCCGAATGCAAGGTGGGCGATCGCCTATCTGTTAGTTTTCGGTGTCGGCACAATTGCTGGGATGACGCTGATTACCTTGAGCATGATGTCGGCGTTCGCATATGTAGGAGCGCGATCAAAGTGGTTCACTCAACGCCTGGCGATTGCCTCCGGCCTGATCAGCCTCGCCTTCGGGCTTTTTCTCACATATCAAATTTTCTTTGTCAAAGGTTTGTTGACTAACCATCCGCAGTGGACGCCGCATTGAGATCTCCTTGAATGCGTGCGCGCAAGTCCTTTCTTCCCGTCGCACTTCTCAGGAGCTTTTCCGGTAGTTCTACAGGCCAGGATGTAGGAATTATCTGCCGGAAACCGAGGAAGAATTTTCGGGATGCGAGTCTCTCCTGCGCCTATCTCAAACATTCTTCAATTGGCACAGCATGTGCATCTATCGTCGGCGTGATACAAGCAAAGAAAAAAGGTGCCCACATGGTCGAGAGCACATGGAGAGAGCTGTGCAAAAAAATCATGGACGAGAAGGATCCCCGGAGACTGATGACGCTGGTGGAGGCGCTCAACAAAGAATTGGACCAACGCGAACAGGAGTTACGATCGAGACGGCAGCACCCCGTTGCGCAATCGTGAATGCGACGTCGAACGATTGGATGACGTTGGTCATGCGATCCGCGATATTGTGGCTCAAAAATTAAACGGATGTGAGGAGGAGAATTAAAATCCAGCCTTTGTTCGCGATGCGGGCAGCTGATAGCTTTTGAAAGGGCGTTACGGCAGTTTCTTTAGCACCAGCGCCGAGTTCTTCGATCCAAACCCTACACAGTTACATATAGCGTGCTCGATCGCCGCCCGTCGTCCGGCATCAGGTACATAATCGAGGTCGCATTCAGTGTCGGGCATATCAAGATTAATCGTTGGAGGAATACGTCCGTGCTCCATGGCAACCAATGCGGCCGCAACACTGGCCGAGCCGCACGCGCCCTGAGCGTGGCCGATCTGCGACTTTAGCGCCGACATTGGCACCTTATACGCATAATCGCCAAGCGCCAGCTTGAGAGCACGCGTTTCCACGCGATCGTTCATCTCGGTTGATGTTCCGTGCAGATTCACGTACTGGATGTCCTCGGCCGCAAGATTTGCTTCCTCAAGTGCCAGCGTGATCGCGCGGGCTGGTTCCTCAGGGGAATCGCTCATTCGTACGCGATGAAAGGCCTCGCAAGTGGCCGCGTATCCCACGATCTCTGCGTAAATCCGCGCGCGGCGAGCACGGGCGTGCTCGTAATCTTCGAGAATAAACATCCACGAACCTTCAGCGATCACAAAACCATCGCGATCAGCAGAGAAAGGCCGAGACGCGCGCTCGGGAGCATGATTCCACGACTGTGTCAGCGCGCGCAGCAGCGTATATCCCTTGATAATTCCCGGCGTAATCGGCGAGTCGACGCCACCCACCAAAAATATCGGCTGCACACCCGCTTGAATGTGCTGATAAGCGTAGCCAATCGCGTCCGTCGATGAAGTGCAGCCCGCCGTAACCACGTGGCTGTACCCGCGGAAACCAAAACGCATGCTGATTTCGCTCGGGATCGTCCCCATGGTCCCGCTGGGAATGCAGAAAATGCTGACCTGTTTCACGTGCCCGCTATGCCACAACCGGTACTGCTCTTCGGAAAATTCCTGCGCGCCGCCGCCCGTCCCGAGAATCACGCCAATTTCGCGTTTTTCCTCCATCGACATTGATGAAGGCTCGAGCCCTGCATCGCGAATGGCTTCCGTCGAGGTCGCAATCGCCAGTGGCACAACACGCGACACATGCTTGCGCTCTCGCGCATCAACCCACGCTAGTTCATCAAAATCCGGGATTTCACCCGCGATCTGCACGGGCAAGCACGAAGCATCGAATCGCGAGATGCGCTTTACTCCCGACTTGCCATCAAGAATGGCGCGGCAAAACGCTTCCTTCCCGATCCCATTCGGGCTGACTACGCCGAATCCGGTGATGACGACGCGAGGGAGCATGGGTGAGTTTAACCCTGTTCGGGAGGGCATGGCTTCAGCCATGCCGTTAGGTGCAGCAAAGTTTACAGCCGCGAGCAAAGCTCGCTGCCGCCAAAGTGATTAAATGCGCCGTCCGTTTGCGCGGCTTAAGCCCTCCCCTGATACGAATTACCTCAAACCAATTCGGATGCGCACTCCTGCAGATGGGATAATGAAGGCCTAATGCCGCTAGGCCTCTACATCTCCGTCCCGTTCTGCCGCAGCAAATGCAGCTACTGCAACTTCGCCTCCGACGTTTTCTCCAGCTCAATTTTCCAGCGTTACATCGATCGCCTCTGCGCCGACATCGCCCGCTCCGCCGAAATCGCCGAACAGATTGACGCAGTCTTCGAGCGCGCTGCCGACTCCGTGTACTTCGGCGGCGGAACCCCCACTGTACTGGATATAGCCGAACTGGAGCGGCTGTTTGTCACTATTTCGCAAAATTTCGACGTGCATCTGGGATCTGAGATTACCGTGGAATGCGCTCCCGGCACGCTAACTCCGGCGTTGCTCGATCTACTCCCGCGATGTGGCGTCAATCGCGTGAGCCTCGGGGCGCAGTCATTTATCGACCAAGAGTCCCGATCCGTCGGACGTCTGCACACCCGAACTACAGTGATCGACGACATCGCCCGCCTTCGTGCCGCCGGAATTGAAAATATCAATATCGATCTCATTTCCGGGTTGCCTTACCAAACCCTTGAGAGCTGGAACCTTTCGCTTTCCCACGTGATCGATTCGGGCGTGCCCCATGTCAGCGTGTACATGCTCGAGGTCGACGAAGACTCCCGCCTCGGTCGCGAACTAATTGCGGGCGGTACAAGATACCACGCGCACTTTGTTCCGGACGAGGACGTCACTGCGGATCTCTACGAAATCGCCTGTGAGCGCTTAGACAACGCGGGCGTTCGCCAATACGAAATTTCAAATTTTGCGCGCACGGGACATGAGTCAAGGCACAATCTGAAGT
>Ga0137403_10006403_pt1 | contig 13484 bp, 10 predicted proteins | sample CZOMad2_1_16fung_FD_122057 | JGI IMG/M metagenome (GOLD analysis project Ga0137403, IMG submission 122057) | Vadose zone soil fungal communities from Angelo Coast Range Reserve, California, USA - CZOMad2_1_16fungal (Hybrid Assembly) | ecosystem: Environmental > Terrestrial > Soil > Vadose zone... | reverse complement strand
AGGTCGTGTGGGATCGAGCTCTTGGCTGAACCGACCAGCGAGTTGTCAAACAGCCAGTGGCTCCGATATGCAGGCCAGAGCACGTCGGGTGCGACCCATAGCATGAACACGGCGATGCCTACTCCGATGCTGCCAAACCAGTTCCCGGCGCGGAACGAGACGAGGTGACGCGAAAAGACCGCCAGCACCGCGCCAACCACGACCACGCGAATTGGATAGAGCAGACCGGGAGACACCGGGAGCCAATGCGCCAACGCGATGAAGAGCATGAATGCCGCAAACGGGGCGACATACGGGACGGCAGGATGCTTGGCTATGGAAATCCTCCTGTCAGGCAATCAACGGCTCTGGTCTCAAACGATTGCCTTGCTGAGGAAGGCCGTAGCTACACTGCTTAAGTTCTTTCCGGGTGGGAGCGGTACCCGCGGGCATTACGGCGCCTAGAAGCTCTTGTTCCGCCGCCTCCATGCTACGAACGATAGCCCAGCGACAGCCGTAACCGCGAATAAAAGCGTGCCTGGTTCAGGGATCGCCGTGATCGTCGTTAGGTTGGAGGTCTCGGGGCCGCCGGTCGCGTCGCTCGCCGACCCGGAAAGCCCGATGCGAAGAGCCGCTACCGTCGCGGGCGTTTTGGGGAATCCAATCCTCCGCGACATTCGGGGTCGGCCTACTCGAAAAGGGCAAGGACCGGCCACCGCGACCCAGTTCTCCGCGTACTCGAACACGGCGCAGGTAATAGTCCGATAGAGTAAGGGACGGGCGGCCGCCCTCCGGGAGAGGCCTCAACGCGGCGTTGTTACGGTTCCCGTGGCTGAGCGCTGGGGCCACCCTGCTCGACAAATGAATGCATTGAACCTCGTCCACGAACTCGATCGCGCGCACTCCGTCACCCGCTCAGTGGGCGGCTGTTGATGTCGCAACCGTGTCGAGTCTAGACGACGTCGAACCACTTGAAGTGTCAGCCTGCCTCATGGGATGTTCGAGCCTGTGATACGTATCGCGATCACGCTTCTCATTCTGGCGTGTGCCTTTGCCGCCCCGCGTGCGGTCGTGGAGACCGCCGACCGCGGGGCGTGGATCACGCTGGCGCCCATGCCCTCGGCCCGACAGGAAGTCTCGAGTGCCGCCCTGAACGGGAAAATCTACGTCATCGCCGGCTTCGACAGTTCCGGCACGTCGACGAACACGGTGGAGGTCTACGATCCCACGACGAACGCTTGGACCCGCGCGGCACCTCTTCCCATTGCGACGAATCATAATGCGGCTGCGGTCGCGGGGGGAAGACTCTATGCCTTTGGGGGGACCGCCAATCGGACTTTTGTCTACAATCCACAGCAAGATACTTGGGGGGAGGTTGCCCCGATGCGCCTCGCGCACGGCAGCTCCCCGGCGGTGGCGGTTATCCAAGACCACATCTATGTCGCCGGAGGCACCAGCGCACGTGGCGTAACGCTTAACGACCTCGAGGTATACGATCCAGTCCGGAATTCCTGGTCGACTCTGGCATCAATGGCCGTGCCTCGCAATCACACTGCGGGGGGCGCTATCAACGGCAAGTTCTATGTGGCCGGCGGGAGAGGCAGCATCGCCGCGTCCACTGCCCTTGAAGTTTATGACCCGCAAGCCAACTCGTGGACGCGGCTGGCTCCGATGCCGACTGGGCGCTCCGGTATCGGGGCCGGCGTCGTCAACGGCGAACTGTACGTGTTCGGTGGCGAGGGAGAGCGGGTGTTCGAAGAGGTCGAAGTTTACAATCCGATGGAAAATCGATGGCGGCAGCTCTCGCCGATGCGCACGCCGCGGCATGGTCTCTTCGCTTCCGTGATCGCCAACCGAATCTACCTACCGGGTGGGGCCACCCGGCCAGGGTATGGCGCGACCAACTCCAATGAAGTATTTGTGGTCGACACCGCCGCGAACCCCGTCAGATAGCTGCAACAGGGTGAACCACGGACTGGACGGTTACCCGCCCAGGGTCCGGCCCGGCAGGAACGTGTGGTCGATCCTTATACGATGAGCCGCTCGAAGACGTGCCCTGCAGGTCAGGTCAGTCTATGGACCATCTGCCTGTGCCATCCGTTCGCAGAGCCCGACGAACTGTCGTGTGACGGCCGCCCAGCCGAAATCCTGACGCACCCGCGCCGCCGCCCCGGCACCGAGCCGCCGCGCCATGGCGGGATCCTGCAGGAGCCTGACCACTGCGGCAGCGAACGACGGAGGGTCGTCAGCGAGCAGCAGTTCGTCCCCGTCTCGAACCGGAAGCCCTTCGGCGCCGATACGCGAGGAGACAATGGCTTTCTCCATCGCCATGGCCTCGAAAATCTTGAGCCGCGTGCCGCCGCCTACTCGCAACGGTACCACCACGAGCGCGGCGCGTTCGAGATATGGCCGCACGTCGGCCACGGTCCCTGTCACCATGACACCGGGTACCCGGCCCGCCAGCTCCCGGACGGCCGGCGTCGGATCCCGGCCGACAATGGTCAGGCTCGCATCGGAGACCTGGCGGCGCACCAGCGGCAGGATGTCCGTCGCGAACCACGTGACGGCATCACTGTTCGGCATCCAGTCCATCGATCCGACGAAGACGATCTCCCTCGGGGCGGTCACCGCCGTGGGCGATGGGCGAAAAAAGTTGACGTCGACACCGGTCGGGATCGCCGAGACCGCCGTGACGCCGTACTCGTTCCGAAAAGTGTCGCGGTCGATCTCCGATACCGCGATGACGTGATCGAACCGTCGGCACTCGCGTCGCTCAAAGGCCCGCATGCGGCGCCACTGCTCGCCGATGTACGCGCGAATGGCGAAGGACCGGGCCACCTGCGCATGCCGCGCCCAGATGGCGGCTTCCACGTTGTGCTGGAACAGCACTGCCGGGACGGTCAGCCCAGCGGGGAAGTTGACCGCCGGTACGAGGAAATCACACACCACGAGATCCACTTGGCGTTCGCGTACCGCGCGAGCGATCGCCTCGCGCATCGCCCGTGAGCGAAATCTGGCGACAGCGTAGGGCAACCGCGACACCAGGTTGCGAAGCAGTGCCGCGTAGTAGGCTGGCGTTCTCTTCACGGGTGGCAAGAACGGCACGGTGAGGAGCTCGTCGCAATACTCCCGCGCGCTGTCCCGGGCGTCCGGTCCGGCGGTACCGTCGTCGAGCGTCAGGTAGGTCACGTGAGCATGCTCACGCAAGCCCCGAAGCATGTGGTACGTGCGGATCTTCCCGCCCTTGTCGAGCGGATGGAGCAGCTCGGTCTTGAGCCAGAGGACGTGCATGCGTGCTGGGGGAGGAGCGGGCGTCGTCAAACGAGCAACAGAGTATCGACGGACGGTTTAGGCGTGCTCGTCGTTAGAGTCTCTTTCCGGAAAGGCGTCTTGGCGCCGGCTACTGTCAGCCAGGCGCCTAGGTCCGCGGCTCGCATGTTCATGTAATTTCTACCAAAATCACTCTGACAAAGGTAGTAGTATAGGGCTCGAGGACGAAGGGATCAAATGCCATGCAGAATCTGAAGCACCTGAATCGAGTCTCCACCGGCATCAGCTATCTCCTGCAACGCGACCGCGTGTGGGGCCAGCCGGTCTTCTTCACGATCGAAACCATCAATGCATGCAATTTCCGGTGCATCTACTGTCCGCAGAGCGATCAGGAGCATCACTTCATCAATGGGCGAGGGATCATGTCCCTCGAAGATTTCAAGCGCATCATCGCGAACCTCCGCTCCTGCTTCGATGTGCGCATCGTCTCGCTGCACCGTGATGGCGAGCCGCTGTTGAACAAGCGACTCGAGGAATACATCAGCCATTGTACGGAGCTCGGAATCTATGTGACCATCTCCTCGAACTGCTCCTTGATCAGCGCCGACCGGGCCCGGGGCTTGGTCGGCGCGGGGTTGCGGATGGTGGGCACGGATTTCTGCGCTGATGCCGCGATCTACGAACGGCTTCGCGCGAGGGGGGTATGGAAGGAGACCTTCGCCGGCGTCCAGCGTCTGCTGCGCGCGGCGGTCGAGGCCAAGGCTGATTTCAGAGTCGTCATCAAAGACTTAGCGACCCATGGCCGCACGGCGCAGGAAGCGAAGAGCCTAGTCGAACAGACCCAACAGTTATTCTCGGAATGGCGGGAGCGTGTCACCGTCATGCCCGTGTACTTCCACAATGCGCTTGGCGAAAGCCTCGTGAACCTGAGCGCCCCTGCGACCACACCCAACGGGGGCGTGTACGCGCTCTGTCATCAGCCGTGGGTGAATTTCACGGTAGATTTTGCTGGTCGGGTGGTCGGATGCTGCCGCGACCTGCGGAGCGAGTATGCGCTGGGTAACCTTTTGGAACAGCCGGCGAGCGAGATCTGGAACGGCGAAAGAATGATGCAGCTGCGGAGGGCTCTCTCTGAGAAGCGGCCCGAGGCCATTAACATCTGCAAGGCCTGTGATGTTCCCTGGCATGGCTCGTACTCAGGGCGGACCCCGCTGGAGAAGGTGCGGAACTTCTTCTTCGCCGGGGCGTGGAAGCGGTAGTTCGTCCTGCGTCGGGCAGGAGAGGTTCACTGCCGTACTGTGACCGGAGTAGAGCTCCTCGAGCTATTGTCAAGAGTTGTGGATTGAGGGAGATCAGGCGGCGGCCTTCTTCCCTCGCTTCTTCTGCGGCTCGGTCTGCACTCCGTCCTCGAAATGCACGCCGGCGCGCACGAGCGGGACGAGCTCGGCCGCGTCGACGTTGCGCCAGTGACCTTCGGCCACTTGCAGCAGCTTGAACGCCATCACCAGCCCCGCGGTGCGGGAGCCGGCACCCTTCGTCACGCCTTCGCGCAACCGGACCGTCGCGAACGTGGACTCGATCGGATTCGTCGTGCGGAGATGCTTCCAGTGTTCTGCCGGGTAGTCGAAGTACGCCAGGAGGCGGTCCTGGTCGACGGTCAGCGACGCCACGGCCTTGGGATACTTGGCACCGCACTCCCGCGCGAAGCGCCCGATCTCACGCTCGGCGGCCGCGCGCGTCTCAGCGTACATGATGTCGTGCAGTGCCTGGTGCGCGCGCGGTTGGAGACTCTTGGGCAGCTTGTCCAACACGTTGGCGAGGCGATGCACCCAGCAGTGCTGCTCCGCCGTCTCCGGCCAGACCTCGCGCACGGCCGCCCAGAACCCGAGGGCACCATCGCCGATGGCCAACACCGGCGCCCGCAGCCCCCGCCGCTTGAGATCCCGCAGCACCGTGCGCCAGCTCTCCGCGCTCTCCCGATAGCCGTCCTCGGGGGTGGCGACTTCCTTGGTGCCGTCCGGGCGCACGCCGATCAGGACGAGGGCGCAGAGGCGCTCCTCTTCCAACCGGATCGTGAAGTGCACCCCGTCCGCCCAGAGATAGACGTAATCGCGGTCCGCCAGGTCCCGGCGCCGGAACGCTTCGTACTCCGTGGTCCAGACTTTCGTCAGTCGCAGGATCGCGCTCGACGACAAGCCCGCCGCCGCCGGCCCGAGCAGGGCGGGCAGCGCCTCGCGGAAGTCGCCCGACGACAAGCCGTGCAGGTAGAGCAGCGGCAGCACGCTCTCGACCCGCGGCGACCGCCGGACGTACGGCGGCAGGATGGTGCTCGTGAACTTCTGGCGCACGCCGTCGATCACGCGCCGGTCGTTCACGCGAGGCGCGGCGAGGGTCAGCGGCCCGAGGCCCGTCAGGACCGGCCGGGCGCGCGCCGTCCCGTTGCGCACGACTCGCACGTGCCCGGCCGTGTCACGCTCGTCGCGAAAGCGCGCCAGATAGTCGTCCACCTCGATCTGCAATGCGGCCGCGATCATGCGCTGCGCCCCAGCGCGCGCCAAGTCATCGAGCGTCGCGCTGACCGCCGTCGCCTCATCCGTTGCTTCCGTCGTCTCGGTGATAAGCTTCAGCATAGGTGGCGTACCTTTCCCCCGGATGGCACCGGGGTCTTGGGGGTTGACCGCTTACCATCCCCAGAAGGGTACGTCGCCTTTCTCTCTCATCCACAACTTCCAACGATAACTCGTCCCTACTCCTACGGCACACTCAAAGCCTGAGTGCTTCAATGCTTGTTCGGACCCTGTGTCGGCCAGGCTGAGATCCTGAGCCCACGACGATGGGCAAACACGTCAGGCGAACTCCACTGGCAGCGCCCCAGGCGAAGAACACGGGCGCGTCACCAGGACTTCCTGCGCAGCGCCGCAGATTCAACGTTCAAACGATCGTCCCCTTCTTCCTGGTCGGCGCGAGCCTGTATGCATACCACAATAGCTTCAACGGGGTTTTTGTCTTAGATGATTTCCCCAGTATTGTTAACAACCCGAGGATCCGGCGGCTCTGGCCGCCGTGGGATCTCATTGTGCAGGCTCAAGTTCGCCCGCTCTGGCAGCTTTCGTTGGCGGCCAACTATGCAATCAGTAAGTTTAACGTCTGGGGATACCATGCGTTCAATCTGGCTGTTCACATCCTCGCTGGTTTGGTGCTGTTCGGCATTGTGCGCCGGACCCTAGAGAGCGAACCACTTCGGGCCCGATACGGCCGCCCGGCGTACTGGTTAGCCACCGCTGTGGCGGTTATCTGGATGGTTCACCCCCTGCAGACCGGCAGTGTAACCTACGTCTGCCAGCGCGCAGAGTCCTTGATGGGTCTGTTCCTTCTGCTCACGCTCTATTGCGGCATTCGAGGCTATGAGTCACCTCATCGACAGAAATGGCACGTTGCCGCGATCACTGCCAGTGCGTTGGGTATGGCCACAAAGGAAGTCATGGTTGTTGCTCCCATCCTCGTGCTCCTCTACGACCGGGTGTTCCTTTTCAAGTCATTCAAAGAGGCCGTTCGGCAGCGCAGGCTGCTATATGTTGGCTTGGCTGTCACCTGGGCGGTGCTGGGTGTCGAACTGGCACGCCTGAGCCTTGGGCCATCGGTGGAGAATGGCGGTGATATCGAGAGAGTAACCCCGTGGGAGTATCTCAGAACCCAGCCCGGTGTGATTGTTCACTACCTGCGGCTCTCCCTGTGGCCCCATCCGCTCGTCCTGGACTACCAATGGCCGGCGGCTAGGACGACAGTCTCCGTTGTGCCTTGGGCCGCTGTAGTCTTGGCGCTACTGGCGGGGATGGTCTTGGCTTTCCGCCGCCGACCATGGCTGAGCTTTCTGGGGGTATGGTTCTTCCTTATCCTCGGTCCAACCTCAAGCATCCTTCCAATCGCCGACCTAGCATTCGAACACCGCATGTACCTTCCGCTTGCGGCCGTGGTCACATTGGTCGTGATCGCAGGATATGAGGTTCTCGGGAGCCTTTCCAGCCGGCTCGCGGCGCCCGACTCCGTTCGGTCATGGCTGGCGGGTGGCCTAGTGGTCACGGCTGTCATACTGCTTGGATTTGTCACAGTGCAGCGTAACGACGACTATCGGAGCGCTTTCGTGATCTGGAACGACACTGTGGCGAAGCGGCCCAATAATCCTCGCGCTCACAACAACCTGGGAAATGTGCTGTTGAGTGAGGGGAAGCTCGGAGACGCCATCGCTCGCTACTCGGAAGCGCTACGTCTCAGTCCCGGTTATCCTTTGGCGCACTACAACGTTGGGAATGCGCTGGTTGGTCAGGGGAAGCTCGAAGACGCCATCGCTCACTATTCGGAGGCGCTACGACTCAGTCCCAATTTTGTCGCGGCGCACAATAACCTGGGACTTGCGCTGGCCGCGCAGGGGAAGCTCGAAGACGCCATCGCTCACTACTCGGAGGCGCTACGACTCAGTCCCAATTTTGCCGAGGCGCACAATAACCTGGGATTTGCGCTGGCCGGGCAGGGGAAGCTCGAAGACGCCATCGCTCACTACTCGGAAGCACTACGCCTCAGTCCCCAGCTTGTCGAGGCGCACTACAACTTGGGGAATGCGCTGGCTAATCAAGGAAAGCTCGAGGAGGCCATCGCTCACTTTTCAGCGGCGCTTCGGACTGACCCCAACTATGCACGGGCACACCGCAATCTGGCTATTGCGCTCGTTCGCCAGGGAAGGCTGAAGGAGGGTATTGCGCATTTTTCTGAGGCCTTGCGGATCGCGCCCAGTGCCCAGGCACACTACAATCTGGGGACCGCGCTTGCCCTAGAAGGAAACACTCAAGAGGCGATGAGACATCTGAAGGAGACCCTGAGGCTCGATCCAGCTCACCAATCGGCTCCTCGGGCACTCCAGGAGTAGCCTCCTCTGGTAAGCAATGACATCGCGGAGGGCATAGGAAGCGCGCAGTGATCTGCTGTGGCATCGGGCTCCTGGGGCGGCCGGTGTCTGCGTATGGCACCTTATGTCACGGTGACGGGGCCCAAGGACGGGGCCACCGCCTCCGGAGGGCGTTCATGTTGCCTATCCTCTGTAACTCTTACTGACGAACAGTCGGTCCTTCCGACCTCGGCGCAGTCGCGGCTTCATATTCATTCCATGTGGTAATGGCAGCGCAGCCCACGGGCACCACACACTTCGAGCACCGTCGATCTCGAAGACATTGTCCGTGCTGCAGGCGCAGTATACGATCGACTCCAGGCGTTCGCGCATACGGGACAGGAGGACCGTCCACACGCGGCGCACCCGAGGTCCTCGTGTGGCGTCTCGGCAGCGGCCATGGCCACGTGTGTGTTCTCGATCGAGCGTCGTCATCTTGGCAGATGTTGATACGGCTTCAAGAGGGAGAATGCCAGTGAGCCACATAGGGAAGGTTGGGATGGTCCTGCTGGTTGCGGCTCTCGGTCTCATGGCATGCGCGGGACGGTCGGACGAGCAACGGTGCAAGGCCGACGGCGGGGTATGGAAGGAGAACTCCTGCGAAAACTCCAGCCGTTGAGAGTTCACCCCGAACAGCATGGGCGAGAAACACCGCGCCTCGCGTCCCTGAAATGTGTGTACGGTACCGACCCGATCGCACACCCATTTCCCACGGCAGATCTTTGATGCTCCGTGCGACGTCGGACACAGCAAGCCATCTTCAGGATTCAAATCCCGGGGGGCATGCTGTTAATCGGCGGCGCACCTCGCTGCGAGGCTTCTCGTCCGCCGCTGTCTCGTCCGTATTGAACGCACGCAGGTTTGACGCAGTGGACTCCCGGCGATCCTTCAACTAGGATGGCCCGGTCATGCTGCCAGCTGACCCAAGGCCTGCGAGAGCTCGAATGGGTCGAAGGGCAAAATTATCATTGAATACCGTTGGGCGGACGGCGACCTTACTCGGCTCCCCGCTCTTGCGGCGGACCTCATGGCTACGGCGCCGGTTGACGTGTTCCTCGCGGCGGGAGGACCCGGAGTCCGGGCGGCCCAACAGGCAGCCCGCGGTGTCCCGATTGTCGCGGCGATCATCGGCGACCCGGTCGTGGCTGGTTTCGCGGCAAGCTTCGCGCGGCCGGGTAGGAACATCACTGGGCTGGCCGTCCAGTTCGAAGACTTGGCGACCAAGCAGATGCAGCTCCTCAAAGAGACAGTGCCGAACGTCACCCGAGCCGCTATCCTCGATGACCACGCCGTGCGGAACACCTCAGAAGGCAGCCGAAGCTGCCGCTCGGTCGCTCGGCCTCATGACACAAGTGATCGGGATCCGGGACGAGCGCGATCTCGAGGGTGCGTTTCGGAGCGCAAAGGCCGGACGGGCCAACGCGATGTACGTTCTGCCCTCATCGACGTTTTCCCGTCATCGGGCGCGTCTGGCCGAGTTGGCCGTGAAGCACCGTCTGCCGGGGATTTACGAGGACAGGCAGTACGTGGACGCCGGAGGATTGATGTCCTACGGCCCGAACTTTCCCGATCTGTTCGCCGTTCGGCGAGCTATGTGGATCGGATTCTCAAGGGTGCTAAGCCTGGCGACCTACCGATCGAGCAGCCGACGAAGTTCGAGCTTGTGATCAACCTCAAGACCGCCAAGGCGCTCGGGCTGACCATCCCTCCGTCGCTGCTGGGGCGGGCAGACGAGGTGATCGAATAGGCAAGCGGCGCGTTCGCCTCATATTCGGTTGCGGAGGTATAGGAAGAGGATGGGGAGCTTGCGGTTCTACGAGATTCGCACCGAACGGGGAGCGGCACGGCAGAGCGGAAAGCGAACCCCTTTGGAGCAGCTCATTTTCTTCGACGCTGAGCATCGTGTCATCTCGCCCTGGCGATACTTCCCGAGAACAGGATTGCCAGAGACTCTATCATGGCAGCAGGCGAGAGAGCCGGGAGGAGGGCCCGCGTGGCAACCCTGACGATCAAGACCGCCGACGAGCTGATGGCGCTCGACCTGCAAGAGCGGTGGCGCGCCGGGCGGGAGACGCAAGTCTCCAAACAGGTCCTTCGGGCCTTCCTGGATCACGGCGGGCCAATCCCCGCGGAGCATATCGCCGCAGCGTTCCGCGATACTCCCGCGGCCGCGATCCATTAGGCGCTCGCCGCGCTGGACCATGACGACTTGCTTCGCGTCCGCGACGGTCAGATCGACGTCGCGTACCCTTTCACGGCCTCCCCGACCCCCTTCGTCATCCGACTGCCGGGCGGCGCGGAACGGTTCGCCTGCTGCGCGACGGACGCACTTGGCATCGCGCCGATGGTCGGGCAGGCAGTGAAAATTCTGTCGCGCTGCCATCATTGCCAGGAGCCCATGGAGTTCGCGGCCTCACCTGAGGGCCCCGGACCGGGCGCCGACGGCATCACGCTCTGGATCGGGACGCGTGCCGACGACAGCTGCCGGCTCGCCGACAACTACTGAACTACCATCAACTTCTTCCGGTCGGAAGACCATCTGAGGGCCTGGCGAGAGGCGAACCCCACCGCCGACGGTGCCGGTGCGACCGTCGAGGAGGGCTTCAAGCTCGGCGACCGCATCTTCGGCCGCCTCCTCGAGTAGGGGTCAGGTCTTACAATCCGACTACACGCGCTCGATCTGCGGCTTGCCCAGGAGCCCGTACGGGCGAACGAAGAGCACCGCGATGAGCACGAGATAGGAGACCATGCTGCCGAATCCCGCCCCGAGGAGCGGATCGACGTAGCCGGTGGCCAGGCTCTCGAGGACTCCGATGAAGATGGCACCGAGAAGCGTGCCGAGGATGCTGTCCAGGCCGCCGACGATGACGATGGGAAACACCTTGAGACCGACGAGGACGACGCCGAATCCGCCCCCGACGGTGATCGCCCACAGGGTGCCGCCCACGACCGACAAGATGCCCACCATGACCCAGGTGATGGCGAAGTAGCGGTGGATGTCGATGCCCACGGACGTCGCGACCTGGGGATCGTCCGCGATGGCCCTCAGGGCCACCCCGATTCGGCTCCTCTGAAATATCAGCTCACGAGGGCCACGCACCCGAGCGCGATGCCCGCCGCCACGAGCTTGTCGACGGGCACGAATATTCCACGGATATCCAGCGGCGTCGAGGGCAGCGGCAGTCGAATGGAGCCGGAGCTGCCCGCGAAGAGCACGGCCCCCGAGGCCCGCAGGAATGCGCCCAGGCCCAGGGTGACCATGATCAAGGCGATCACGGGGCGACCGGCCAGGTGGCGCAGGACCACGCGATTGAAGACGACGGCCAGCGCCGCCATTCCCGCGCACGCGGCCCCGATGGCGCCGAGCAGGCCGAACCCGGCATGCAGCCCTGCCGCGACCAGCCTCGTGCCGACCATCATCCACTCGCCCAGGGCGAAGTTGATCATCCGGGAGGCCTTGTAGACGACCACGAACGCGAGGGCGATCGGCGCATAGACGGCGCCCGCGAGCGCGCCGTCGACGAGAAGGGCCGCGAGGAACAGCATCGCCTCAACCCTGGAGGGCGATGGGGGTGCCGCCGCCTCAGAAGACTCGCTTGGCGCCCAGCTCCGGCGTCACGGCATCGAGACGGCCGGCCAGGATGGGAAGCCGGCGCGTCGGCACGGCCGGGAAGAGATGATGCTCGAGGTGAAAGAACATCTCGTAGCTCATGAACGCCTTCACCCGTCCCCGGATCGTGCGTGCGATCGGCCCTCCCTCTTCACAGTCGTGGTGCACGGTCCACACCGCGAAGAACGAGGTCAGGCACTGGCCGGCCGCCATCGCGGCCACGTGATACTGCAGCCAGCGCAGCTCGAGCACCCAGAAGACGACCGCGATCCACGCCGTGTTGGCGAGCAGCTCGAGCAGGATCCAGCGGCGCTGACGAGCCGTCGCCACCTCGAGGGCCTTGCGGTGCAGGCGCAGGGGAAAGAGCGGGCCCACGGCAATGGCCCGCCACGCCGGCCAGCGCGCGCTCATGGCCTCGATGTCGGCCGCCTCCATGCAGTGGCGGTGATGACGCAGGTGATTGATCTGGACCGCGTGCATCGATCCCAGCATGAGGACACTCAGGGCGAGCATCACCCAATCGTGGGCGGCGCGGGACACGCCGAGCGCGTAGTGATAGGCGTTGTGGACCTGGCGGAGGCCGGTGAGGAAGAACATGAAAGAGCACGCGAGGGCCACGCCATGCCACCCATGACGGGCGGCGATCCACGAGCCGAGCAGCCACGGGGCCGAGATCGAGAGCTCGTGCAGGGCCTCGAGCTTGGGGAGGTGCAGCAGGTCCTTCCACGGCACCGCTCGGATCGATTCGGGGACTTGCCCCGTCACCCTGCCCTCTCCCCCGATGGGGGAGAGGGATAAATCCTTGGTCACTCTCCTCGATTGAGAGACGGAGAGGCTACTGGCCACGGCCGCGAGCGGCGATGTCCCAGATGGCTTCGACCTTGGCGCCGCGCATGGCGTAGATGCGATCGTACAGATTGATGGTGGGGTCGCAGTGCGGCGGAAAGAATTCCATGAGCTGGCCGAGAGCGGGCAGACGTCCCTGCTCCTGCGCCATGAGTCGGCCGTGCTCAGCGCCCGCCCACGAGTATTCGACCCCCGGCCACTCGACCGCCTCGGGGACGAAGGGCTTGTCCGTCGAGAACGCCTTGAGGCCGCCGTCGACCATGGCCATGGTGGACGTGGGCACGCTCACCACGGTGGTCAGCACGGTCAGCGCCATCTCGAAGTCGTCGTAGTCTCCCCCGCCCTTGCCGCCGATGCGCCGGTAGTCGAGATCCATCACGCAGTAGGAGCCCGACTGCAGCTCCGTCAGCCCCGACAGGTCGCAGTCGATATTGAACGTGCCGGAGGAGCCGCCACTCACGATCTCCGTGGGCAGGTCGTTCTTCTCGAACAGCTCGCGCGTCTTCATGAGCCGGCTCATCCAGCGATGCGAGGTCTTGCGGCGGTTGGCGTAGCCCTCGATGTGCGCGCAGTGTCCCGCATAGCCCTGGAGGCCGCGAAGGTTGAGCGAGGTCTCGAGCGTGACGAGACGGCCCAGGTGCACGGCGGGCTCGCCCGGCTCGGAGCCTGTGCGGCGACCGCCCACGTCGACGTCCACCAGCACGTTCGCGACCCGGCCCGCGCGGGTCATGGCCTGCCCCAGCTCGCGGATGTTCTCGGGATTGTCCACCACCACCATGGTCTCGGGCGCGCGGTCGAGCACACCCATGAGCCGGCCGATCTTCTCGGGCCCGACCACCT
>Ga0137403_10006402_pt1 | contig 13486 bp, 5 predicted proteins | sample CZOMad2_1_16fung_FD_122057 | JGI IMG/M metagenome (GOLD analysis project Ga0137403, IMG submission 122057) | Vadose zone soil fungal communities from Angelo Coast Range Reserve, California, USA - CZOMad2_1_16fungal (Hybrid Assembly) | ecosystem: Environmental > Terrestrial > Soil > Vadose zone... | reverse complement strand
CGTTCGTGATCACCGCAGCCGAGGTGAGACCGTACTCCGCACTGTAATTCGAATTCAGACTCCGGAACTCTTCAATTGCGTCCAGCGATGGGATAACGCTCGGCCCGCTACCACCGCGATCAAGATTCTCTGAGCCATCCAGAATCTGCAGGTTGTGGCCTGCACGTTGCCCATTAATGCTGACGTTGTTATCTCCGCCAACGGGTACAGGGATAATGAGATCCGTCTGTAAACTAGCGGCCCCAGCCGATAGCGCATACAGCGACAAAATGCTTCGTCCGTTGGTGCCGAGCTCGGACACCTGATTTCCGTTAATCACAGTGCTTACTTCGCCGGAGTCCGACTGTACCGCAACAGCGGTAGCCTCGACCGTTACGCTCTCGATCTGGCTTCCCACTTTCAAGACGAAATCGACCCGATCACGATCGTCAACGTTCAAGACAAGACCGTTCTTCTCCGAATCACCGAACCCGGCAGCTTTAGCGCTGACGTTGTACTGTCCGATGGGCAAACTTGGAACAACATATTGGCCAGCGTCGTTTGTCTCGCTCTTGCGGCTTTCACCAGTGCCAACGCTCGTCACCGTGATCGACGCTTTGGGCACGACCGCTCCAGACGGATCGGTCACTGTTCCGACGATCGTGGCTTGCTGCGCCAGGGAGCAAATCGAGAATCCCACCATGATTGCGCAAAGCATCACGAGATTGCGAAAGTTGATGGTGCTGGCGGGTGTCGGATTATTTACGCACTTCGACGAGACGGAAAACATGTTCCATTCCTCCTGCATCCTGGCAAGGTTGGCTAAGCCCTTACAACGAATTGTTAACGTTTACATGGGCGACTTTGACTTGTATTAGGTTCACGAGGCCGTGTCAAGAAAATAGTTGGCGGGCGCGCGCTCCCGGCGGGATTGGCGCGTTCGACAGCAGGGACGAACGGCTTCCAATTTACGGAGGATTCCGATGGACGTCGGGTCGATCTGCCACTAACTCCGTCTGCGCACGGGATTGGTTAAGCGTTCTCCTTTGGAGTTCTGCGTCAAATCGCCGGCCCAAAGTATGTTATGAAAGTTGGTATACACAGAATCCGAATATGAAAACGCGGAGATTTAAGGAAAATGTTGGCGGGCTTAGGACTCACGTTCGTCACAAAAATAATTTTCACCAAAGGCAAATTCGGCCAGGAAACACACCCTGGGAGTCGTCCGGCCCTGAGTTCCATAACAAGAAATTAGGTCGCGATTTTGCCCGCAACGACTGAGAGTGAACCAATGCCCGATGTGACAATCCGAACCGCTTAGTCCGTGAAACAGCAACGCGGGGTTTACGTTCTTGAATCAGTCTGCTAATTTGGGGACGCCTGCAACAATCTCTTTCATCCATGCCGATCTTGCAAATCCCGCGATAAGGATTTAAGAAGAGGACTATGAAAACGAAAATCGCTGCGGCCTTTGCCGTTTACTGCCTCGTTCTTTGCGCCACCGCATTCGCCCAGCAATCGCTGCCTGAGCCCGCATACAAGAACGCCAGACTCCCGGTTGAACAGCGCGTCGCGGACCTTGTGTCTCAGATGACATTGGAAGAAAAAGTCTCGCAACTAGGTCACACCTCCGCCGCAATTCCCCGCCTAGGAATCCCTCAATACAACTGGTGGAACGAGGGTCTGCACGGAGTCGCTCGAGCCGGAAATGCGACGGTATTTCCTCAGGCGATCGCCTTGGCAGCCACATTTGACGCGCCTTTGATGCATCAAGTAGCCGATGTCATCAGCACCGAGTTCCGCGCGAAATACTATGCGACGGTCCATCCCGATGGCGGAGCCGATTGGTACCGCGGACTCACCGCCTGGTCCCCAAACATCAACATATTCCGTGATCCGCGCTGGGGCCGAGGACAGGAAACCTACGGCGAGGATCCCTACCTCACCTCCCGCATGGGGGTCGCCTTCGTCACCGGCCTGCAAGGCAGCGATCCGAACTACATTAAAGTAGTTGCCACTCCGAAGCATTTCGCCGTGCACAGTGGTCCAGAATCCACGCGCCATACAGTGGACGTCATAGCCTCGCGCCATGATATGGAAGACACTTACTTCCCCGCATTCCGCGCCACCGTCACCGAAGGCCACGCCCAATCCGTGATGTGCGCCTACAACTCTCTGAACGGCCAGCCCGCCTGCGCGAACTCCGCGCTCCTCGAAGAACATCTCCGGCATGATTGGGGCTTCCAAGGCTATGTGGTGTCCGACTGCGGCGCTGTAGCCGACGTCTTTGAAGGACATCACTATTCGCCCGACCCCGAGCACGGCATAGCCGCAGTTTTCAAAGCTGGAATGGACGTTATCTGCGGAGACTATCGCAACGAGATGAGCACAGAGCCAAATGCGATTGTCGGCGCCGTTCACCACGGACTCCTCGCGGAGGCGGACGTGGACAAAGCTGTGAGCCGGCTGTTCACGGCTCGTTTCAAACTGGGCATGTTCGATCCTGCGTCGGCAGTGCCCTACTCCAGCATCACTCCTGCGGAAAACAACACCGAGGCGCATCGCCAACTGGCTCTACGCATGGCCAGCGAATCCCTCGTCTTGCTGAAAAACAAGGGCAATTTCCTTCCTCTCAAGAAGGCTCCTAACACCATCGCCGTAATTGGGCCCGACGCGGACAGTCTGGATGCTCTCGTAGGCAACTACAACGGCACGCCTTCCAAACCCGTAACGATTCTGGCTGGAATTCGCCAGCGCTTTCCGCAATCTCAAGTCATCTATGTTCAAGGCACAGGCCTGGTTGGTCCGGTTGCCGTTCCCGTCCCTAACACCGCGCTCTGCACCGATTCCTCCTGCAAGGACCACGGCCTGAGGGGAGAGTATTTCTTCAACATGACGTTAGACGGTTCGCCTGCACTGACCCGGACAGACGGCACCGTCAACTTCGCCTGGGGTGAAGCCGGAGTTTCGGCCGCACTGCGTCAGCACTACTCGGTTCGATGGACCGGCACGCTCACCCCGCCCGAGTCGGGAGACTTCAGGATTGGTTTCACCGGCCAGGATGGCTATCGAGTGTGGCTAGACGACGCCGTCGTCATCGAAGACTGGACCTTGCATGAGCCCGCCACCACGCTTACCAAAAAGATCCATCTCGAAATGGACCACGCTTATTTGCTGAAGATCGAATACTTCCAGAACGTTGGAACCTCAGAAGCACGCCTCCTCTGGAGCCTGCCTAGCCAAATCGGCCAGGATACGCTCGACGCCGCCGGTAAGGCCGACCTCGTAGTAATGGTGGCAGGCCTCTCCCCAAGAATCGAGGGGGAAGAGATGAAGGTCGAAGCCGCAGGCTTTTCCGGCGGCGATCGCACCAGCCTCGACCTCCCCGCTCCGCAAGAACAACTGCTGCGTCGCATTCATGCCTTGGGAAAGCCCGTCGTTTTGGTCCTTATGAACGGAAGCGCCGTAGCCATCAATTGGGCGGATGCGAATCTGCCAGCCATTGTCGAAGCCTGGTATCCCGGTGAAGAAGGCGGCACGGCAGTGGCCGGACTCCTGGCTGGCGACTTCAGCCCTGCCGGGCGCCTACCGGTTACGTTTTATAAATCCGCCGCTCAACTGCCTGCGTTCGACGACTACTCGATGTCGAAACGTACTTACCGCTACTTCGGCGGTGAGCCCCTCTACCCATTCGGCTACGGCCTCAGCTACACAACGTTCCGGTATGGGAAACCCACCGTCGACAAGGCCACGGTCGCGGCCAACGGGGAGGTGACTGCAAGCGTAGAAGTCGAGAACACGGGCGTCATGGCGGGCGACGAGGTCGTCCAACTTTATCTCACCCACGCCGGAGTTCCCGCCGCTCCGATCCGCTCCTTGAAGGGCTTCCAGCGCGTTCATCTGGACCGCGGCGAGAAAAAGATGGTTTCGTTCGTCTTGCGTGACAGGGACCTAGGCATCGTCGATGAAGCCGGAAAGCACCGGATTGTACCGGGCAAGGTAGGCCTTTGGATCGGTGGAGGCCAGCCGGTTGGTCGCGTGGGTCTCCCTCGCGCCACGGGCGGACTTGCTGAATTCACGATCCTGGATGAGTCGACGCTGCCCGACTAAGCCGATCCGCGGGCGCAGGAGTATTTTGGAGGACAGTTATTATTAGCCGAAGATGTTCGTATTTAAGAAATCATTACGAAACTTGCCTTTCGGATCAAACTTATTAGCGAGCCCGACAAACTCCGTCAGTCTCCCGCCATACACCGAACGCAGTTGCGCCGGAGACATCGCGAACAACTTTCCCCAATGCGGTCTCGCTTTAAACGGAGCGAGTTCCTTTTCAATCACCGGCAAAAGCGCCCTGACCGCTGGCCAGTCTGGCTTCCACGTAAAGTGCAACGTCACGGATGCCTGTTTGTAGCACGGGCTCATCAGCAAATCATCGGCGGCAATGGCGCGAATTTCCGAAATCAACAGGTGTGGACCAATCTGATCCCGGAGCCGTTCCACTGCCAGAATCGCTTCCACAGCGTGTTCCCGCGGCACAAAGTATTCCGATTGGAGTTCCTTACCCGCGCTCGGTGTAAAACCCATGCGGAAGTGCGGCAGCCGCTCGTACCAAGGCCCAGGTACGCCCATCTGTTCTGTACAGTTCTCCGCGGAAAGCTCTGCGATAGGGTGCAAGTTCTTCGTCGCTAACTTCGCACCGTAAAACTCTGGCTTCGCATCGAGGGCCTGCCCCTTTTCCGTCCGGCTCTTGAGCCACACTTCATTGATCCGTTGTTTCTGCCAGTCGGTAAACAAGCTCACACTGTAGGCGCTAGCCTCAATCGCGTCAAAGTGATCGGCCATCTGTCGCAGCGGAAGGTTTTCATAAACGTACTGACGCATCGAGAAAGTGGGTTGGACGTCCAGCGTGATGTTCGTAATCACGCCAAGCGCCCCGAGTCCAACCACCGAGCCGCGGAAGTCCGCTCCGTCTTTTGCGCGGGAAAGCTTCACCACTTGCCCGGCCGCCATCACAAATTCCAGTGCCGCCACAGCCGTCGCAAGATTGCCGTTCTTCTCGCCAGAGCCATGCGTAGCCGTGCTGCACGCCCCCGCCACGGAAATATGCGGCAACGAAGCCAGATTGTGTAACGCGAAGCCCTTGTCGTGAAGAATGGGAGACAGCTTTCCATAGGTAACGCCAGCACCCACAGTGACCGTACGTGCAGCACTGTCAACGACAATCTCCTCCATCGGCTTCAGGGATAGCAGATAGTCGCGACTATCCGCGATCGTGTTAAAGCAATGCCGCGTCCCCAGCACCTTCATGCGGTTCTGCTTCTTCACGAACGCCCGCACCTCCTCCAACGACGCCGAAGACTCCAATCGCTCGGTGCTGTACCCGATGTTCCCCGCCCAATTCGTAATCTTGTCAGCTCCAGCCCACGCCATCATCGGCGCAACGAAGCGGCTTCCCATCACCGCTGCAGCTAGCTTGAGAAACGTTCTCGTATTCATCGTAGGGTCTCACCCGGACGCAGATCTCCGTCCAACACCATATACCCTTCCGCCCTCAGAGGGGGGGCGACCGCATTTAGTTTCTGCCGGGCGACTTCCTGGAGCGAGAAGCTCTTCTTCCCGGACGCAATCGACCCGATGCTTTCTTGAACCGCGATCGTGCGCATTGCTAACTCTTCGCTTGCCACGATTTCATGCTGAAGAGGTTTTCTCGCCGGTGGCCTTCGCCTCTGGGTGCCCGTGTTCCGCGGCTGCGTGCTCAATTGTTGAGTTGACTTGGCCGCCAATCAGAAATGCCAGTCCAGTGACATAAAACCAAAGCATGAGGATCATTACGGCACCCAGCGAGCCGTAGGTCATGGTGTAACTGTTGAAGAAATGCAGGTAGGCGCGCAAAGCGGCAGAGGCAGAGGCCCACAGCAGCACTCCCACAACGGAGCCAGGAGTGATCCAGTACCAGTGCTGCTCCTTCACGTCGGGGGCGTAGTAGTAGATGACTGCAAAGGCGACCACAACGAATGCCAACGCAAGAGTCCACTGCAGAACGCCGCCTGCGATGGAAAAAACTGACGGAAGCCCGACTTCGCGACCAAGCAGGACGAATAGCTTCCTGCCAGCGAACACGAACAAGAGCGCAAAAGTTACAAGCACGGACATCGCAATCGTTAGTCCGACGGACATCACACGAACTTTGAGCCAGGAACGTCCTTCGTGCACTTCGTATGCCGCATTCAGCGTTGACATCAGCTGTGTCATGCCGCCGGACCCGGCATACAGGGCAAAGAACAGACCAAAAGTGAGTTTCCCCGCGGCGTGCTGAGTGACCTCGTTGAGCGTACTCAAAAGCAAACCATATGCGGATGGTGGCAGCGCGTCCTCCAGATAGAAAAACATGTCATCCCGAAGCCGGCTCCCGCCAGAGGCAAATATTCCGAGTAGCGCGACGAGAAAGAAAAGCATCGGAAAAACTGCCAGGAGAAAGTTGTACGCCAGTTCATAGCCACGGTTGATGAGATCGGTTTGATCGATTCCACCCCACACACGCCTTGCGAGTTCTCTCCAGTCCAATCCTCCCAAAGCCCATATTGAGGAGAGCTGTTGCTCCGTAGTGAGTGCGGACTCAGCCATAAGATTGGAGCCACTGATTATGAGCTCGCAAGGAAACGTCCGTTGCTCAGGCGATCTCTCTTGCAGCGCTTTCTTGCAGGCTTGGATGCGATTTCTCCCGAACCGGTCGCTGGTCTCCATCCACCGAAGGCAATCCTCACCACACGCATCGCCCCTGCCGCATTCGGCAGACTGAGAGAGGGTGGAACTAGCACGTCTTCCACTGGAAAATCGGGGAGATGCTGTACGTTCGCTCCTTCAAGTTGAACCACTCTTCAGCGGTTCCTCGAAGGCTGAGCAAACCAAAACCGATTCGTGCCATCCAAGAAAACCGAATCGTTCCGAAGTGTCTGCAATGATTCGCATTGGCGCTCCGCCTCAATGGTGGTGCGGACGGAGTGGGAATAAGCGGGAATCATGCGCAGCAGAAAAACTGATTTTCGAGCATTCGTGCGTTTCCCATCAACTCCTGCCGCGATTCTGCCGGTTATCGTTGGGCTGCTTTTCGCCAGCATTGCGGTCGCACAGACACAGACGCAGACTCCCGCAACAGCGCCCCAGGTGCGGGACGTGCTGCCGTCTTACGAGGGTCAACCGGTCGTTTCCGTTGAACTTGCCGGGCGGCCTGATCTTGATGAGAAGACCTTGCGCCCTTTCCTGGCGCAGAAGCAAGGGGAAGCCTTTTCTCAAGCCAAGGTGGACCAGACGATTTCCGCGTTGAAAAACAGCGGGAAGGTGAAAGAGGTTGAGTTGGAAATCCGCCCGCAGGCAAACGGCATCCGCATCCTCTTCATCTGCCAGCCAGCACTCTATTTCGGGTTATTTGATTTTCCCGGGGCCGCGGGCAAGTTTACCTATTCCCGGTTGCTGCAAGTTTCAGACTACCCACCGCGGGGCGCCTATTCCGCCGTCGATGTGGGAACCTCCCAGGCCTCCATCCTTAAGTTCCTGCAACAGAATGGCTACTTCGAGGCTCAGGTAAGGCCTGAGACTTCGATCGACGCAGCTCATGGTTTGGTGAATGTGGCTTTTCACGTCAAGCTGAATCGTCATGCCAAATTTGGGAAGGTGTTTTTGGCTGGCGCTCCCCCGGCCCAGGAGCCCCAACTGCAGAAGGCGTTGAAGGCTTGGATGACTCGGATTCGCGGATCCGCAATCCGCTCAGGCCAGTCGTATTCCTTGAAGAGAACGCAAAATGCCACGCTGTTTCTCGAAACGCAATTGATCAACCACAACTATCTCGGAAGCCGGGTGAAGCTAGCGGCCGCTGAGTACGATACGAAGACGAATCGAGCCGACCTTCGATTCGAAGTCACACCCGGTTCGCTGGCGCGCGTTACGGTGGAGGGCGCACACTTATGGGCGCGTACACGGAAAAAGCTGCTGCCGATCTATCAGATTGCTGGCCTGGATCCGGAACTGATTCAGGAAAGCCGGGAGAATCTGCGATCGTATTTTCAGGCGAAAGGGTACTTCGACGTCGCTGTGCAATCGGAGATTCAGCCTACCCAAGAGCCGGCCCAAGGTGTGCAAGGTCAGTCCGGACAAAATATTGTCTTCCGCATTATTAGAGGTGGACGCCACAAGGTGAAGGACGTCTCGGTCGCTGCCGGCGAGCAACTCCCGCAAGACCGATTGCACGAGCAAGTAAAGGTTCGCAAAGCGAGATTCTTTTCTCACGGCGCCTTCAGCGAACGCCTGGTGAAAGCCAGTGCGGACAATCTGAAACGCCTGTACCAGGCGGAAGGTTACAGCAGTGCCACAGTGACGCCCGAGGTGAAAAGGGACGGCGGGAATATTTCCGTGGCCTTTCGCGTGAACGAAGGCCAGCAAGATATCGTGGCTGCATTGCAGGTTGTTGGCAACGACACCGTCTCAATTTCCAGTTTGGCGCCACGTGGGTTGCAGATCACGGAAGGGCGGCCTTACTCCGCGAAGAAGGTGGACGACGACCGCAACCAGATTGGCGCGCAATACCTCCGAATGGGTTACCTGAATTCGAATTTTCGTGCTACGGCACACCCGCAAGGGAAAGACCCGCATAGGCTTGAGGTGACCTACACCATTGCTGAAGGTCCGAAGGTCATTGTGGATTCCGTCGTCACGCTGGGAGCAAAGAACACACGACAGTCTTTGATTGATAAGACAGTGCAGCTACACTCCGAGGCTCCCTTGCGGGAGGACGATTTGCTGGCGGCTGAAGGACGTCTTTACACACTCGGAATTTTCGACTGGGCCGAAATCGACCCTCGCCGCCAGGTCACGACGCAAACAGACGAAGACGTCCTGGTGAAGTTGCACGAGTCGAAGCGCAATGATATGCGGTACGGGTTCGGTTTCGAGGTTGTGAATCGCGGCGGGAGTATTCCCAGCGGAACCGTTGCGCTGCCGGGGATACCGCCTGTCGGATTGCCGTCATCTTTCAAGACGAGCCAGAAAACCTTCTGGGGGCCACGAGGAACGTTCCAATACGTGAGGCACAATTTTCTCGGTTTGGGACAAACATTGACATTTGCCGCGCTAGGGGCACGCTTGGTCCAGCGAGGCTCCGCTTCTTATGTGAATCCGCACTTTGTTGGAACTGATTGGGGCTCGAACCTCACGATATCGGGCGAGCGAAACAGCGAGAATCCGATCTTCACTGCGCGGTTCGGCGATTTCAGCTATCAACTCGAAAGGTCTTTGAATGCGGCGGCAACGAAAACTCTTTCGCTTCGCTACGACTACCGCCAGGCGACCCTTACAAACTTAATAATCCCGGATCTTGTGGCGCCAGAAGATCTTCATGTGCGACTCTCCACGCTCTCCACTACCTACATCCGCGATACTCGCGACCACGCGCTGGACGCGCACAAGGGCATGTATCAAACCGTCGAGGTCGCGTTCAATCCAAAAGCGCTCGGGTCGAACGTGAATTTCGCTCGCCTCCGCGCGCAACAAGCCTATTACCGCAATATGGGAAAGGGCGTTGTTTGGGCCAACAGTTTACGAATTGGAATCGAGCAGCCATTCGCCAATAGCCGCGTTCCGGTGAGTGAGCTGTTCTTTTCGGGCGGTGGCAGCACGTTGCGGGGATTCCCGCTGAACGGCGCCGGGCCGCAGCGTACTGTCACCGTTTGCGGTAACCCCTCCGACCCTGCCACCTGTTCGCTCATTCGCGTGCCGACTGGAGGTCGCGAACTCTTAATCCTGAATTCAGAAGTCCGCATTCCCCTCCCCATTAAAAAGGGACTCGGGATCGCGGTTTTCTATGACGGCGGAAATGTGTTTCGGTACGTGGGGTTCCGCGATTTTGCCTCGAACTACACAAATTCGATTGGAGCAGGACTGCGGTATGAAACGCCAATTGGCCCGGTGCGTATCGATCTTGGGCACAATCTGAACGCGTTAGCGGGAGTGAAAGCAACACAGCTCTTTATCACTCTGGGGCAATCTTTTTGAAAGAGGCACTCTTAGTTGAAGTAACCATTTTGAAGGAGCAATCGTTTTGAACGCACGGCCACAACCTCCCTTCTCCGGCTTCGGATCTCCCCGGGCCATTCCGCCCTGGCAGACGAGGACGAACCGTGGAAAGTGGAAGAGGATCGCGGGATGGATAGCCGCGGGTTTGGGCGCAGCCATTTTGTTTCTGGTTGTAGCTATCGTCGCACTACTGCACAGTGACCGGTTCCATGCCTATCTTTTGCGGACTGCGCAGGAAAAGGCGAGCGCAGCTCTGGGCAGTGACGTTCAAATACGGAACTATGCCCTGCACTGGTCGGGCATGAGCTTCAGCATTGACGCGTACGGAGTGGTGGTACACGGTACACCCCCGTATTTCGAACCGTCCTTAGTCGAGGCGGACACGCTCCACGTCGGTATCACTATTGCTTCGCTCCTCCGCAGATCCTGGTACGTGAATGAACTTCGCCTGGAACATCCGGTGGCACGAGTCTTTATCGACCGGAACGGTCGTACGAATCTGCCACCCGCAAATAAGCAAGATGCAGGCTCTGCTTCGAATCCCGCCAAAGCGTTCGATCTTGGGATTCGGCATCTCGTACTGGAACGCGGCGAGATTTATTTCAACAACCGTGAGAGCGACTTGAGTGCTGACCTACGAGACTTCTCACTACAGTCTGCCTTTGAGTCCGTCGCGAAACGCTACACCGGATCCGTTTCGTACCGTGATGGACATCTCCAGCTGAAAAACACGAAAACCTTGGGACACGGCCTCCAGGCCCATTTTGCAGCGACTCCGGCAGAGTTCCGCTTGGAAAGCGCGGTGCTGCAATCGGGCAACTCACGCCTCACGGCTGTGGGAAACATTCGCGATTATTCTCGGCCGCAGATGCATTTCACCTATGAAGCTTCGATCGACAGTGGCGAAGTACGGGGGATTTTGAACAATGCCTCGTTGCCAAAAGGAATGATTCAGGCATCTGGAGTCCTGGACTACGTCAGTCAGCCCAACCGGCCTCTCCTGGCAACATTAAGAGCAGATGGAGACCTGCGCAGTAACGGCCTGACCGTCAACAGCCAGAATGCCACGGTGCAATTTCGTGATATCGGCGCACATTATTCCGTCGCCAAGGGCGACGCTACCGTGAGCGGAATCCGCGCCCAAGCGCTGGGAGGCTCTCTCGATGGCACATTGACGATGCGCGATCTCACTGGCGCAACGAGATCGCATTTGTCGGCGTCAGCACGCAGCTTGTCGACCTCTGAATTACAAGCTGTCCTGCGGAACACGATCAAATCGCAGGCCGCTGACCAAATCGTCGTCCGAGGCGCGGTGAATGCGACCGCTGACGCAACCTGGGGCGCAACGATGGAAGATAGTGTGGTCCGGGCCGACGCCACGTTGAAGGCCGATGCGCAGACGGCACGGGGTGGCAACGCGACGCCTATTCAAGGCGATCTGCACGCGAGATACGCCGCCAAAGGCGGACAACTCTCGCTCGCGAATAGCCGCGTCCAAACGCCGAACACTTCCGTGACCCTCGACGGCACCATTAGCAAGAATTCAACTCTCAGCATACGTGCGGATGGCAAAGACCTGCATGAGCTTGAGACCATTACAGAGGCATTCCGGCCGTCGGGTTCGGAACCGCTCGCAATGTACGGCCGCGCCAATCTAACCGCGAAAGTTACGGGCTCGACCCAGAATCCGCAACTGACCGGGCAGTTGATGGCGGAGGATCTGCGTTTGAAAGGCAGCTCGTGGAAGCTTCTCCGGACGGGCATCGCGGCGGGGCCGTCCCAGGTCCGGCTCGAAAATGGGGAACTTGATTCGGCGACGCAAGGTCGCATCACTTTCAAGGTCATCACGGATCTGCAGCGGTGGTCGTTTACGAAGTCGAGCGAGTTCCAGTTGCAGGTCAACGCTTCAAAGATCAACGCTTCTGATCTGTTGGTCGCGACGGGCTCGACGGTTCCTGTCAGCGGCACGCTCTCGGCGGATATCGCCGCCGATGGCACCCAGCTTTCGCCGAAGGGACATGGCACGGTCAGTCTGGCATCCGGGCGAATTGACGGCGAAACCGTGCGGGCGGCGACTGTACAGTTTCACGGTACCGGCAACCAGGTGAACGCAAATCTCAAAGTCGAACTTCCGGCCGGCACCGCGAATGGCAATGTTATTTATGAGCCCGCCACGGAAACCTATACGGCCGAATTGCATGCGCCGGCACTGAAACTGGATCAACTGGAAACCGTGAAGGCCCGGAATCTGGAGATGCAAGGCGCCTTGGAGATAAACGCGACCGGCAAAGGCACGATTCGGGACCCTCAAATGCAGGCGACTATTCTAATTCAGGAATTGCAAATCCGTGATCAAGTCATGCGAGGGCTGAAGCTGCAAACCGAAGTCTCCAACCACGTTGCGAACTTTACGTTAGATTCGGATGTATTGGACACGCACGCCGGGGGTCACGGAAAGGTTGAACTGCAAGGCGAGTACATGGCGGATGTGAGCTTCGATACGCAGGCCATTGCCATTGCTCCCCTCGTAGCGATTTACATGCCGTCGCAAGCTGGGAACCTGAACGGCCAGACTGAGGTGCACGGCACATTACGCGGACCCTTGAAAGACCGGCAACGAGTGGAAGCGCATGTGTCCATTCCGCGGCTCGCGCTGAATTACAAGAACAACATTGACCTGTCCGCCGAAGGTCCGATCCGCGCTGACTACGCGGGTGGGGTGCTAAAACTACAACGCGCTGTGATTCGCGGTACGGGCACAGAGGTCACGCTGCAAGCAACCGTCCCGATGGAGCAAACGGCCCCAACATCAGTCTTCGTGCGCGGCGTCGTAGATCTTCGCCTCGCCGAGCTTGCCAACAGTGACATCACGAGCGGTGGAGAACTTCGGTTCGATATCGACTCGAGCGGTCAACGTTCCGATCCGAACCTTCAGGGACAAATCAAGATTGTGAATGCGAGCTTCGCCACGACGGGCGCTCCGCTTGGTTTGCGGAACGGCAACGGCGTGCTAACGCTTACGCGGAACCGCCTGAACGTTACCCAGTTCCAGGGCAGCATGGGAGGCGGTAACGTGACTGCGAGCGGAGGTGTGGTGTACCGCCCGAAACTCCAGTTTGACTTAGCGATGGCAGCGCAAGGAGTGCGGGTCCTTTACGATCAAAATATCCGCACGACGCTGAACTCGAACCTATCACTTACCGGAACTTATAAGGACGCACTCCTGACAGGGCAGCTGGGTGTGGAACAGGTTTCGTTCACTTCCGACTTCGATGTTTCGGATTTAATGCGCCAATTTAGTGGCGACGTTCCACCTCCACCCACGCAGGGTTTCGGGCAGAATTTGCGGCTCGAGGTCGCAGTAGAGACTCCGGGCGGCCTGAATCTGACAAGCAGGACGTTGAGCGTGGCCGGCTCGGCGAACCTGCACGTCCGAGGAACG
>Ga0137403_10004128_pt2 | contig 13491 bp, 6 predicted proteins | sample CZOMad2_1_16fung_FD_122057 | JGI IMG/M metagenome (GOLD analysis project Ga0137403, IMG submission 122057) | Vadose zone soil fungal communities from Angelo Coast Range Reserve, California, USA - CZOMad2_1_16fungal (Hybrid Assembly) | ecosystem: Environmental > Terrestrial > Soil > Vadose zone... | reverse complement strand
TCCTCGGTAATCTGGAGTTGCTCCTCGAGCGGGCCGCGATCCGCGACGATTACAACTCGGGCGACAGCGTGCAACAGAATCCGGTCGGCCTCAGGCATCAAATCGGAACGGCGCAGAAAAACGCCGCCCGGTTTATCAATTAACGCATGCGAACCGCTTATGCGGACAAGCCGCTGCAATTCATCCTGCAAAGACTGAAGGTAGGTGGCTGAATGATCATTCAAGACAACCAGGTCAAAGACGAGCCCTTTCAATCGCAGGTATTCGTGGCCGCGAAGGAGCTGGCGGACCATGCCCAAATCGCTCTCTTCTTTGATGCGCACGAGAGCGATCGGCAGGTCGCCGCTTATGCCATAAGGCCAGAGGCCCGATTGATCTCTGGTGTTGAGCGCAAGGACGTGTGAGCGCGGCCGGAGCGACGGATCCGAATAGAGCAATCGCCCCGCTAGCCGTTGGAATTGATGAGCCTCATCGGCGTCCATTTGCAAGTGACGCATCTCGACCTGGGCCTTGGTCCATGCCAATCCTGATTCGCGTTCGAACGCGTAAGGGTTGTGGTATTTGTCCGCGAGCCTTAGCGCGTCGTCTCGCGAGTGCGCTATCCCTGTAACAAATGTGATGCGAGCAGTTTCGCTCGGAGCCAGCCGCACGCGCTGTCTGAGGGAGAAGATGGGGTCGAGCACTGCGCCGACTGTATTTGAAAGCGGGCGGCCCTCGATCACCGCCACCGGGTCGGCAGGGGTATGACCGCGGCCCAGGAAGCGGGCGCGATCGGTTTCGTATTGCACCGCGCCGACGGTCTCACCATCCACTATGACCACGTGCATGCCCCAAACTTCTTCTTCGTCCGCCGAGCGCCTTCGGCGCGTCGCGAGCAGACCGTTTTCGCTTGCGATGAATTCGGTCTGGACGAAGAGATTGCTGAAGGCCGGATGCCCGGCGTCAGCGGCTCCGGGTGCGAGCACCACTTCCATATAGCTAGTCAATTCAATGTCGCGCGAGCGATTGGTATTATTGGTGACACGTATGCGCCGCAGCTCGGTGTTGTCTTCAGGCGAGACGATGATCTCCGTGCGGGTGACAATTCCTGCATCGCTGCGGCGGAACTCTGCTTTGTCTTCGGCCAAAGCAACTTCGTAGGATTGCGGCTTGCCGGGGATTGGCAGATGGCCGGCGGACCAGACCGCACCGCTGCGAAGATCGCGCAGGTAGCAGAAGGTCCCCCAGTTATCGCGTGTCACGTCTTCGCGCCATCGGCTGATCGCGATCCCGCCGCAAGTCGAGTAACCGGAACCAGCCGTGGTCACGACCACAGAATAATCACCATTGGAGAGCAATTGCGTACGCGGAGTCGGCAGGTCCGCCGAGTCGTATCGCCGAGGGTCGGGCAACGTGAGAATTCTACGAAAGCCATCGGCCCTGACTTCTTCCGCGCGCGGTTTAACCAGGTCCACGCCGCGCGGAATACGCTCTTGCAACAGTAGCTCGGTTGCTTGCACAAGCGGCTCGGAATGAAACCGCCGTTGCATTACTTTCTCGTTCAGCAGATTGTCGAGGGCGACCAGGATCATTCCTTGATGGTGGGCCATGAATGCTTTGATGAGAACGCTCCGTTGTTCCGGTTGCAGGCGCTCTTTCGTGTAATCGATCGCTTCATAAAAGCCGTAGGAGGTGAGGGCGCCTTCGCGAACCAGCCGCCGCATGTTCTCAAGCGCCCCCCGCGGGTCGACCATTGCCGCAAGCGCGGTCGAGTAGGGAGACACAACCAGATCGTCACTCAACCCGCGCTTGAGTCCAAGACCAGGGATACCAAATGGCCCGTACTGGTAATTGAGTTGCAGATCGCGGGCGTTGTACGCGGACTCCGAGACTCCCCACGGAACGCTGCGCTCGCGGCCGTACTCGATCTGGCGCGCAACTATGGCGCGGTGTGTCTGATCGAGAAGCGTGCCGGGGTAGCCGCGCATGATCAGGAGGGGCATCAGGTACTCGAACATCGTAGCCGTCCAGGATATCAGCGCGCGGCTTCCATCAACCTGAGTGAGCGCGCGCCCCAGATGAAACCAGTGCTCCTGTGATACGTCCCCCTTCGCAATTGCGATGAAGCTCGCCAAACGGGCCTCTGAAGCGAGCAAGTCATAAAACGAGTTGTCGCGGCGGCCATCGGTCACGTTGTACCCGATGATGAAGACTTTTCGCTCTGCGTCATACAAGAAGCGAAAGTCCATCGCCCCGATCATATCCTCGCAGCGCCGGGCACATTCGGTATAGCGCGTAGCAAGCTCCGTCGTCGTTTGAGAGGATTGCTCCAGATGGCTCGTCAGGACGTCGAGTCCTCTGAGCGCCTTTTGGCGCTTCTCGCTTGAAGACTGCTCGATCTTCCTGCGAAGCTCAACAAATCCCGCGCGAGCCTTGTCGCAGATGGCCGGCAGTTCGTCGAGAGTTGGAACGCGGTCAAGGGAGCCGAGAATGTTCGCCCACTCGGCGGCTACCTCCTCGGAACAACTCACAACGGCCTGATCAATCTGCGCCGAAAAGGCGAGTGTCCACGGCGTAAGAATCGCCAGATCCCGGCGATGCTCACGCAATTGATGTATCAAAGAGCGTATCCACGAGATCAGTTGCTCGAATTGTCCGCTTTCGTGTTCGTGCGAGAGAGCATTCACAATGTCTTCAATCTCAACCACTCGCCTCGAAAGAATTTGGGAAAGACCGACCCATGTCGACAACGAATTCGGTGCTTCGCTCGAGAGGCTCGCCCCGCACGCCTCGATCTCGCCGCGCAGTTGTTTGAGCGTGACCGCTCCCGTGCTTTGCCGAAGTGCCCCGATCTTTGCCGCCTCCTCTCGCATTAGTGCGACCGTATCGATCAACCCTTCAATCGCCTGCATGTTGAACACCGGCTGGTCGCCAACCTCGATGCAGACCTGTTTGAGAGCCAGCAAGTGCCCGGCAAGATTTCCGCTGTCTACAGTTGAGACATACTGCGGCGAGAGTGGGGCGAGCGTCCTGGTGTCGTACCAGTTGAGAAAGTGGCCGTTAAAACGGTCGAGCTTTTCCATCGTGGTGAAAGTAAGCTCGAGGCGCTCGACCAGCTCGAGCGTGCCTACGTAACCAAAATCGCGTGCGGCCGCGGTTGATAGCAACAACAGCCCAACGTCAGTCGGTGAAGTGCGATGCGCGACGATCGGCTTGGGGTCTTCCTGGTAGTTGTCGGGGGCGAGCCAGTTGTCATCCGCTCCAACGAAAGTCTCAAAGAATTTCCAGGTGCGCCGGGCAACCAGTCGCGCGAGACGCTCGTCATCTGCTCCGAGCGCCTCGTCTTCGTCGTGCAGCTGGCGGCTAACAAGGTATGCGATCAATGGTGACGCCGCCCACACGATGAGAAACGGCGACGCGACCACCAGCGCGGCAGAATGAGTGAGCGCGACAAGAAGAGCAATGCCGAGCGTGAGAACTTCGGCAGGCCACATGAACTGCCAGAAGGCTCTCAGATCGTGCGCGCTTCCTCTGTCAGCCTCCGCTGCGGTCACCCACTCGAGCAGTTTCTTCTTTGAAATAAGCTTGCGATAGAAAGTGAGCGCAATCGCGTGAGCTTGCAAATATGCCTGGTGCGCTATGACCGCAAATGAAAGCGCGAACTGTGCGGTGTTGGTTCGAACATCACCCCAGACGCTCCAGAAGTGACTGGTCCAGGGGATGCCGCGCGGGTGAAGCAGCAATGCATTGGTAACGTGGGCGTAAACCGGAAACGCCAGGATCACAAGGATGGCGAGCGTCCATAGCAGGGCCGAGCCTGGCAGCACGGTCCATGCTGCTGCGAGCCAGAGCACCATTGTTGGAGCGACCAGGCTTCTCCTCAGGTTATCGAGTATCTTCCAGCGGGAAATCAGCGGGAGTCGATTGCGCACCGGACGATTGCGCGCATCTCGTACGCGGCGAAAGAGCCAGCCTGCTATCTGCCAGTCACCTCGGGTCCAGCGATGCTGGCGCCTGGCATACGAGTCGTAATGCGAAGGGTAGTCATCAAGCAACTCGACATCGGTGACCAGCGCGGCGCGAGCGTACAGGCTCTCAAATAGATCGTGGCTCAACAGCAAATTCTCCGGCACGCGCCCGGCAAGCGCGGCTTCGAAAGAGTCTACGTCGTACAGTCCCTTGCCTGTGTAGCTCCCTTCTCCGAATAGATCCTGGTACACATCGGAGACTGCCGTTGTGTACGGGTCCACGCCCGTGTGTCCTGAGAAGATCCGCGCGAAATGTGAACGCGAAGAGCTTGCAAGGGTCATGCTGACGCGAGGCTGAAGGATGCCATATCCTTCGGTCACCCGATTCAGTCGCGGGTCGAGACAAGGCTGGTTGAGCGGGTGCAGCGCCGTGCCGATGAGCCGCCGCGCGCTGCCGCGAGGCAGTTGAGTGTCGGAATCCAGAGTGATCACATAACGGACCTTTGCCAGAAGAGCCGGCTCGGCCGTGGCTACGATATAGCTGGTGTCGCCGGCGCCGCGAAGCAGGCGATTGAATTCATGTAGCTTGCCCCGTTTTCGCTCCCAACCCATCCACTTCCCTTCCACCGGATTCCATTTGCGACGGCGGTGGAACAGGTGGAAGCGCTCAGGCCCGGGCTCGTCGTAGCGAGCATTCAACTCTTCAATGCCTCTCGTCGCCGTCTCGAGCAAACGGTCATCATCAGGCAGGTCCTCCAGCGCGGCGTCCGCGAAATCTCCGAGAAGCGCAAAATAAATATTCTCATCGCGATTTGCCAGAAAATGCACTTCGATATTCTCGATCAGCGCGCGCACTGTCTCTTCGCTCGTGAAGATGGTGGGGATGACGACGAACGTTCGAGCAGTTTCCGGCGTGCCCGCCGCTGTGTTCATCTTAGGCAGCGGATTTGGCTTGAAGAGGATCGTTACGTCGAGGTTCAACGCGCTCAACACCAAATCGCTAACGGGGACGATCAATAGCAGACTAATTGCAATCAATGCCGCCGGAGAGCCGCCTGAAACAAAAGCGTACAAGAGGAAGGGAGCGAGAAAGAGACCCGTCATTACCGCGAAGGTGCCCAGATATGCGCCTGTCGGATGCTTGAGCACGCGCCTAAAAACCCGCTCGCCCCAACCCGCGCGATAGTGGACCTCCTCTTCGAGCTGTGCGCGTCCCCGATCAATCAGATAGTAGCCGACGTGAGCTCGGCGACGATCATCCGCAGCCGAGTTTTCTGCCTTCGCTGCCAATGTCAGAGCGTGGCGGGCGATCTCCTGCTCGGACGACTTTGTGCGTCTGGCAATCTTCTCAATAACGTGGCGATAACGATCACGCGTCGCGAAGTCCATCGATGAGTAAGCGCCAATTGGATCGGTGGCCAGTATCGGATCTACGTGGCTGACGCTTTCGAAGAAATCCTTCCAGTCGAGCGTCGACAGCAAGCGCATGCTCGTGATTATGTTGCCTACGGTAGCTTGAGCGGCGGCTTGCCGCTGATGCTCTACGTGAACAATCTGCTCGGTCGTTGTGCCCTCGCCGGCGAGCTGTTCCTCGACCCAATCCAGCGCAGGCCACACTTCGGGGTCCTGATCGCGAAGCCGTTGCGTAAGCTGAACGATGAATGCTCGATCGAGGCGCCTGGACTTTCCCATCGCCGCCTGAAGTTGCCCGATCAGCTCGTCCGGCTGTCGCCCGGCGATCTCAAGGAGCTTGTCAGCGAGTTTGTCGGCCTCCTCGCGCGCATTGCGCGCGGCGACTATGCGCGTCGCAAGACGCCGCAGGTTTTCCACGAGGGCGACTCTCAATGTGATCGCGATCGCCCACAACTCGCCGATCGACAGAGGCGTCACCTGCTGGTAGGAACGTATGAAGCGCGCGAGGGTGTCGGCGTCAAGACGGCTGTCGGTGTGAGCGATCAGCGCCAACGCGATTGCATAGACGCGCGGGTAGCCTTGAAGCTCACCTCGATCGAGCTTGGGGAGTTGTCTGTAATAGCCTTTCGGCAGGTCTCGGCGAATCTCGCGAAGTTGTTCTTCGATGATATGAAAGTTGTCGACCAGCCATTCGGCCGCGGGCGACACGGAGCGCTCGTTGCGAATCGCCTCGGCCAGCGCTCGATAAACGGCTACCAGCTTGCGGCCGTTCTCTTCTAATCGCGGGAGAAGCCGCCGGCCACGACCGGGGTGGGAAGATACCGAGTGCTCAGCGGCCAACTCGGTCGCATATTGCTCGAGACGCTCGACGCTGAATAGCTCTTCCCGAATCGGGTCTTCAGTTGAATTGTAGTCAGAACGACTTGTTCCCTGGAATGAACTCATGAAGAGTCAGCCATGCTCAGCGTGTGCAACCGACGAAGAAAGTCCACCATTGCAGCATACCATCCTGAAACTGCTGACGCGATGCCGATTCGAGAAGCACGGCGCACATCGGGTGTGATTAAAAGTGGACTTGGTTCTGGATCAAAACCTGTCCTTCTCATTAACACCTCAATTCATTGAGGTGTTGGAGCGGGCTTCGATTGGCCCTAACTGTTTCAACAGTTTTTCTGGAAGGTCGAATAAACCGTTGAAACGGTTCCAGTTCACCCGGCCGCGCCCAACACCCCACTGAACGTGGGGTGTTAATGAGAACCAGACTCGCACACGCGAGTCAGTGGGTGATGTCAAGAGCCCGCCTCCTCAGAAGTCCCACTTTTAATCACACCCGCGCACATCAGAGAGTCACGATGATGGTCTCTTATCCTACGAGTTGGCGCTTCACTGAGCTTCCAGCAGCTCCGAGTTCGCTTGCTGAATCTCTTGCGGGAAGGTGCGAAGAGCCGCAATGATCCGGGCTCTGAGATCCCTCACAACAATCGGCTGGTCAGCCGCCACATCGTAGCTCTCGCCAAGGTCCACATTCATGTCAAAGAGCTCCGGCGTCACTAACCGCACGTTCTTCTGCTGTCCTGAAGCCGCTGTGTATCGCGGAATGTTCCAGCGCGCGACGTGAATTTTCCAGCGCCCCGCGCGCGCGGTTTGAAGGTAAGGGCCGTCAAAGAAGAGGTAGACATTCTCCGGACTCTTCGTCTCCTTTCCAAGCAGAAACGGCAGGATGCTCTTGCCGTCTAACGGCTGCTTCGATGCAGCGGCAATGTTTCTTTCACCAGCCAGTGCCAGCGCGGTCGGAAAGAAATCAATGGTGGCAACCGGTTCATCCGAGACTCCGCCCGCCCGGATGCTCCCGGGCCAACGCACGATGCCCGGCTCGCGCACGCCGCCGTCGTAGGTCCATCCCTTGCGCCCCCGCAGCGGTCCGGCGCTGCCCTGATACCACGGTCCATTGTCGCTCGAGAAGAAGACGATCGTGTCGCGATCGAGACCAAATCGCTGCAGTGCGTTCAGAACTTCACCCACGCTCCAGTCCAATTCCTCGACCACGTCGCCATAGAGTCCACCGGCGGACTTCCCTCTGAACCGCTCCGATGCGTGTAGCGGGATGTGTGGCATGTTGTGCGCGAGGTAGAGAAAAAAAGGCTGCCCCTTTGCGCGCTCGATGAAGCTGATAGCCTCTTCGGTGTAGCGTCGCGTGAGCGTGTCCTGTTTCGCCGGCTCCTCGACCACATCGTCATTGCGCATGATGGGAGTCGGAGTCATGTCGTTGCTATAAGGGATGCCGAAGTAGTAATCGAAGCCGTGATCGATCGCGCGATGCGGGCGCACGCGCCCCAAATGCCACTTGCCTACGCAGGCCGTCGCGTAGCCCCGCTCCTTGAGGGCTCGCGCCACGGTCGTTTCAACCTGAGGCAAGCCGGTTTTGTCCGTAGGAAAAAGCACGTTTGCCAACCGCATCTGATCGACGCCCATTCTGGCGGCATAGCGCCCGGTCATCAGCGCGGCCCTGGAAGGCGTGCAGATCGGCGAGACTGAATAGAAGCTGGTGAGTCGCAATCCTTCGGCAGCCATGCGATCGATGTTCGGCGTCTTGATCGCCTTGGCGCCGTAACAACCGAGATCGCCATAGCCCATGTCGTCGACGTAGATGAAGATGATGTTCGGGCGCCGCTGCGCCGAGACTCCTTGCGGAAACGGCCACAAAGGTAGGGCTATGAAGACGATCACGAGGATTCTATTTATGAGCTTCCGCATTCACTGCCTCCTGGGACAGCTTGGGAGCGCAGGCATCCCTGCCTGCCTTGTTTTGCGAGTGAAAGAGTGACGCTTTAGCGGGAAGAGCAGGCAGGATGCTTGCGCTCCCAGGGCGCTCCAGGGACGCTCCCAGGTCAATCCTGATACGATGGATCGACTTTATCCAGCTTGCGCAAGAGCCCGGGCCAGACCAGATCGGCGCCGAGTCCCCTGGTTACTACTTCTACTTGAGCCTCGATGCCCTTGAGAATCGGCTTCGCTATCTTAATAAGTTCCGCGCCCCCGGACTCGGCCAGCAATTGAATCTCGCAGGAGCGCTCGAGGTTGTACATCGAGAGGAACGCCTCAGCCGCGTTGATGCCAATCGTTAGCAAGCCGTGGTTGCGCAAGATCAGATTGTTCTTGTCGCCAAGGTCCGAGACCAGTCTGGGCTTCTCGTCCTCGTTCAACGCGAGCCCCTCATAGTCGTGATAAGCGATCGAGGCGAGTGCGAACAACGACTGCTGCGAAATGGGAAGCAGCCCGTGCTTCTTCGCGGAGATGGCCACACCGTGTCGAGTGTGCAGGTGCATCACACACATTGCATCCTCGCGGGCCGCGTGAACGGCGCTGTGTATCGTGAATCCCGCCGGGTTAATCGGATAAGGGCTGTCCATCACTTTCTGGCCGTCGAGACCGACCTTCACCAGACTCGACGCGGTGATTTCATCGAACATCAATCCATACGGGTTGATCAAGAAATGGTGCTCGGGTCCGGGTACTCGCGCGGAGATGTGAGTGAAGATCAGATCGTCCCATCCGAAGAGCGCAGCGAGTTGATAGGCGGCCGCCAGGTCGACGCGCGCTTGCCATTCCTCGGCGGAGACTAAGTCGCGAACTGCTGCTGTCTTTGCTTGCATTTGGTTTCTCGCAGCTCCTTGCTTTTGGGTTAGAGTTAACAGCCGGTCCGTCCGTCTTTTGAGTACTCGGGCGCGCGGCGCACGGATAGCAGAATGTCACGTTCGGTGCAGAGTCCGCAAGGTTGAGCCGGACGGCACCAATCAAAAGCCAGCGACAGGACTGCGCACCCCGTTCCCGCCTTTGTTCAACACCAGCGTGTAGATCATTGTTGTGCTGACTGTCCTTGGGACCGAGCAGTTCTGGGACGGTGCGGATGTCGTAGGCGTCTTACAAACGGGGTCCCCAGGTTCGTTAAGAGTACGCAAAGGCGGGGTTGGCGTGTCAACTTGATGATACGACCACAGCGGCGTAAAATTCCGCCGACTTAGTTCCGACGGACTTGCATGTCGAGGCCATCGATGCGAACGGGCTTAAAACTGAAACCCGGCGACAAGGGGGACGCGGCTCGTGGCGGAGTATCGCGAGCGGCTGGTGAGCGTTTGGTACCGTTACTACAAGGAACGGGCAAGCATCTCAAGTTCGTCGAGTTCTCTCGGGAATTACTTCTAACCGTTATTTAGTAGTTCGCAATCTATAAAGGTTCTGCATCAGACTGCCAAGTAACTTAATAGCCGGAAGCAACGAAACCCGAAAGTAGTCTTCATCGTGACTCGGAATTAGCCACGCTGCTCCACTGAACGCGAGCGTTAGGGCAACCAAAAAGGGAGTCGGATATGGAATCATGGATTCATCTCCTCAGCGAGCTTGGTTATCCAGTGACGTCAGTCGCACTCCTTCTAATCGGTGCCTTCTTCTTCCGCCAGTTCCTCAAAACCTACCTGACCACTGTCGTACACAGGGATCTTGAAGAGGTGCGCCAAAGGAACTCCGAACAGCTTGAGGAGTTGAGACGGAGCAATTCGGCGCAGCTTCAAACGGAACTTGAAAATCTCCGCCGGAGAAACATCGAACAACTGGAGGCCGCCAAGAGGGACTATGCCATTGCTATCGAGGAACGAAAGGCTGCTCTGGCGGCGGCTGCGGACGAATTGGCTTACGTCCGCGAGCACTACGCGGGGATAAAGGAGTATTCGTCGGCGCAAGCCGAAGCGCTTCGGCAAGCCTATTTAGCGCTGTTCGAGGGTCCTGAGTCGAGCCGTCTCTCTACGGACCGAGTTGAGTCCGTTATTGAAAACGTCCTAGCCCCCCTGCGGCGCCACCTCGGCTCAATAGACGAGTTAACATCTAGGAAGATCTATGCAGTCGCGAATTATCTCCGTGACTTTAAAGGTCGTGAAAACGACCTGACACAGAAAAGAATTGCCTTCTGGGAGATTACGGAGATAGCCAGGCGGTTTGTCAAGGCTGACAAGATCGCCTATCGGCTTGGCCTGGTTAACCGAATAATGAAGGAGGTGGAAGTCATGAGAGTGACAGTGCTAGAGGACGGGATCCCGATTTTGGGCAACTATACTTACCCGCACAAAGGGGTTGAAGTGGAAATCTCGGAGGACGAGTGGATGTCGGAGGATGTCCAGAGGTTCGTTCGGGAGAGGAAGATCGAGAAGAAACAAAGCGCGGGCGACCCTCAACTTAGCAATGAATGATCGGATAAACTGAAGAACAGCGAACCTGCTCATCCGCGTGGCCTAACTGTGTATTGCGCGAGGCCCGGCATTTGGCGGGCTTCCTTGTTACTGTCATCGCGGGTGTCGCTGCCACGCCCCGTACGGTGTTTCCAGATGGCCTCTAGCACGACGATGCAGACGGCAATTGGCGCGCATCGATTTCGTTTGCCGGACGAGCAGCGCGCGCCGCTTGCGGCTTGATCGTCAGGCCGTTATTGGCGGACCAACGTGACAACGAACTCGGCCTAAGACCCATTCGCGAAGCTCGCCGCTTGATAGCTTCTCCGCGCTCTCACTACTGCATCCGGAGCGGTCACCTCGACTCTCAGCGTGTGCCGATTGCCGTCGATCTTGTGGTTGTCGGGATAAAACCCCAACCGGTACTGATGACGAAGCTCCTCGGCGATCAGGTTAAAAGTCTTCTTCAAGTCTGACGCTTCGCCGTTGTAGTAACGCCCGGCCGAAACATCGGCGAGTTTCTCGAGAAAACTCATCGCTTGCTCGTTTCGCCTCTCGACCCGTTGGCGGCGTTGTTCGTTGCGGCGCGGTCTCGGCGGAGGAAAGCGATCACCTCCAACCCACACCCTTCGCCGCGGAAAGTCTGTCGCATCAATCCAGCCGCGGCGGACAAAACCAGTTTCGAAGAATACCGTATAGATCATCGCGCCCGATTCGGCGGCCTGGTCAAACACAGCTTGCTCGCTGATCCGGCTGCCGACGTCTTTTCCATCGGTCAGCACGATGATCGCTTTTCGTCCATCGACTCGTTTGAAGCTTCGATCGACAACCTCGGAGACCGCATCGCGCAGGACGGTGCCGAATTCCTCACCCACCTTGGCGCTCTTGACGGCTTTTTCCAAAGCCTTTCGATCGGGCGTCAACTGGGTCAACAGGTGTATGTCGTAGTCAAAGCTCATCACCATCGCACGATCCTGGGGCCTCAGCTCCTTCAGAAAATTGCCAGCGGCCTTCTTGATCTCGCCGAGTACCTGAGCGGTGCTATGGCTCGTGTCCAGGAGCAGCGCGATGTTGAGCGGCTCTTCCACCGCGTCGAAAACCGAGATCGTCTGCTCAGCTCGATCCTGGTACAGCTTGAAATCCGCTGCCTTTAGCCCTGAGACGTATCTTCCCTGGCGATCGCTGACGATTACCGGGACGCTTACCAGAGTTGTTTGAACTTTGATCGGAGTGTCTGTTTGCCTCTCTTGAGCAAGGGTTGAGACGAGACTGGCGCAGATTGGCAGCGCCAGGAAGACGGCGAGGGCGGTGCGACGGAAGCTCATCGTTGGAATTCACATTGTGCGGCAAGAGGGCTGTTGCGAAGCCCTCTTGCCGGTAGGGGTCAACATCAGGACGGGCAGTTCCTGTAATCCGCAAGCAGGCGGCTTCGGAAACATCGCATTCGTGCGCTACTACGCGCGGATGAACCCACGGAAGTTTGCCGGACTCGCGTTGAAGCCCGGGAAAATCGTGTTCAGATTGCCGGCTCCCATGTGACGCGCGGCAATCTCTGAAAACACATCGCGGAAGTCCGTGGTCAGCGCCAGGTCGCGACCTTCGTACAACTGCTCGGTCGCCAGCCCCGGCCACTTGCCGTAGACCTTGCCGCCTTTAACCGGGCCTCCTGCGACGAACAAACAACTCGCGTGACCGTGATCGGTTCCGCCTGAACCGTTCTGTCTGATCGTCCGGCCAAACTCGGTCATCGTGAGAATCACGACGTTGCTCATCCTCTCGCCCAGATCTTTGTACAAAGCCGCGATGCCCTGGCTGAAGTCCTGCAGTCGATTCGCCAACTGGCCCCGGGCGTTACCTTGGTTAGCGTGGGTATCCCATCCGCCGACATCAGTAAAAGCGACCTCGATGCCGATGTTGGCTTTGATCAACTGCGCAATCTGGAGCAGAGAATTCCCGAACGGAGAGCGAGGATAGGTTGCGCCGTTCGCGGCCTGGTATTGCTGCGGGTTCGCCTTCTTCAACATCTTGACTGCTTCGAAGGCCTCCTTGCCCGTGCCGTGCAGCGCATCGCCGAGGCTTGTTGAGTAAAGCTCCTCGAACCCTTTTGCGACCTGCCCGTTTCCCTGTCCCGCCCGTACACCGAAGTCCCCGATGTTGGTCATCGCGAGCGACGGCGCCGGCCCCACCAGCGTGCGCGGCAAGTTCGCGGTGAAGGACACTGCGCGGAATGGCGTTGCTTTCGGATCCTTCTTCGCTTGCATGTAGCGATTCAACCAGCCGTCCCCGGTTCCCTTATTGCCCGGCGTGCCCGCTTCCATGTAATCCTGCGCGTCGAAGTGTGACCGGGTGTTATCAGGCGAACCCACGGCGTGGACTACCGCTAAATGACCTTCGTCATAAATGGGCTTGAAGGGCGCGAGCGCCGGATGCAGCGCGAAATACCCGTCGAGGTCAAGCGCCGCGTCCGGGTTTCCGGCTTTCGGCTCCGGAACGGCGATGTTCGGGCGTACGCTGTAGTAACTCTTATCCCCGAACGGGATTACGGCCGAGATTCCATCCATCGCACCTCGCTGAAAGATCGCGATGATGATTGGATGATCCTTGCCAGCCGCTCCGGCTGTCTGAGCCAGCACCGTTCGCTTCAAGAACGAAGGCGCGGCGGCGAACGTCGCCAGCGCTACTCCCGATGATTTGAGAAATAGTCGTCGTGTTACTGCCATGATTTCATCTCCACTTCGTTCAGGGTTCGTGGTTCAGGGTTCAGGGTTCAGGGTTCAGGGTTCAGGGTTCAGGGTTCAGGGTTCGAAGAACCACGCACCCGGACTAAAACCCTGAACCCTGAACCTGGAACGCGGAACCCAGACACATGTCTTCCCTTGCCCATGTCGTGATCGTCGGCGGCGGATTTGGCG
>Ga0137403_10006399_pt1 | contig 13493 bp, 12 predicted proteins | sample CZOMad2_1_16fung_FD_122057 | JGI IMG/M metagenome (GOLD analysis project Ga0137403, IMG submission 122057) | Vadose zone soil fungal communities from Angelo Coast Range Reserve, California, USA - CZOMad2_1_16fungal (Hybrid Assembly) | ecosystem: Environmental > Terrestrial > Soil > Vadose zone... | reverse complement strand
GAAGAAGGGCTGCGGATGAATATCCGGGTTGGCATTCAATACATCGAAGCGTGGCTGGGTGGGTTAGGCTGCGTGCCGCTGTACAACTTGATGGAAGATGCTGCCACCGCTGAGATTTCGCGGACGCAAGTTTGGCAGTGGGTGCATAATCCTCGGGGCATTCTTGAGGATGATCGCAAGGTAACCCTTCAATTAGTACGCGAGATCACAAAAGACGAACTCGAGCGCATCCGGCAGGAACGCGGGGACCAGCGGTTTCAGCAAAGCCATTTTCCTGCTGCCACCCGCCTTTTCGACGAACTCGTCGCCAACACCGAACTGGAAGAATTCCTCACCTTAAAAGCCTATGACCTGCTAGACCCCCATTGACGGCCAGTGTTGTCCGCGGCTTCACTATCTACTATTTGCCATCTGCGGCACCTCGTTGGCCGAGGCGCCAGCCTCCTCACTTCTGGCCCGGCGCTGGTGCTGGCTCCAAGGTCACGGTGCGATTTGTTTCAGACTGCGCCCCAAGTCGCACAATCATGTGATGCACTTTGCCGCCTTCGAGCGTAAAAGTTATCCCAAGCGGCTGATATTTCATGGATTCCAGGCCGCCTCGGAAACTCTCGCCTTCGCTCGGTTCGCCATAAGCCTTGAGCAGTTCCGCGCGAGTCGAGAGCATGCCAATTCCATCCTTGGTTCGCCCGGTAAATGCCCTCACAAAGGGTCCGTGGATCCCTGTAACATCCCCACACATAACAATGCTCACCACGCCATTGGAATCCGGCAGGACAGCCAAGCCGAGCCGCGTGTATTCGAGGGCCTTCGCCGTTCTGCGCTGCGGCTCGCCTAATTGCGTCACGACCTGTTTCATTGTCATGCCCGCCGCCACCTTTCCAACTCGAACGTTGGGATCAATCACCGAGGGCTCGCCGGCCTGTGGCGCTGACGCAGCCTGGTTCGAGTTATCTGAGCAAGAGGTGAGGAGAATCAGCACTGCCAGCACCCAAGCAGCCTTTGACCATTCTATGCTTTTTGCCTTCATGACGATTGCCGACAACGAGCTTCGCTCAATTGCGCAAAACCGGCCGCGGTCTATCAATACCAGCATTTGGCGGACAGGCCGGTTAGTCCCTCGACCGCAGTTTCGATAGCAACCGGAGCAGTTCGAGGTACAACCACACCAGCGTGACCAGCAACGCCATCCCACAATACCATTCCATGTACTTCGGCGAGCCATTGCTGACGCCATTTTCGATCATGGCAAAATCGATCAGCAGGTTGAACGCGGCGATTCCTGCAATGACCACACTAATTCCAATCCCCAGCCATCCCGATTCATGAATGAGTGGCATTCGCACCCCAAACATGGTCAGCAGCATATCCACGACATAAACCAGCAGGACCGCACCGGTAGCCGCGAAGATCCCTTTCACGAGTTTGTCCGTCACGCGAATGGTCCGAGAGGTGTAAAGCATGAGCATGACGGCCAGCACGCCAAAAGTCAGCAGCATCGCATTGACTACGATGCCTGGAGCTCGGATTTCGAACATTTGCGAGATCGCTCCCAGCGCGAGCCCTTCAAGCACTGCATAGACAGGCGCTGCTATCGGTGAGGTTGCAGGCTTGAATGTTCCAACCAGGCAAGCGATCAGTCCGCCCAGCAAACCAACCAGGACCAAAGGTCCGCGCAACTCAGGATGAGTCCAGGAATACCCGGCTGCGCCAACGCAGAGCAGCAATAGGATTCCCGTTTTATTAATCGCCCCCTGTAAAGTCATCGGTTCAGCCTGGGCCCAGGCGGAAGCGAATGCCCCTTCACGTTTCAACAGCGGATTTGATGTTTCCATGTAACTTAACCTGTAATGCCTTTCCTCCCCGATAGCAATGCCGCTCTTTGTCAGATTGCGTTGCCGGCGACGCCTGCAGCCTCGTAAATCGACCCGGCACGGTCACTAGTAAGGGACGATTGGGCGAGTAAGGAATCAACTGAGGTTGCTTCGAATTGACGGATAGCGAATTGGGCAAGCTGCTTTGGTAGGTAAGTTTGCTCTAAGCGAAGTGCTTCGCGAAATCATCGTGCAGGATCTCATTGATCTGACAACCGCTCTGCTTATTTGATTGCCATTCGCGGACCGGCAGAGTTTCAATACCGTCATGCGAATTTGCTGCTTTTTACCCCTCTGGCTGACCCTGTCCATCTTCGCCGCAGGACCTTCCATTTTCGGCGGGACACCCAACCAAATCACCGAAGAAGAGAAAGCCGGCGGCTGGAAGCTTCTTTTCGATGGCAACTCCAATCATGGTTGGCACAGCTTCAAGAAAGAAACTTTTCCTGCCAAAGGTTGGGATATCGAAAACGGCTGGCTTCATGGCCTAGGAAAGGGTGGTGGGGATATCATTAGCGACGGTGAATTTGAACAGTTCGAGTTGCAGTGGGAATGGAAGCAAGCGCCCGCGGGCAACAGTGGTCTTAAGTATTTTGTCCTTGAAACTCGCAGCTCCCCTCTGGGCCACGAGTACCAGATGATCGATGATGAACGCGAGTCGGACAGCGCTCATGCCAAACGTGTCACGGCAGCGTTTTATGATGTTCTCAAACCGACGACCAAGCCCCCCATCAAACCCGCAGGCCAAACGAATGAGTCACGTGTCATAGTGCAAGGAAACCGCGTTGAACACTGGCTTAACGGCGTCAAGGTCCTGGAATATTCCTGCGGGAGCGAGGCGGTCAAGGAAGCGGTGGCCCAGAGTAAGTTCAAGAACGTCCCCGGGTTTGGTGACCGTGTAAAAGGCCATATCCTGCTTCAGGAGCACGGCAGCGAGGTCTGGTTTCGCAACCTCAAAATACGCGATCTGCAGCCAAATTCGAAGCCTTAAGCCGCACCAAACCACACCCGCTCCGCTGATTCGTCCCTGCTCTTCCCGCCTTTATCCCAAAAGATCAGGCATTCGTTCCATTTTGGCGGTCAAATCGCCGCGTGTTTCGTTAAATCAATAGCAAAGGCAAAGTGTCTTTGCCCTGAAACGATTAACAACAATCATGAAAATAAAACTCATTCTGTTCGCGGTGATCGCTGTCACCGCAGTGGCGGGGATTTGGCTCGGCTCGGGCGCCTGGCGGGCTCATAAAAAGCTCGTCACGCTTCACGTGCGAAATGCGCCGTTGGCGGAAGTCATCCACCGCATTGAGCGACAGACCCACGAAACAATTCGCTTTGATCAGAAGCTCGACGCCAAAGTCACGCTCGACGTAAAGAATATGCCCCTCACGGAAGTATTGGACTCGGTCTCGGAACAGGCTGGCGCGCGCTGGGGCAAAACTTACGCGGTTTATTCGAGCGAACGCTCGCTCCGCGGCCTCGAATCTGTTTTGCAGGGCAAATCGCAGTTGGAGCCGGAGGGCTGGACAAATCTGGCCCCGCGATTCGATGGTTCCATACTAAACATGCCGGCGGAGTTTGGTTCGCCAGGTCCGGGAAGAATCATTATGAGCGCGCCCGGTGGCGGCAATGGGAAAGGCCCGATTCTCATTGATGAAGACACTAAAGATGGCGGGACGGTCACGCGCAGTGAAGATGGAACGGTTAGGACCGTGACGAGAATGCGTGGCGGACCGGGTGAGAGCAAGGTAATCAAGATCGGGCCAGACGGAGGAACGACTATGGAAACAGATGCCTCGGGAGCAGGCCCTGGCTCTGGCCAACGGGGAGGAACATTGACCGTCAGGCGCGTGGCCGGACCGGGTGGAATCACCACAACTATGATGGACGGCGATGGCCGAGTGAAAGTCACCAGGACCTCACCGGACGGCACGGTGTTGAAGGAGGACGAATGGAGTTCGGCGCGGCTGGTGATGGAAACGCGGCTCGGCCCGCAATTGGGCGAGGAAATTCCGGCGAAAGCGACACCCGAGACTGCCGCACAGGCCGCGAGGAAGGTGCATGGGAAATATGTGACCTACTACGCGCTGGATAAGCCGCCGATTCCCGGGCCTGGGATGATGGGTGGGCTGGTCCGTTCGGCCATGCGGCGCGTTGAACACAAAGGCGGCACGAACGACCTGGAGATGAGCGGCGACATCCGCGCCCGCGTCGAGGCGGAAGCGAAGCAACGACGGCTGGAGGAATTGTCCAAGTCACCGGAACAACAAGTGCAACGCGCCCGCCAAAAACAAGAGGCGCAGTCGGCGCCCTAGCCAGCGCTACAAGAAACTACACAGCATATGAAAAGCGATTTTCCATATAAGCGCAGTCACGCGGCGTCATCGAAATCTATCACCCTCTCCCATCGCTACTCTGGGTTTACTCTAATCGAATTGCTGGTCGTTATAGCCATTATTGGCGTGCTCGCGAGTCTGCTCTTGCCCGCGCTAAGCCGCGCCAAGTCTAAATCGCGCAGTGTGGTCTGCATTAGCCAGCTTCGACAACTGGGAATTGCCACAAGACTATATACCGACGAACATAATAATATTCTGCCGAGCGCCGAGCTTCTGCCGAGCATGCCGATCGATTCTTCCAACGCACTGCCACGGATTTGTGATGTGCTCGCATCATACGTCGGCAAAACCACTCCAGCCACAAACTCGACTTCCACTGTGTTCAAATGTCCCGCGGATGCCGTCGCGCGGTTCGCCACCGAAGGTTCCAGCTACCAATGGAACACGGAGTTGAACGGACATCGCATGGACGAAACCACTTCGGGGAACGTGAAATTCGTCGTCGTCTGGGTTGGCCCCGAAGGAAATGGGCAAACAAATGGGACGGTCCAATTGAAATTTCCTCCGGTCACCACCCCACTGCTGCTCGATTACGAAGACTTCCATCCGCGTCCGCCGAAATCGGGGAAGAATGTGGTTTTTATGGATAACCACGTCGCACCACTCGATCTGACAATACTCAATTGAAAGCGAACCAGATAAGATTGAGTGTACCTGACTTCTGTGGTTAATAATGGCCTGAATTTTGTTCCCCAAAACTCAACCCTTTACTGCGACCAGTGACCGACAAAGCAGCCGAGCTTTGAGGCTGCCGATTTTCTTCATTGGCTGGACCCTGTTTGCCGCCAGCGCGGTGTGGTGGCTGATCCATTCTGCGAATTCAGAGCATCTTCCATCACAGCTTCTTTTTGACAGCAGCCAGAATGGACAAATTCCAGTCGGCGACCAAATTCGGCGCTGGCTGAAAATCGCGGACCTGAGCCTTCGTGGAGCCTATCCCTGGGTGTTGCTGGCGCCGTACGTCATTTGGCTGGCGTCTCGATTCCTGGTCGAACGTGGGCGGCTTCGCGTTAGCCTGCCAGTACATCTCGTGGCATGCGGCCTTTTTGCCATTGCTTCCCAGATGCTGACAACACGTTCGATGGCCAAACGCAATTTCGTCGTGAGGGTATTTGAGAGCAGAGAAGGTAAAATGACTCGACGAGGATTTTTGACAAATGGCCTGCTCACTTCGGTTGAAACCCCAAATCCTGGTGATCAAGTTAGCGTCCATAGTTATACCTCTCACCTTGGCGATATCCGGACGAAAGTGATCGTAACTGCCGGCCCAGGAGAAAAACCCTTGCCGGCACAATTGCTCGAAGCCACAAATGGTCCCGCAACGAATTTGGTCTCGGACGAGGATCTGATACGGCAAATCCGGCTGGGGGTCGATCATGTGCCTTTGGAAACGGCGGAGGCGGGTTGGCGCTCTTCCGTGCGGTACGATTCCCGTCTGTTCTCCAGTTTGCTGAACGTCCTGGCTTATGGTTCGTTGGCGGGCCTGGTGCATGCCGTCCACTTCTACCGGCGATCGCGCGAGCGCGAGCGGCGCGCAGTGCTGTTGGAGTCGCATCTGGCGAAAGCCCGGCTTCACACGCTTCAAGCCCAGTTGCAACCTCATTTCTTGTTTAATGCGCTCAACGCGGTCGCCACGCTCTTGCGCCGGGATGCGCGTGCAGCCCAGGAAGCACTGACCTCCTTCAGCGAACTGTTGCGGCTGGCTCTCAACCAATCGGACAAGCAGGAAGTCTTACTCCGTGAGGACCTGCTCTTCGTCGAACGCTATGTTGAGATTCAGCAAACTCGTCTGGGCGATCGCTTCCGCTTCGACCAAAGCGTCGAACCCTCCACCCTGAATTGTTTGGTTCCGACCTTGCTTCTGCAGCCGTTAGTCGAAAACTCCATCCGGCACGGGATCGAACTCTCATCGACTCCTGGCATAGTGCGGGTAGTGATCCAACCTAATGGCGAGCGTTTGTTATTGGCCGTCGAGGATAACGGTGTCGGCCTTGCGACGGAGGAAGAGCAGCGCAAAACCGGGATTGGCTTCTCTAACCTGCGCGCACGGCTTGAGGCTCTCTATGGCCAGGACCAGAAGATCGAGGTCCTCTCCCGGGCAGAAGGAGGCGTCGCGGTGCGGCTGGAGATTCCGTTGCGCCGTTTTCCCTCCTCCAATAACGATCAACAGGCGGAGTCTAAATGAAGATTCGCACCATTATTGTTGATGACGAGCCGCTGGCTCGCGAGGGCGTGCGATTTGTCTTGGTCGAAGAAGCCGACGTCGAAATCGTTGCCGAATGCGCGGATGGGGCCCAGGCGGTGCGGGCAATCGAGGAGCATCGCCCCGACCTGGTTTTCCTGGACGTGCAAATGCCTCATCTTAACGGTTTTGACGTTTTGGCGGCGCTCGATCCGGACAAAATGCCCGCCGTCATTTTCACCACTGCCCATGATGAGCACGCGATCGCAGCCTTTGAAATCAACGCGGTGGATTACCTTCTCAAGCCATTCAAGCCGGAGCGGTTGCAGAAGGCCCTGCAACGCGCTCGGGACCAATTGAAAAAGACGGCCAGCAGCGGCGCAGAACCTCACCTTGCGCGTCTGCTCGCAGGGCTGAAAAATGGCATGGGGAGTGGTCCGCGCATTCTGATCCGATCTCCGGAAAGAATCGTGTTCCTCAGCCCCGCCGAGATCGATCACATCGAGGCGGCAGGCAATTACCTGGTTTTGCATGCTGGCAAGGAGCGCCACATCGCGCGCGAGACCATGGCGGCAATGGAAGGGCGGCTGGCGAGCGCGGGTTTCATGCGCATCAGCCGTTCCATAATCATAAATCTGAGCCGCATTCGCGAGCTGGCGCCTATGGGGGCTGGCGAGTACTGTGTCATTCTGAAAAGTGGCGGCAGATTTGATATGACCTGCAGCTTGAGCGAACTCCAGGAGCGACTGGGAAAGCTCTGAAATGAGTCGATTCAAGGGATTTCGTTTTGCTTGCCTTCTCTGCGTCCCCCCGCTTGTCTCTTCGACCTCTGCGCTAGAAATCCTTGACTATCCTTCTCCGAGGCACCCGTAGCGAGTCCACGGCCTCCGCTCCTCGTCCTCGCCATGGCCTCTCCTGCTGGGCCACCGCAATTTGCCGCTTTCGCTCGCCCTGGAACCACCCTATGTTTCCCACATTCGAAGGGCGAGGCGAGGACTCGCAATCGATCTGTTTACAATTATGGACGCATTACCAACTGTTCTACTAAAACCGGGGGAGGCTGACCGGATTGTCGCGGGTCATCCGTGGATTTATCACGGGTCTGTGCTCCGGCTAACGCACCCGGCTGCGGATGGTGAATTGGTTCAAGTTAAAGATCACAGGCAGCGTTTTCTTGGTGTTGGTTTTTACAATTCAAAATCAAAAATTAATGTCCGAGTCCTCTCGCCGGAACGCATCGAAGTGAATGAGGCATTTTTTGGAGAACGGATCGGGACGTCTTTGGCCGTCAGGCAACGACACCTGCCAAAAGCAACTTCGTTGCGCCTTGTAAATGCCGAAAGCGATCTTCTCAGCGGCCTCATTGTCGATAAATATGAGGACGTGCTGGTGGTTCAAATCTCTTCACTCGGCATGGACCAGCGGAAGTCACTCATCCTCGCGGCGCTCCAGACTCTTTTTTCCCCACGCGCAATTTTCGAGCGCAGCGACGTGGCCTCGCGCAGGTTCGAAGGACTGGCAGAAAGCAACGGTGTGCTTGCAGGGGCACTGTTTGGGCCGATGCTTGTGGAATTGAACGGATTGAAGTTTGAAACGGATCTGATGGGCGGCCATAAGACCGGGCTCTACCTAGATCAGCAAGTGAATTATCAGCGCGTATCAGAACTAGTGAGAGGTGGACAGGTTCTGGACGTGTTTAGCTTCCTGGGCGGCTTCGGCCTGCACGCCGCCCGCGCCGGGGCTGCGCATGTGCATATGCTGGACCAGAGCGCTGAGGCCATAACACTCGCAACGCGTAACGCGGCGGCCAATGGACTTGCGGAAAAATGCTCGTTTGAAACCGGGAACGCCTTCGACTGGCTGAAGGCGCAAACTATTACCAAGCCCCACGAGAAAACCGTACCTCGTTGGGATCTCATCGTGCTGGATCCGCCGTCCTTCACGCGCAATCGCGCCTCGATCCCTGACGCGCTGCGCGGTTACAAGGAAATCCATTTGCGTGCCTTGAAGCTGCTCAAAACAGGTGGAACACTGGCGACATTTTGCTGTTCACATCATGTTGACGTCGGCCTGTTCCAGGACACGGTGCTGTCCGCGGCCTATGATGCCCACCGAGTGCTGCGGCGGGTGGCAACTTACACACAATCGCCGGACCATCCGATCATTCCAATGATCCCCGAGACAGAGTATCTAAAAGGCTTCGCATATGAGGTGGTGAGATGAGTGACTGTTCAAGCAGTGCGCGGAACTATCGCCGGGCCGCCAGGTGCGGACAATCAATTAACTCGTTAAGAGTTTACGCTGCCAATTCATTAACTCAGCAGCGTGTTTGTCCCAATTGTACGCCAGATCGGATAAGGTGGAGCGGCTGGCAATCAAAGTAGGATCGATGCCCAATTCCGATGCGGAGGCATCGCGGCGTTTTTGAAAGTCAACAAAGCGTCGCCGTTCTGCTTCACTCGGTCGACGGCTGATGGCGCGTAGAATCGTGGGGTGGTTCTCGGGAGACACACCCAAACCATGAGCAACCGCCTTTAAAAGAGCGCTGCGGCGCCGCTCGGAAATATGCCTGGGCAGAAACGGCTCGATTGGGCGAGCGCTGGTCGAAGCAGCACTGATTTCAACGAGCGCCTCATGGCTGATGACAAAGTAGGGCGGACGATTGGCCCTGACGGCCTCAGCTTCGCGCCAGCGCCACAATTCTCGCAGCACAGCCAGCGCTGGCGCACCCAGCAGGTGGCTCCCCTTAATGCGCCAGACGGAGTCCAGGTCGGGCGGCCGTTCCTTTGTCGATTCCTCAATAAGCCGGCTGCAGGATTCCTGGTGCCAGGCGAGCCGGTCCTTTGAATTTAACTCAGTCTTAAGTTGTTCTTCGAGCGGCCGGAGATAGTGGGTATCGTTGCGCGCATAAAGTTCCATCCTCTCTGTCAAAGGGCGCAAAGCCCAGTTTGCTTTCTGGGCACCCTTTTCCAGTTTTACTCCGAGATATTTTTCGACGAGGTGACTCAGGCTGAATTGCGAATGGCCAAGCAGGCGCGCAGCAAGCATGGTATCAAAAATTGCGCTCGGGATGAATCGATGGTGCTTCTCCAGCAACCGCAAATCGTAATCCGCTCCATGCATGATCAATTCGTGACCGGAGAGAGCCTCGAGCAACGGATCCAGAGCGATGGGTGCCAGGGGATCAATGAGCTCGTCGCCCGAAACGGTGCTGATTTGAATCAAACAAACCTTTTCGGGATAAGCATGCAAGCTGTCCGCCTCAGTGTCCACGGCCACCCAGGTTGTGGCTCCAAGGATAGGCAGGAAATTCGCAAGTTTCTGTTCTGTATCAATCACTTGTCCAACATAATAAAAATCGGAAGAGTGAAAGCCAACGTTTTCCATAGGTACAGTGAAAATGCATCCCGCCAAGGAAGGTGGAGTGCATCGGAAAGCAAGCCGGGCGCAACGTCGCTATTTGCCTGGAGCGCCCTCCACATAAAATGAGAAGGAGATCGCGTCTACTGGATACGGCGCTCTCGTTTTCCAATCTTCACGTTTCCATTGCGTCGCTTCACACCCACTCGTAGTATTTGGAAAATGAATTTGGTCGGCACATTTGGAGTCTCAGTAGCGAAACAACCAGAAAAGATGGCGCTGTTTTGGGGCGAGCGTGTTTATTCTTATCGCGAACTCTGGGGACAAACCGTGCTCATTCACCGCCAATTGCAGGAGCGTTTCAAATTGAAACGAGGCGACCGGGTTGGCTTGTGGCTTAAGAATTGTCCTGAATTCATTCCGGCTTTATTCGGGATTCTCCATGCGGGTGCCGTCGCCGTCCCGATTAATAACTTTTTGAAGCCCGACGAGGTTAGTTATATTCTCAACGATGCAGGTATCGATGTGTTGCTTACAGACGCCGATTTAGGCGCGCACTTTCACGCCTTGGCAACCGAGCGGCCGAGCCTGCAATTGTTTGTAGTTCAGGAACACTCCTTGCCTGCTGGACTCACCCACGGCACAAATGGCAGACAGGTGAATGGTGAGGACTGGGAATGCATGATCAAGCAACCGGCGCTTGACACGTCCCACATCACCGAGTCCGACCTGGCAGTGCTGATTTACACTTCCGGGACAACCGGCCGACCGAAAGGCGCGATGCTCTCGCACGGTAACTTGTTGCATAATGTCGAAAGTTGCCGGATTGTGCTTCGCACCGTGGAGAATGATCGGATTGCTGTATTGCTACCGCTGTTCCACACTTACATGCTTACGGTGGGAGTTTTGCTGCCAATGTTGGTAGGTGGATCGATAGTGCTGGTAAAGTCTCTGAACCCGGTTCGCAATGCGCTTCAAGAGGTCTTTCAGCGAAAAGCGACTCTCCTCCCAGGAATCCCGCAGTTATATCGGAGTATGGTCAACGCCCCGATACAAGCCCCGCTGCCGTTGCGACTATGCGTTAGCGGGTCCGCGCCGCTGCCAGCACAAGTGCTCCAAGACTTTGAAGCAAAGTTTCATATCCCGCTGATCGAAGGCTACGGCTTGAGCGAAGCCAGCCCGGTCGTCACGAAAAACCCGCTCGACTCGACGCGTAAGCCTGGATCGATTGGCCTGCCAATTCCTAACGTCGAAGTCAGCATCCAGGACGAATTTGGCAAGGAGTTAGGCCCCGACCAAGTCGGTGAATTGTGCGTACGCGGTGGAAACGTAATGGTCGGCTATTGGAACCGGCCGGAGGAAAGCGCCGCGGTGATGCGGAATGACTGGCTCTTGACGGGAGATATCGGTTACAGGGACGTGGATGGCTACTACTTTATCACGGATCGCAAGAAGGACATGTTGCTAGTCAATGGCATCAATGTCTATCCTCGAGAAATTGAGGAGGTCATTCACCAGCTTCCTGGCGTGAAAGAGGTGGCTGTAATAGGTAAAGCTGATCCGCGCAGAGGCGAGCAACCGATCGCTTTTGTAACCCCAAATGATGGCGAATTGCTTGAGGAAAAAGCAATTCAGCGGTTCGTGAAGAAAAAACTGGCGGATTACAAAGTGCCCAAGAGAGTCCTAATCGTGCCTAACTTGCCGAAAAACGCGATGGGCAAGATTCTCAAAAAGGTGCTCAGGGAGATGCCGATCACAGGCTGATTCAACCAACAGCCCAAATTCTGTTTCAACCATCCTGCCTCGAATCTACAGCTCTCAAAATTGAGATTGCTGCCGTAACTTGCCTAATACAAGCCATTTAATGGCCATGGCCACTCAATAGGGGTCGGGTCCTTTCGCAGTTGACGCTAGCAATGACCCGCCCCTAAGCTATTCTCATAACTGCCGCGGCGCATGAAGCGCCGAGGCGGCCACCTTTTTCTATGCCGGAAGGATACTGTGTCAAATGCAAGGCCAAGAAGGAAATTATCAATGGTGTCGAAGAAACGATGAAAAACGGGCGCAAGGCTATTAAGGGAAAATGCCCGACGTGCGGCACCGTGATGTTTAAGATACTTGGTGGGAAAGCCATTACGGCACCTCCCGCGAAGGCGGAACCGGCCAAGCCCCCTACGACACATTGATATGGCGCAGCAGCTTGCATACGTCATCATCACGCCCTATTCTCTGCACAAGTCTCGAACCGGCGGCATACTGAGCCGCCTTATCACTCGCACCGGAATGGAGCTTGCTGGGGCGCGAATGTTCGCTCCAAGCGCCGAACTCGTGGCCAAGTATGCTGAAGCAACCATCTCGGCGAATGATCCGCAGGACAGGCGCATTCAGGAGCTCATCTACCGCTACATCCAGCAGAACCTTGCGCCTGATCCGAAAACGGGGCGCTGTCGCCGCGTCATGATGCTCCTATTTCAGGGTGAGGACGCAGTCCGCCGCACGCGCTCAGTAATCGGTAACATAAGTTCCGACCGGCGTGGCGGCGAGACTATCCGCGATACCTACGGCGACTTAATCATCGACGAAGAAGATCAGATCCGCTATTTTGAGCCGGCGGTCCTGGCTGCACCGACTGCCGATGAAGCCGGGGCCAAGCTCAAGCTTTGGGCGAGCCATTCGGATACGGATGGCGGCGTTTTAGAAAACGTGATCGGCTACCAACCCGGTGAAAAGGGTCAGCGAACGCTAGTCCTGATCAAGCCCGAAAACTTCCGTTTCCCCACCGGTCGTCCGGGGAATATGATAGATTTCTTCTCTCGTACTGGCCTGTTTATCGTTGCTGTCAAAGTCCACCGGATGAGCGTGGCACAAGCCATTGAGTTTTACGGACCGGTGCGGGAAACCCTGCGCGCCAAGCTTAAGGACGTTGTGGGCTCGAAGGCCAAGGCGGCCATTGAGAAAGAGCTCGGCCTCAAACTCGGGCCCGATCAGGAGCAACAGTTCGGACAAATCCTGGGCCCGATTTTCGGAGATAATCAGTTCGAGAATATCGTCCGCTTCATGTCAGGGCGCGCTCCGTCAGAATGTCCTTTGGGCGAACTTGATAAACCAGGTTCCGAAAAATGCATTGCCCTCGCTTACGAAGGAGTGGAAGCGGTCAGGAAAATCCGTGACATTCTCGGCCCGACGGATCCTTCCAAAGCCCCGCCCGGTTCAATTCGGCGCGAGTTCGGCCAGACCGTCATGGTCAACGCTGCCCATGCCAGCGATTCCGAGGAAAATGCTCAGCGCGAGATGGGAATCATCAATATCGGTGAGAACAATTTCCGGCAAGTTGTCGAGGAGTTTTACGGGAAAGTGTAAAGACCTTCGAAGAACCGCCCCCGCTTCAAGAGCAGCTCCAGAACTCGGGCATCTGGCGCAATCTTTCCACCAGGCGCGTGTCAGCCGCAGGGAAGGCATTTTCTTCCAATTGCCTGGCGGTTACCCATTTCAAAGCCAGACAGCCGAGAGTTTGAGGTTCATGTTCTTTCCACACGCACCGAAAAAACTTTACATGCACGGTTTTCTCCGGATAAGCATGTGTGACGCTCTCGATAAGCTGGCCGACCGTGACTTCGATTTCGAGTTCTTCGCGCAATTCCCTTACCAGGCATTGTTCAAAAGTCTCATTTGGCTCCCGTTTTCCACCGG
>Ga0137403_10006397_pt1 | contig 13493 bp, 6 predicted proteins | sample CZOMad2_1_16fung_FD_122057 | JGI IMG/M metagenome (GOLD analysis project Ga0137403, IMG submission 122057) | Vadose zone soil fungal communities from Angelo Coast Range Reserve, California, USA - CZOMad2_1_16fungal (Hybrid Assembly) | ecosystem: Environmental > Terrestrial > Soil > Vadose zone... | reverse complement strand
AGGTGGAGCTGTTCCCATACTCTTGCGATCGGGTTTGTATTCAGCCATTTATAATTCCTGGGGCCGCCCACATAATCGAAATGATAGTACACGCCATAACCACCGGCCCGGATCTTCTCACCCAGCCGGGGAAGCTTGCGGACGTTGCCCCAGTTGTCATCACATAATAATAAAGTCACGTCATCGGGTACCCGCATGCCTTTATCGTAATAGTCCTGCACTTCTTTGTAGAGGGCCCAGGCCTGTGGCACTTCGGATGGGTTCCTGCCGGTAGTCTCTCCGATGATCTTTCGCTGATCGCTTACGATCTGTTCCAGCAGCGCGATATTGCTGCCCTGGGTCATCGGCTTGTCGCCGTCCCCCCTCATGCCGATCGTCACGATGCTCTCATGAGCGCCCATATGCTGGATCCCCTTTCTCCAGAATGAATCGAGTGTTGCCTTATTGGTCTCGTAATTCCAGGGGCCTGAGCCATATCGTTTCCACTCCTGCTGGGCGCGCAGCATGGGCTCATGATGGGAAGTCCCCATGACTATGCCATATTTATTGGCCAGTATGGGGTTCAGGGTATCATCGTCATTGAAGGCATTGCCCCACATGGCGGGCCAGAGATAATTGGCCTTCATACGGAGGAGGAGCTCGAATATCTTTTCATAGACCTGGTGATTGACCCCGCCGAATTTTTCTTTTGTCCATCCCGAGAAGGCCGGCGCCTCGTCGTTGATGAAGAAGCCCCTGTATTTTACTGCAGGCGGCCCATATTTCCAGGCGCCGTTCCTGAACCAGAGCTCGTTCTTCTTCTTCACCGGCACGTCTGCCCACCAATACCAGGGCGATACGCCGATCTGCTGCGAGAGCTCGAAGATCCCATAGGCCGTTCCCCTGCGGTCGCTGCCGGCGATGACCAGGGCCCTTCCGATCCCCTTTGCCGGGGATGAGATCACCTGCAGCGAAAATGCTTCCCATTTCCCTTCGAGGCTGTCGCGCGCTATTTTGTGTTCAGCAGCGAGGCGGGCAACGAGACTGCTCTTGTCCAGGCTGCCAATGATGATCAGTCCCTGTGCCGACTCCGGCAAGGCATGAAGGATCTCAGGTTGCCTTCCTGTAACCTTGCGTATATCTTCCTGCAGGAGCGCAGCGGCTTTCTGCACCAGCCAGTGATCGCCTTCTTCGACGTAAATAGCGGTCGCGTCCGTGCTGGCAACGATAGGGAAGGAAGAAGGCTCTTTATGGTCCGTGATAATATCCTGGCACCAGGCGCAGGAGAGTAGGCTCATGAGAAATGCCAGGGCAGCTGCATGTTTCATATGCGACAAGTTTAAATTCAGGCCGGCGCGATCCGGCAGCGACATGGTTCAGAATCCGATTGAATTCCCCCCGTCTACGGGCAGCACCACGCCAGTGAGGTATTTTGCGCTATCCGAGGCCAGGAACAGGGCGGCATCACCGATATCGGCCGGATCTCCCAGCTTGCCCATCGGGGTCCTGGAAAAAACTTTCTGTTTTCTTTCCGCATCTCCGTTCAGGGCTTTTTCAGACATATCGGTCGCGATGAATCCCGGAGCGATGCAATTGACACGGATGCCCTGCGGGGATAGCTCTACGGCCATGGCCCTGGTCATACCTTCTATCGCCGACTTCGAGGCAGTATAGGCAATTACTTTCGGTATGCCGTATTGCGAGGCCATGGAGCTGATATTGATAATGCTGCCTCCTCCATTTGCGATCATGGACTTCACTACTTCACGGGACAGGGCGAACATGGCCATCACATTGGTATGGAGTACCTGGAAGAACTCTTCGTCGCTGACCTCCGTAAAATCTTTTTTCATATTGATGCCGGCATTATTCACCAGGATATCCACATGCCCCCACCGCTCCGTCACCTGTTGCACCAATCCGGGTATGGCCGGCAGTTCATTGAGGTCGAGGCAAAAAGGCTGGCATAATTCCCCGAGCCTTTCGCTGGCGGCCTTTAATTTTTGTTCGTCGCGTCCAACGATGACGGTGCAGATATCGTTCTGCACGAATTTCTCCGCGATGGCCAATCCGATGCCTGAGCCTCCTCCCGTGATCAATGCCAATTTCTTCCGAGTAAATTTTTTCATCATATTTTTTTTAATTGCCGCCGGAAGGCGGCGCCTATCCTCGTCCCGGCGCTTCGGGGAATCTCAATTCTTTATAATATTCCAGCTCATGGTCGGGGAGTTCATAACCTGAAGGTATGGGAGACTTGGAAAAAGTCTGAAAATATAACAGACAGGCATTTCTCCACCATACAGCCTCGTTCTCCTGGATGGCGAGCAGCATCTTTACCTGGCGCCATCTTTCCCCGTCGATATAATTGCCCATTCCGTTCCAGCCCTTCTGCATCCAGCGTACGGAATCCACTCCTGTATTATATTTATAGCACAGTTCGTTCCAGAGCGTTCTTCCGGATCGCATCCGATGATCCCAGGCCACATGATGCCACCAGAGCAGCCAGCTATCCGGACAGGAGTTCGGATCCTCCCATTGCCTTCGCACTCCGGGTGCATATTGCTCCAGCGCTCCGCTGCCTGCCGATGTTCTGTCGAAGCCGATGCCTGCCGAATCCGCCTTATGATAATAGACCGGGTTCCAGTCGGCCCTGCTGGCCTTGTCCCACCAGGGCGCCGGTCCATAATGATGGCCATAGCCCATGATATGATGCAACCCCAGCGGCGTCATATAATCGACGGTGATCTCCCGCGAGGCCAGCATCATCTTCCTTACCGTGTCGACAAAGGCCCGGTCATTGCAGAAGGTCTGACGGATCCACTCATCGGCGATCTGTGCGGACGACAAAGAAGGATCCCAGCCCAACCTTCCGAATGCGTACCAGTTAGCCTGGGCGAAGGGATGGCCGCACCAGTCCCTGTCATTCCCGATATTGGCCACGCCAGCAATGCCTGTAAGCATGCCGGCGACAGTAGTACCCTTGCCTTCCCCATGATTCCCTTTTCCATAGGTGTCGGCATCGAGGCATTCTTTAAACAAAGGCGCCAGGTAGACCAGGTGTGCTGCAAAGCCAAGATATTCCTGGGTCAGCTGGAATTCCATCATGAGCGGGGTGGCCGGCATGGCGCCGAATAAAGGATGAAAGGGCTCCCTGGGCTGAAAATCGATCGGCCCGTTCTTTACCTGTAAGATCACATTGTTCCGGAATTTCCCGTCCAGGGGCTTGAACTCGGTATAAGCTTGTTTGGCCCGGTCTTCCTTCGTCTCACTATAGACAAAGGCCCTCCACATGACGATCCCTCCGTGAGGGGCCAGGGCGTCCGCCAGCATATTGGCGCCGTCGGCATGTGTCCTCCCGTAATCTTGTGGTCCGGCTTGTCCTTCCGAATTGGCTTTTACGAGGAAGCCGCCGAAGTCAGGAATATAGTCATATATAGTGTCTACTTTCCGTCGCCACCATTCCTGCACATGCTCATCCAGGGGATCGGCTGTTTTCAATCCGCCGCTGACGATGGGCGCGCTGAATTTCGCGGAGAGATAGACCTTGACGCCATAGGGGCGTAATGTATTGGCGAGGGCGGCTACTTTTATAAGATAATCTTTTGTCAGCACCGCTGCATTGGCGTTGACATTGTTCAGCACCGTGCCGTTGATGCCGATGGACGCGTCGGCCCTGGCATAGTCCTTATACCGCTGATCGATATACAGCGGGAGCTTATGCCAGTCCCAGATGGAAATCCCGGCATAGCCTCTTTCTACCGTCCTGTTCAGGTTGTCCCAGTGATCCAGGATACGGTAGCGGATGGCGGGCGAGTCGGCGAGGGACAACTGACGGATATCCCGGTGCGTCTGCAGCAAGCGCAGGAAACGGAAGACACCATAAAGTACCCCGACATTGTTCCTGCCCGTGATGACCAGAAAATGTTTCCCGTTAAGCGTGGCGGAAAAGAGGGCGTATCCTTCTTCTCCCGGATCATCAGAATGCCGTTCCCTGGCAAGAGCTGCGATGGAAGGGGAGCTGATGAGGCCGGCAAGAACAGTGCCTTCACCGATGCCAGCCTGCGCCGGTATTTTTTTGCCCAGCAATCCTGCCAGCCCATCTGTGAGCTCTTCTTTTGCGGCGGCCAGCACGGGGTCAGCGGGGCCTGGTATGCGATCGTCGCCCACGAACCGGATCCCGGAGATTGCACTGCGATATTCTTGCAGCATATGGCCATCCCGGATCAGATCATACCGGAGCCAGAGCCGGTAGCCATCCTCGGCGGACAAGCCCTGGATAAGAAAGAGGGAGAAGAAAAGGCCAATTAGTCGGTTCATGATTTGTCGGGCTTGGCGCCAACGGTTGATTCCCTGATGATCAGCTCGGAGCGTAATATGATCGTATTGGTGGAATGGATACTGGAGGCGCCGGTCAGGTGATTGATCAGGTTGCGGGCGGCGACCTGGCCCATTTCATAACCCGGATAGTTGATCGTGGTAAGATTGGGCTCCACCACCGTCGACACCGGGTCATTATTGAAGCCGGCAAAGGCGATATCCTTCGGGATCCTGATGCCGGCCTGCTTGAGGGCTACCATGCACCCGACGGCGCAGTTGTCATTGGCTACGAACACCGCGTCGGGCAGGGGATTCATCTGCCTGATCAGGACAGCGGCATCGGCTCCGGCTTCCTGGCTCAGGTTGCTGATCAGCACATATCCATCATTGAATTTGATGCCCTGGTCCGCCAGGGCTTCCTTATATCCTTTCAGGCGGTCGACATATACATTTCTTTTTGGGGTGGCGGTAATATAGACGATCCTCCTGCGCCCCTGGCTGATCAGGTGAGTGGTAGCTTCATAGGCCGCCTTCCGGTTGTCGATCAGGATGCTCGTGCTGTCGTTATTCTCGGGCACACGGTCGAAGAAGATCAGGGGAATACCCTTACGGACAAAGGCCTCGAAATGGGGGATGGCGTCCGTATCGTAGGCCAGGGACACCATGAGGCCGTCCACCCGGCTGTTGAACAGGGTCTTGGCGCTGGCCATCTCTTTCTGGGCCGATTCGGAGGACTGGCTGATGATCAGGTTGTACCCCTCGCTGTTGGCCACGCTCTCCATGCCGGCGATGACGGTGGACATGAAATAGCTGTTGAGCCGGGGAACGATCACGCCGATAGTATTGGTCCGCTGCATGCGGAGATTCCGGGCGAAATTGTTGGATCGATAGCCCATTTCCTCGGCCAGCTCGGCAATCCTCTTTTTTGTCTTCTTGCTGACTACGGGATCATCCTTTAAGGCGCGGCTTACCGTCGCAATGGAGATATTCAGTTTCCGGGCCAGGTCATAAATGGTGATTTCTTTTTCTTTGGACATACAATCGTTTACATGCTGTTGGTAAAGGTAAATTAATTTTTTTTTAGCAAAAAAAATGTAATCGGTTACATTTTTTCAAAAATATTGTTACTTTAGTATCGCGATTCGGCTGAACTACATTCTTGTCATACCAGAAAATAACGATTGAACAATGTTGCCAAAACAGATCTCTGCCAGTTTTTTATACCCATGCTTTTCCTGTAAAAGCATGCAGAACATGATCAGCATCCTCTCTTTTTGGCATCTTTCCTCCTCTTCTTTATTAATAATGGTATCCCGGCGAGCAGATAGACATCTGAAGGCGCAGCTTGTACTTTATAGTTGCGGGCTGATTAATTAACCAAAACTTCTAAATTTTAAAACGATCATGCTATGAAAGTTTCGTTTAAGCAAAATGTCCCGGGAGTTGCAATCATCGCATCCGGGCAGCTTTTGAGAAAATTTCTTACTGTTGCATTAAGCGTCCTGGCAACCTTTTTTTCTGTCACGCTTGTCCACGGGCAGAATACCATTCATGTCAGGGGACGTGTTCTTAATGAGAACGGCCAGCCGGTACAGAAAGCTTCTGTGCTGGTGAAGGGCGCTACCACGGGGGTAAGTACCGACGATAACGGCAACTTCGAGATCGTTGCGCCTTCCAATGGGACGCTTATCATATCGTCCGTCAACTATGCTGCGTCGAATATCCGCATAGCCGGGCGTCCTTCCATCGAGATCGTCCTCGCCGCATCCACCGCCAGTTCGCTGAATGAAGTAGTCGTCGTGGGATATGGCACCCAGAAGAAAAGCGATGTCACCGGCTCCGTAGTTAAAATAAGCGCGGCTACCTTGCAGGAAGTGCCTACGGCCAACGTCATCGCTTCCCTGAAAGGACGCACCGCAGGTGTAGATATCGTCAGCAACAGCGCCACTCCGGGCGGCGGCGGACAGATCCGCATCAGGGGCAGCCGCTCCATGGCTACCAGCCAGGGCCAGAGCGATGGGCTCGACCAGCCGCTGATCGTACTCGATGGCATCCCCTTCGGCGGCAGCGTGAATGATATCAACCCCGACGAGATCGTCAGTCTCGATATATTAAAAGATGCATCCGCCACCGCCATCTATGGTTCGAGGGGTTCCGGCGGCGTCATCCTTATTACGACCAGGAGAGGAAAGACCGGCAGACCGGTGATGAGCTACAATGCTTATTATGGAGTGTCCAGCATCCTGGGTGAGCTGAAGACCTACGACGGCAAGGGGTATGCACAACTGAAGGCCGATGCCGCGGCCCTGAACAGCGCTACTCCCGGAACCACTTCCTATGCCCTTACGGCCGCTGAGGCCGCAGGGTTGGCTGCCGGAACAAGCACCGACTGGCAGAAACTGATCTACCGGCATGGATTTACGACCAGCAACCAGCTCAGCCTTTCCGGGGGTAATGAGATCACGCAATATGGGCTCGGCGCGGGATATTATAATGAGACAGGCATCATCCCGAACCAGAAATTTGAACGGTATTCTCTGCACTTCAGCCTGGATCATACGATCAACCGCCATCTGAAAATAGGTATCAGCAGCCTGAATACCCTGACCTACAGCAATACTCCGGGCGGCAGCGGAGTCGCGGGCACCCTGCTCAGGTTCAGTCCCCTGACCTCTCCTTATAATGCCGGCGGTACGGTGAACCTGTTCCCCCTCGTAGGTTCGGTCGACGCGGCCGCCTTTGTGAATCCCCTGACCCTGAAGACCAGGAAGGACGCCATCCTCGCAAAGACCAGGAGGATCAGGACCTTCAACAGCCTGTATGGCGAATGGTCCATCATCAGCGGACTGAAATACAGGATCAATGTCGGTGTCGATTATTCGCAGCAGCAAGGGGATAATTACAGCGGCCCCAATACCTTTGTCAATACCAATCTGACGCTGGCTGACGCCACGGCAACGGTGAGTAACTCAGAAGCCTATACCTATACGATCGAGAACGTGCTGACCTACGACAAGACCTTTGCCGAGAAACATCGGCTCACCTTCACGGGTTTGTTCAGCACGCAGAAGGATCACGCGCAGAGCAGCAGCTTCAACGGTAAAGGATTCCCGGCCGACTATGTCTGGGACGCCAATCTTACGCTCGCCAATACGGTCACCGCGAATACGACGGCAGGCGCCAATTCCTTTGCAGACCGCGGGCTCCTGTCCTTCATGGCACGTGTGAACTACGCCTTCGACAACCGCTTTCTCCTGACAGCCACAGTAAGAAGGGACGGCGCTTCGGTGCTGTCGCCGAATAACCGGTATTTTACCTATCCCGCGATCGGGGCAGGCTGGAATATCTATAATGAACATTTCATGCAGGGTCTTTCCATCGTCAATAGTCTTAAAATAAGAGGCGGATGGGGGATCACGTCGAACCAGGGCGTCGCTCCTTATTCTACCCTGGGCGCTCTAACGACCAGCACCTATAATTTCGGACAGGCTACCCCGGGCCTGTTAGGCACCTACCTGGTCACATCCCTTGCCAACCCCAACCTGCACTGGGAGTCTACTTCGCAGACCAATATCGGCGTAGACTTCGGATTATTGAAGAACCGGATCAGCGGTAGCATCGATGTATATGACCAGCGGACCAAGGATATTCTTTTATCACAGAACTTGCCGCAGAGCAATGGCGCGGGCACCACGACCGCAAACTTAGGTAAGACGAAAGGGCATGGCATCGAGATCAACCTGAGCACCATCAATATACAGACAGCCAGCGGATTTACCTGGAGCACCGACTTCAACTTTTCCATCATCAGGGAAGAGATCGTGCAGCTGCAGAATCCCACGGTTAAGAACGATATCTCGAATGGATGGTTCGTCGGACAGCCGCTGACGGTCATCTATGATCTCAAGAAGATCGGGATCTGGCAGACGGCCGATTCCGCTAACGGGACCTTGGCCACCCAGACCTCTCCCTCGCAGTTACCCGGTCAGATCAGGGTACAGGACATCAGTGGCCCGAATGGCAAGCCCGATGGCAAGATCGACGCCAATGACCGGCAGATCATCGGCAATTTCCAGCCGAAATGGGAAGGCGGCTTCACGAGCCGCTTTGCTTACAAAGGATTCGACCTCTCCGTGGTCATGTTCGCCAGGATGGGAATGAAAGTGCTGGTGCCTTATCTTACGGATGACGGATCCGCGCAGGGATATTCCTTCTTTATGCAGAGCAGGGTGAACCAGCTGAAAGTGAATTACTGGACCCGCAACAATCCCACCAATGATTTTCCAAGGCCCGATGCCAGCACCGACCGCTTCATCTGGGGTTCCACCCTGGGATACCGGGATGGTTCCTTCATCAAGGTCAGGAGCATTAACCTTGGATATACCGTTCCTTCGAAAGTGCTCAGCAGGGCTGGCATAACTTCCTTACGCGTATATATAACTGCCGAGAATCCCTTCATCCTCTATTCTCCCTTTGTCAAGGCCGGCTATGGCCCCGACCCCGAGGGGAATGGTTATGGAGGAGGCGTCAGCACGCTCAATGCGGGCAGCAGTGTCGGAGCAGGCGGAGCCAACGGAGCGGGGCGCCAGATCAGCGTCAACGCGAACAACCCATCCACCCGACAGTTCAACGCAGGAATAAACTTAAAATTTTAGACATATAAAACTCGCTTATATGAATCGATTTACTAAAATAATCAGCATGGGCCTCCTGGCCGCTGCGGTTATTACGGGCAGTTGTAACAAAGTACTGGAAGAACATCCCCAGTCTTCCATCTATCCTTCTATTTTCAATACCGCGCCGGGCCTCCTGGGCGGCATCGGGGGAGTTTATAACGATCTGCGTTCTCTTTGGGGAACAGAAGGCTTCACGGTGCAGGAAATGGCCGGCACGGATGAAGTGCTGGAAGGCGCCAGCGCCAGCGGTACGGACTTTTACACCTACAACCCCCTGCTGAGCACGGATATGAACGGCGGATACTGGAATATCGCTTACCAGGATATCAACACCCTTAACGGAGTGATGCAGTATGGCAAGACAGTGACCATGGATTCCGTACAAAAAAGATATTACTTTGCCCAGTGCAAATTCCTGCGTGCATTCTGGTATTATCATTTAGCGATCAGCTTTGGGGATGTGCCCTTGCATCTTACTTATATTACGTCCCCGACCCTCTCGGATAAGCGTGCGCTCATCGCGGACATATATACCCAGATCATTAAAGATCTGACGGAAGCGTCCACGGAGTTGCCCGTCACTTCACCCGCGTCGGCTACTTCGGCCAATCCTTTCGGAGGAAAAGCAGCCGCACAGGGCGTTGCTCTCTACCTGCTGGGCAAGACCTATCTTACCAGGGGCTGGTCGTCTGCCGCACAGCCGACGGACTTTGCCACGGCAGCCACCGTGCTGACGAACCTCATCAACAACAAGACCACATATGGCTTCGACCTCTGGCAGGATTATGCCGATGCGTTCAAGCCCGGACCAGTCAGCGTCAATACGAACGACTACGGTAAGGAAAGCATGTTCGTAAGCGATCACAGCAGTGATACGAAATACGGCCAGTACACGTCCCAGGCTTCCGGGGGAGCGGCGCAGAACCTCCTGCCCTGGCTCAGCAAATGGAACTATCCCGCCACCAGCGGCATCAATTCCAATAAGAATGCTTCGGGCGCGCTGGCAAATAGCGGCACCAATATGATGACCCGCGATGTTACCAACGGTCGCCCCTTTATCCGTACCCGTCCCAATAACCCTTATATCCTGGGACAGGCTTTTTCGGAAAGGAGCAATGACTCCCGTTATGACAAGACCTTTCAGACGGTGTGGATAGCGAACACCGCAAATGTTTCCACTACGGCAGGCGCCGCAGGTAATACCCGGGGCATCGGTTATACCCTGACCGTAGGCGTCGATACGGCGGTATGGATGCCTCCTTATGAAGTTCCGGGAGCGCCGCAATTCAACGGGGCTGTTCCTTTTAAAGGCCTGATCATTCCACCCAGCCTGCAGACGAATATCTATTTCCCTGCCGTGAAAAAATTCGATGACCCCTTCAGGGCGGCCGCGAATTTCAACGATCCATCTACGCGCCCCGTGGTGATCTGGAGATTTTCCGATGCCTACCTGCTCGCCGCCGAAGCTTATTTCAAGGCGGGAGATAATGCGAACGCGGCTAAATATATCAATATCATCAGGGAAAGGGCTGCCTGGCGGAGCACGAATACCGCCGGACAAAATACGATCGCGGCGGCGGCAATGGACATCCTTCCCGGCCAGGTCACCCTCGACTTCATCCTGGATGAACGCACCCGTGAATTCTATTTTGAAGGTACCAGGTGGTGGGACCTGGTCAGGACCCAGACCCTGGTCACTCGCGTGAAGTCCTGGAATCCTGTAGAGGCCGGGGCGCATATTCAAACTTTCCATGTCCTGAGACCGATCCCCCAGGATCAGATCGACCGTGTTACGGATGGCCCTAAATTTGTCCAGAATACGGGATACTAATACAGTTATTTTGCGCGGAAAGACGACGGAGTCGTCTTTCCGCATTTACCTTCGTTTTATGATGATTTACAAAAGGATAGTCGCCGCAATATTATCCCTGTTCTGGATGTCGGTTTTTTCACCGGGTTATGCCCAGGTAAGGCTCCCAAGTTTGATAAGGGATAGTATGATCATTCAGCGGGATACCCGGTTAAAGATATGGGGATGGGCTGCGAAAGGTGAAAAAGTGAGTATCAGCTTCAGGGGTAAGAATTTTAAGACGTCAACCGGGGGTGATGGCAAATGGTCTGTATGGCTATCCCCGATGAGAGCAGGCGGGCCTTATACCATGGATATCACTGGCAGTAATAAGATCAGGCTCAAAGATATATTAGTGGGAGATGTCTGGATCTGCTCAGGCCAGTCGAACATGGTTCATCAGATGCAATTGCACAGCATGCGATATGCGGAAGAAATAGCAGAGGCCAATTATCCCGAAATAAGGCATTTTTTTATTCCCACCGTGACCAATCTGGAGGCTCCTCCTGATGATCTGCCGGCCGGATATTGGAGACCGGCCATTCCCGGGGATATTCTCCAGTTTTCAGCGGTGGCCTATTTCTTTGCAAAAACTATTTATAAAAAATATCATGTGCCCATCGGTTTGATCAATGCCAGCGTCGGCGGACCTCCCATCGAAGCATGGATCAGCGAGGAAGGGCTCAAGGCGTTTCCTGGGTTATTAAATACGATCCGTAAAAATAAAGACAGGGCTTATGTAGACAGCATGAACAAGAGAGCCTTTGCGTACAAGGCAAATTTGCCGCTTAGGCAACAGGATAAAGGATTGACTGGTCTGAAGCCCTGGTATGATACGACTTATATCCCCAAAGGCTGGCATAACATAAATATTCCCGGGTATTGGGAAGACCAGGGCATAAGGCATCTGAACGGCGTTGTCTGGTACCGGAAAGAGATCGATGTTCCCCTGACAATGACCGGTATTCCGGCAAAAATATTTTTGGGAAGGGCAGTAGATGCCGATTTTTTATATGTGAATGGAGTACTTGCCGGAAACACTACTTACCAATATCCGCAGAGAAGATATCCATTGCCAGCAGGTTTGCTGAAACCTGGAAAAAATATTATTGTGATCAGGGTAATTAATGATGCTGGTAAAGGAGGACTTGTGCCCGATAAGCCTTATTATTTATCAGCGGGGGGAAAAGATATCGACTTGAAAGGATATTGGCAGTATAAGGTCGGCCAGGTGGATGCACCGGTGCATGGCCGGCCTTCCGGAGGAGGAATATCCGCCCAGGATCAGCCGACCGCTTTATTCAATGCCATGATAGCGCCTTTGATAAATTACGGTATAAAGGGTATTCTTTGGTATCAGGGTGAAGGCAATATTGGCCGGGCCGCGGAATATGCAAAACTATTGCCTGCGCTGATCACAGATTGGCGTAATCGATGGCAGCAGGGGAATACCCCTTTCCTTTATGTGCAGCTTCCCAATTTCATGGAGGTGAGTTACATGCCTTCCGAAAGCCAATGGGCGGAATTGCGGGAAGCTCAGCTAAACGCATTATCCGTTCCAAATACAGGGATGGCCGTTGCCATCGATCTGGGTGAATGGAACGATGTCCATCCGGACAATAAGAAGGATGTAGGGTATCGTTTGGCAATTGCCGCTGAGAAAGTCGCTTATGGGGACATGGATATTGTTTATTCGGGGCCTGTTTATAAATCTTTTCTAATCGATGGCCATAAAATAATCATCAGTTTCACCAATACAGGCAGTGGCCTGGTATCCAATGACGGCGAAGAACTCAGCCAGTTCGCTATTGCCGGAATGGATAAAAAATTTGTATGGGCAAAGGCACAGATCGAAGGCGATAAAGTAGTGGTTTGGAATGATGATATACCTGATCCGAAGTGTGTACGTTATGCGTGGGCGGACAACCCGGATGGGGCCAATCTATACAATAGGGAAGGGCTGCCGGCATCGCCCTTCCGAACGGGAGAGTAGGGCATTAAAACAATTAAGTATGAGTGCAAACAAAAAAAATGCAAGTTTTCTTTTTCCTGGCGGGATGATCGCAACAGGAACGATCTTCGCGGCGTTGGTCCTTTTTCCTGCATTCATTCATGCGCAGGGAAGGCCGGACTCGGCTGCCCGTCAGGCACAGATGAGGGCTACGGAAGCGGATCACCGCAATATGATGGAACAACTGCATATCGATTCGATCCGCCGGGGTGCAGATGGCAATAACCCCCAGTCGCCATTTGCCGCCAACTATGATGAGGCCAAGGCCAACCCTTACCCCGAGCTTCCGGATCCGCTGACACTCAGGAACGGGAAAAAGGTAACGACGGCAAAGACCTGGTGGGAGCAGCGCCGTCTTGAGATCATGGAAGATTTCGACCGGGAGATATACGGACGCGTTCCCAAAAATACACCTGGGGTAAAATGGGAAGTGCTGAGCACGACCAATGAAAAAAATGGAGATATTCCTGTCATCGTCAAAAAACTGGTGGGACATGTCGATAATTCATCCTACCCCGCCATTACAGTGGATATGCAGCTGACCCTGACCACTCCGGCCAATGCGACCGGGCCGGTGCCGGTGATCATGGAATTCGGCTTTGTATTCCCTCCCGGCATGCGCTTCCCAACTCCCCCGCCTCCTTCGGCCCCACCCACCCCA
>Ga0137403_10006396_pt1 | contig 13493 bp, 6 predicted proteins | sample CZOMad2_1_16fung_FD_122057 | JGI IMG/M metagenome (GOLD analysis project Ga0137403, IMG submission 122057) | Vadose zone soil fungal communities from Angelo Coast Range Reserve, California, USA - CZOMad2_1_16fungal (Hybrid Assembly) | ecosystem: Environmental > Terrestrial > Soil > Vadose zone... | reverse complement strand
AGCGGTTGCGTCAGTTCCGGCGGCAGCAACGGTGTTGCCCCATAGTGCGACGCGACATAGGCGCCGAGGCGACACGCGTTTTCCAAAACACGCCGATGATCCATTCCGCGCGTGAGTCCAACCATCAGTCCTGCCATGAAGGCATCGCCCGCGCCGACCGTGTCCTTCACTTCCACGTGCGGCGCGGGTGCGGTGGTTAACTCGCCGCGGTCCCAGAGCGCGGCTCCCTCTTCGGCGCGGGTCACGCAAACGCGGTAGACGCCGGTTGCTTCTGCCAGCGTCTGACAATCGCGCGCGATCGACGCATCATCGCGCGGCGTGTCCGAAATCGATTCGCCAGTGCGAACCCAATGGGCGAGTTGCCCGACTTCGCCGTCGTTCAGCTTCAAAACATCGGCGCGCTTGGCAAGATCCATCACCAGCGGCGGGTCGGCGAATGGGGGACGCAGATTCACATCAAAAAACTTCATCGGCCCTTTCACATCGAGCAGACGGTCGACCTGCTCGAGATTGTAAGGCGAGCGACCCGCTAACGAGCCGTAGATAAAAGCGCGTGCTTTGGAAACGGCGTCGAGCGCTTTTTTCGGGACGCGGATCTCGTCCCAGGCTGCAGGCTGCACGAGCTCGTAGCTGGCGTTGCGGTTTTCATCCAATGTGACGAGAACGGTGCCGGTCGGCAAACCGATGCGAGCGCGCGTGACGAAGTCGACATTGACCTTCTTGTGACCGGCCACTTCCAGAATCTCGTCCCCAAGCGGATCGCGCCCAACGCAGGAAATGAGTGCGGAAGAAACACCAATCTGCGCCAGATGCGCGGCCACATTGAATGGCGCACCGCCCGCGTGTTTACCCGACGGAAGGCAATCCCACAGGATCTCGCCAAAGGCGTAAAACTCAGCGGGCATGACTTGGCACCGGAGACGCAATCGCGTTCGGTTCGTAAATGAAGATGAGATCCTGATCCATCCCTTTCGGATCGATCGAACGCTCAAACACCAGCAGGTCTTCCGCGCCAATGATGCAATGCTCCATGCCGGGTTGGAAGTGAAACTCAGCGCCGGGCCGGAGGACTTCGACCGTAAGCGATTGCTCGTTAGCTGGACGCCATAGGATAAGACCCGCGCCTTCGCGGACGTCGAGGCGCTCATCCTTCTTCTCGTGCATCTCGAGCGCGAGGTACCCGTTTTTGCGCACGATGAGATATTTCTCCACCCGTGGATGTTCGTGCAATGTGATGACAACGCCGCCCCAGCCAGTGCGAATCACGCCATCGTTGGCGTGCTCGATGCGACTAAGTAATTTCGCGAACTGCTCCGTTTTGCCAATCCCGTTAGGAAACGCTTCGTTCCAAAGGCGACATGCTTCGCGGCAGTAGCGATTGAACGACTCGCGAGAATTGATCGGCGAAAGCGCGCCCAGCTCATGCGCGATACCACCAAAGAGCGGATCGGCGGCGAGCTTCGCGTGATTGAGATCGAAGCTCGTTTTCATCAGTGTCCGCCGGAAGTTGAAACGGTGACTGCGCCCTCGGCCTTGCTCAGCCGCGGCCACATGAAACCGTAAAACGCGACGAAGGCGAAGCAAAGCGTCGGCACGATGAAGCCGCGCGAGAGATCGTAGCGATCGGCGACCGCGCCCATCACTTTCGGCAAAATCGCGCCGCCCATGATGGCCATGACGATGAAGGACGAAGCTTTCTTTGCGGATTGGCCCAGCCCAAAAATTCCGAGCGCGAAAATTGTCGGGAACATGATCGACATGAAGAAGTAGGTCAGGAACACGCAGGCGACTGAGACCCAGCCGAGCTTGGCGAAGATCAGAAGACAAAGCGCGACCGCCGCGGCCGAGTACCACCCGAGAACTTTGTAGGGCGTGAACTTTTTGAGGATTGCGCTGCCAGTAAAGCGGCCGATCAGAAAACAGAGGAAGCCTAACGATGCGAGATTCGAAGCCGCTTTGTTACTGAAGCCAAGCGCGCCGTTTCGGTGCGTCTCGAACCAGCCGGCGAAGAATCCGGAGGCCGGAGCGTCTGGCGGGTGCCATGAAGTGGGCACCGGCGGCACCTGCGACGTCATGTAATTGATGAAGAAGCTGAAGATTCCCGCCTGCGCGGCGACATAAAGGAATTGCGCGAGCACCGCCATCCAGAAATGCGGACGCGACCAGATCGACTGCTTCGCATCCGGCTTGGATTCATCGATGTGGTAGTCATCTTCCATCTCGATGTTGGGCATGGGCGCGAAGAAAAAGACAATCGCGAGAATGATCACGACCACGCCGATGAAGGCGTACGGAATCCAGAGCTGTTCACTGCCGGTGCTGATGCCGGCCGCATTTTTCGAATAGAAGAACGCGCCGCCCGCGATCGGGCCGAGGAGCAGGCCAATGCCGTTGATCGATTGCGCGAGATTGATCCGCGTCGCGGCGTACTGCGGCGGACCGAGCACGGTGGTGTACGGGTTCGCGATTGTTTCGAGAAAGGTGAGGCCGGCGGCGATGACGCAAACGCCTAACAAGAAAGCCCAGAACTGCGCGATGTGTGTTGCAGGAATAAACCAGAACCCGCCCGCCGCGACCATGAGTAAGCCGGCGATGATGCCGCCTTTGTAACCGAGTTTGATGGCGAGCCAGCCGGCCGGGATCGCCATCAGGAAGTAGCCGAGATAGTGCGCGAACTGCACCCAGGCCGATTGCGCGAGATTGAGATGCAGCTCTTCCTGAAAATGTTTGTCCATCACGTCGATCATGCCGTTGCAGAAACCCCAAAGTGCAAATAGGAAGACGAGGAGGAAGAAGGTGAAGACGACGTTGCGCCCGTCTTCGAGCACGAACATACCGCGACGCGCGGTGTGCGGATCCATCCGCGCATGCGGCGCGGTGGCGCGCGGTTTTGTCGTCATTGTCGGTGTAGCCATTCGTTGTTTCCTCTCGTTAGAACGTGACGCCCATCTGCGCGCCGATCACGACCGCATCAGGAATATCGCCTGTGCCGCCGGGATCGATCACATATTGCAGGTCCGGTTGAATGTAACTCCACTTCGTCACTTGAAATCGATGCCCGACTTCCAGCACCTTCTCGGAATCGGCGAAGTGACGGCCGGGCACGTGAACACTGCGCGCGTAATCATCACTCAGCTCGCCGTAAATAAAATGCAGCACGGTGCGGTCGTCATCGCGCCCGGGAAATAAACCTTTGTAATGGAGGCCGACGTTTATCTGGAACGGCACGATCGAGATCTCCGTCTGCGGATAATATCCGGAGGCGACGAACACATACAGTCCCTGGTCACTGCCCGGCGCTTCCTGATAAACCAGCTGGTCGCCATGAACATAAAAGCCGTAGGAGTGATCCTCGAAGCCGCCATTGAACCGAGGGTAGAAATCCCACTGCGAAAAAGTAACCCCAACTTGGTAATGCCCCGGCATTCCCTTCATCACGAATGCGGGGGCGCCTTTCCCGTCGCTTGCGCCTGACGACACTGGTTGTTTAAACAATTGCGGCGTCCAGCCGAATTGTGCGATCGCAGTGTAGCCGTCCTCGCCGCGGATGCTCCAGTCCAAGCCGTGCTCGGTGTTGTCGAACATGTCCTTCGACGTTTGAAAGAGCCCGAGTCTTACATTGAAATCGGGCGACGGATCGAAGAGCAGCGCCGCTGCCCAAACCGGAAACGGGTAGGCGGAAAAGCGCGTGTCGAAGAGCACATTCCGGATGTCGCCATCGATGCCGTTGTTCAGCGAGTAGCCGTAGAAAGGCGACGCATTGAAATCGTCCGACGCGCTGAAGCGGCCAAGCTTCAACCTGATCTTGTTGTGCGCGAGCTTCTGCTCCAGAAAGACCTGATAGAGGAACGGCCGCTGTCCGCCGACCATCTGCTGCACCGAGTAGATACTCCCGACGTACTTTCTGGTCAGATCCTCGCCAGCGCGATCGATCCCGCTGACCACGAACAGCCCGCCTTTCCAACCGAAGAGCTTCTCGAGATTAAATTTCAATCCCGCGAATGCGTCATTCACGATCGTCCCGTGGCCAGGATGAATTCCGCCGCTGACGTTGCCGTTGAAGATGCTGTTATCGAACGCGAACACCTCCACACCCGCCGCAAACAGCCGCTCGCGCCATCCGCCCCAATCGCCCGTCATGTAATCGGCCGCGGTGAACCCAGGCTGCTCGATTTGCGCCTCCTCCTCCGGCTGCAGGATCGAGCGATTTGTGCGCGAGATCGGGATCGTGTCCTGCGCCAGCGCTGCGCCGGTCAGGGAGAGGACAAGTGCCAGCGCACAGGCGCGGCTGAACTCGATCTTGGGTCCGAGGCAAATCACGCAGTCTCCAATTACCAAACGGTATTCGTCGCTATTCCAACCGTAAAACAGAATCAACCGTCTTCAGAGTTACTCAAACGACGTTCGACCGAATGAAATGACAACGCGTTTCCAATCTCGGGTAGCGCACGCGTCTCGCGAAGACGGACTTTTGTCCGCACTCTCTGGGGAGCGCAGGCTGCCAGCCTGCTGGTTTCGGCTGCTAGCCGAAACGAACTTTTCTGCTTCCGTTCGCCTTGGACGATTAACGATGGCAGTCCGGTCGAGGAACCGTTGAACAGAAGATAACGAAGCAAACGAAGGTCTTGCCCGAGAACGCTACAATGAAACTTCGTTACCTTTGTTTCCTTCTGTTACCGAGAAATTTTAGTTCCGCGTGCCCGTGAAAAATGATGTAGAGGCGACTGCGCGATTCGCCTAAGCTCACGCCTTAATGTCTGACGAGCAGAAGACGCAACTGCGCCTCGAGATCGCCCATGTTCTCTTCATGGACATCGTCGGTTACTCGAAGCTGCTCATCGACGAGCAATCGGAAGCGTTGCAGGAGCTGAACCAGATCGTGCGCAACACGGAAGCGGCGCGTGCAGCGGAAGCCGCGAGTCAGCTCATTATTCTGCCCACCGGCGATGGCATGGCGCTGGTCTTTACCGGCTCAGTGGAAGATCCGGTGGAGTGCGCGCTCCAGATCAGCCAGAGGCTGCGTGCACAACCAAGTTTGCCGGTGCGGATGGGTATTCATAGCGGCCCGGTCCATCATGTCGCCGATGTGAACCAGCGCGAGAACATCGCCGGCGCCGGAATCAACATCGCACAGCGGGTGATGGATTGCGGTGATGCCGGTCACATTCTCCTGTCAAAACGCGTCGCCGATGATTTAGCGCAATATCGACGCTGGCAGCCTTACCTGCATGACCTGGGGGATTTCGAAGTGAAACACGGTGTCGTTGTCTCGGTGGTGAATCTCTATGCCGATGTGGTGGGTAATCCTGAGCCGCCGGCAAAATTGAAACATGGCAAACGACTGCGACCACCCGCAGCGGCATCTGAGCGGGCAAAACGGTTACCGAACCTGGTAACCCTCTTGATCATCGGATTCATGCTTTTCACCATCGCGGTGCTCGCGATCATTTTCGCTCCGGCAATTCTGAAACAAACTCGAGCGCGAGGAACGACTACGACTACCCCTGCGCCGGCTGCTTCTGTCGCTCCATCAGCTGCTTCGATTCCGGAGAAAAGTGTCGCGGTTCTTCCCTTTGAAAATATGAGCCGCGATCCGGACAACGCCTTTTTCACGGACGGCGTGCAGGATCAAATCCTCACTGCTCTTGCCAAAGTGGCCGACCTCAAGGTGATCAGCCGCACGAGTGTGATGCAATATAAGAGCGGCACTTCGCGAAACACGCGCGAGATCGGCCAGCAGCTTGGCGTGGCACACTTGCTTGAAGGCACGGTCCAGCGCGCCGGTAACAAAGTGCGCGTGAACGCGCAGCTGATCGATGCTCGGTCAGACGCCCACGAATGGGCTGAGAATTATGATCGGCCCGTGGACGATGTCTTTGCCATTCAAAGTGAAATCGCAAAAAAGATCGCTGATCAGCTGCAGGCGAAACTTTCGCCAACTGAGAAAAGCGCAATCGAGGAGGCGCCCACCAAAGATGTCGCCGCTTTCGATCTTTACACGCGCGCCAAGACTTTGCTTCTGACCACCAGCTTTAGTGCTCTGGCTGCTCAAAATTATTTCAAAGCGGTCGATCTCCTGGACCAGGCGCTGACGCGTGATCCCTCCTTTTTCCTCGCTCAGTGCCAGCTGGCCTATGTCCACGACAATATGTATTTTCTGGGCATCGATCATACTCCGGCGCGACTGGCGGCGGGCGACTCAGCGGTTAATGCTGCGTTCAAGCTTCGACCCGACGGCGGCGAAGCACATCTTGCGCGGGCCGAACATCTGTATCGAGGCTATCTCGATTACGATGGAGCGCTTGCGGAGCTCGAGATCGCGCGCCGAACATTGCCGAATGATCCTCGTGTTTTCGAGCTGACCGGCTACATCGCACGCCGACGTGGTAATCAAGAAGAGGGATTGCGCAATTTACAGCGCGCAATCGAGCTCGATCCGCGCAACTTTTTCACGCTGGAACAAATCGCGCTGAGCTATTTGAATCTGCGGCGCTATGCCGACGAAGCGGCGGTTCTTGATCGTGCGTTGGCAATTAAACCAGATGATGTCGATACCCGGGTAGTGCGAGCGTTGATTCCGTTCGATGCGCAAGCGGATCCGCGGCCGTTGCGCGACACAATCGAAAAAATCCGAGCCGCAGATCCAGAAGCAATCAAGAGTGTAGCCGATTCTTGGGTGATCTGCGCGCTGGCCCAGCGGGACGCGGCCAGCGCCGAGAGTGCTCTGCGGGCATTGGGAGACAACGATTGGGGCGCCGATGCGGTGCGAGTGCCATCCGCTGTGATCGAGGGTGTGATCGGACGTATGACCAAGAACGAGGACAAAGCCCGCGCGGCGTTCACCGCTGCGCGCGCGGTCCAGGAGAAACGAGTCCAGGAACAGCCGGAATGGGGACCGGCGCTTTGTGTTTTGGGGTTGATCGACGCGGGGCTCGGCCGCAAAGAGGACGCGCTGCGCGAAGGCCGGCGTGCGGTTGAACTTCTGCCAGCCCAGAAAGATGCCCTGAATGGCGCGCATATGATCGAATATTTCGCGATCATCGCCGCGTGGGTTGGAGAAAAGGATCTCGCCTGTAAACAATTGGCGGCCGTCGCACCCCTGGACAGTACCTCAATCAGCTACGGTCAGCTAAAGTTGCTGCCGTACTGGGATCCACTGCGCGGCGATCCACGCTTCGAGAAAATCGTCGCCGATCTCGCGCCGAAAGAATGAGGTAGAGGCGTTACCGGTCCGCATTTACAATCGGTGCCAATGTCGGCGGAAGTGAGCAAGGAGATCGAGCTGGAGATAGCCTATGTGCTCTTTATCGACATTGTGGGTTATTCCAAACTTGTAACGCACGAGCAGCGGCGATTGCTCGAACTCCTTAATCGAATTGTTCGCGAAGCCGAACATTTTCGCGCGGCCGAGGCGAATGGGCGGCTCATCACCGTGCCGACCGGAGATGGGATGGCGCTGGTCTTCTACAATACGCCGGAAGCGCCGGTGGAATGCGCGCTGGAGATCGGTCGTGCCGCGAGGGAATACCCGGAGCTCAAACTCCGGATGGGGATGCATAGCGGCCCGGTCAGTGGCGTTGTGGACGTAAGTGGTCGCTCCAACATCGCCGGTGCCGGAATCAACATCGCGCAGCGCGTGATGGATTGCGGCGACGCCGGTCACGTTCTCGTCTCCAAACATATGGCCGAAGACCTGGAGCAGTACGGCCATTGGAAGCGACATCTGCACGATCTGGGTGAATGTGAAGTGAAACATGGGGTGCGTGTTTCAGTGGTCAATCTCTACACCGAGGATGTTGGCAATCCGGAGGTCCCGCAGAAATTCCGCCGTGCACGGAAAGCTGCTGCCCCCGTGGTGCGAGAGAAGACGGGCCGGAGCAAAAATTGGATCATCGCTGCTGGGCTCATAGTCTTGGCTGCCCTTGCGGCAGGCGGATTACTGTTGTTCCGGCGCTCTGCGCCCGTCAGCAATCGCGCGATGACCGCGTCAGCTGTTCCCGAGAAGAGCGTCGCGGTGCTTCCCTTTGAAAACCTGAGCGAAGACAAGGCCAACGCCTACTTCGCAGATGGCATCCAGGACGAAATTCTCACGCGTCTGGCGAAGATCGCCGATCTGAAGGTCATCTCACGCACTTCCACACAGCATTACAAAAGCGCGCCGGAAAACCTCCCCGACATTGCAAGGCAACTTGGCGTCGCGCATGTGCTGGAAGGGAGCGTGCAGAAGAGTGCCGACGCCGTGCGGGTCAACGTGCAGCTTATCAAAGCAGCTAACGATTCGCATGTATGGGCGGAGACTTTTGATCGCAAACTGACAGACGTCTTCTCCGTCGAAAGTGATGTCGCTAAAGCCATCGCGGACCAGTTGAGAGTGAAGCTCACAGGCCAGGAAGAGCGGGTAATTACGGCCAGGCCGACCGACAGTCCTGAGGCATACGACGCCTACCTTCGCGGTCTCGCCTATAGTTTAAAGACATCCACCACACCTACCAACCTCCTTGCCGCCCAAAAATACCTGCGAGAGGCGGTACGGCTTGATCCAAAATTTGCGCTGGCCTGGGCAATGCTCGCGTATGCCGAGGCCACTGGCTACATCACACAAAACCTGCAACCAACGGTTGCTCTGCGTGAAGAAATACGGCAGGCCGCTGAGACGGCGGCCAACCTTCAGCCGAACCTCGGCGAGGCGGCATTCGCAAAAGCCCACTACTACTATTCCTGCCTAAAGGATTACGACACCGCCGAGCGTTACTTCGAACAAGCGCGCCGGCTTCTCCCAAATAATAGCCAGATCCCTGAGTCGTTGGCCTATGTCGCCAGGCGGCGCGGCCAATGGGATCAGAGCGAGGCCTACTTCAATGAAGCCGAGCGGCTCGACCCGCGCAATGTCTCCATGCTTGCCCAGCGGGGGCTATCCTACGTGTCACTTCGGCGCTTTCCGGAAGCACTGCGAAAGTATGATCAGGTTTTAAATATTACACCAGACGACGTTGATACAATCGGCCAGAAGGCCGCTGTCCTACAAGCACAGGGGGATCTCGCGCAAGCGGGTGCGCTCCTAGCTCCACTTGTCCCACCTTCTGACGATTCTATCGCCTTAGAAGGACAAGTGTATCAGGCAATCCTGGAACGTCGGCCGGGACCAATCATTGCGCGGCTAAAGGAACTAGTTGCCAAACCGGATCCGGCCTTGGGTTACATCAACGGCGAACTGCGTTTTTACCTTGGTTGGATTCAGCAAGTGACTGGAGATCACGCCGCGGCCGAAGCAAGTTGGCGGCAGGCGCGCACTGAATTGGAACCGTTCGTCAAGGACCAGCCCGAGAATACCCAGCTGCTGGGAGATCTGGCATTCACCTATGCCTACCTCGGTGACAAAACCGCCGCAATGGCCGTCGCCGATCGGGCGATGGCCGCCATCACCCCGGAGAAAGACGCGCTGTATGGACACTTTCCGCTCGAGATTGTCGCGCGGGTGGCTGCGGTAGCGGGCGACTCCGATCGTGCCATCCCCGCCTTACAGAAACTGCTCTCCGTACGATACTCGAGCGCAGTCGGTGGCGAAACGCCACTGACTCCTGCGCTGCTCCGCCTCGATCCGATGTTCGACCCGCTGCGAAACGATCCACGTTTTCAGAAGCTGGCCGAATCAGGCGCAACGAAGTAGCATCATCGCGTGTCTGTCGAAGTTCAAAAGGAGATCGAGCTGGAGATAGCCTATGTGCTCTTCATCGACATTGTCGGTTACTCCAAGCTCGTAACGCACGAGCAGCGCCGATTGCTTGAGCTGCTTAATCAGATCGTTCGCGAGGCGGAACATTTTCGCACGGCCGAGGCAAATGGGCGGCTCATCACCGTGCCGACCGGAGATGGGATGGCGCTGGTTTTCTACAACACGCCGGAAGCGCCAGTGGAATGCGCCCTGGAGATAGGCAGCGCTGGGAAGGAATACCCAGAGCTCAAGCTGCGGATGGGAATCCATAGTGGACCGGTCAGCGGTGTGGTGGACGTAAGTGGTCGCTCCAACATTGCCGGGGCCGGAATCAATATCGCGCAGCGAGTGATGGATTGCGGTGACGCCGGTCACGTTCTCGTCTCCAAGCATATGGCTGAAGATCTCGAACAATTCGGCCACTGGAAGCGGCACCTGCATGATTTAGGCGAGTGCGAAGTGAAGCATGGGGTGCGCGTCTCCGTGGTCAATCTCTATACCGAGGATCTTGGTAATCCGGAGGTGCCGCAAAAGTTCCGGCTGGCACGGAAAGGTGCTGCCCCAGTCATTCGAGAAAAGACGAGTCGGCGCTGGATTCTTGCCGTGCCGGTTGTTCTGATAGCTGCGCTGATCATCGGCGCCATCATCTTGTCCCGACGTTTTGCGCCAGTCGCGAGTGGTAGTGGCGCATCGCCGGTTCCTTCAGCTGCGCCGGCTGCGACCGCTCCTGCCGTCCCTGAGAAAAGCATCGCTGTTTTGCCTTTCGACAATCTTAGCCGTGACCCGGACAACGCCTTTTTTACGGACGGAGTGCAGGATGAGATTTTGACGGATCTAGCAAAAATTGCCGACCTGAAAGTTATCAGCCGTTCAAGCGTGATGCAGTACAAGAGCGAGGTGGCGCGCGATCTCCGCAAAATTGGGCGAGAGCTCGGCGTGGCCCATTTGCTCGAAGGGAGCGTGCAGCGGGCAAACAATCGCGTGCGCGTAAACGCACAGCTGATCGATGCGCGGAACGACGCCCATCTCTGGGCTCAGACGTACGATCGCGATCTGGCGGATGTATTCGCCATTCAAAGCGAGATCGCAAAAACGATTGCCGATCAGTTGCAGGCGAAACTCTCGCCGACGGAGAAGAACGCGATCGAGCAGCGACCCACAGCGGACGTCACCGCCTTCGATCTTTACGCTCGTGCCAAGAATCTTCTCTTAACCACCAGCTTCAGTGCGATGGCGGCAGCGAATTTACGGCAGGCAGCCGATCTTCTGAACCAGGCGGTGGCGCGGGACCCCTCGTTTTTCCAGGCTTATTGCCAGCTGGCCTACACGCACGATAACCTTTACTTTCTCGGACTGGATCATACCCCCGCGCGCCTGGCCTTGGCGGAAGCAGCCATTCAATCCGCCTTGCGACTCCGGCCGGATGCGGGCGAAGGTCATCTGGCACGCGCCGAGAACCTCTACCGGGGCTATCTCGATTTCGATGGCGCGCTCGCTGAGCTGGAAATTGCGCACCGCACCTTACCTAACGATCCGCGTGTACCGGAACTCAAGGGTTACATTGAACGCCGTCGCGGCAAGCACCAGGAGTCTTTACGAAACCTCGAGCGGGCAATCGAACTCGACCCACGCAACTTCTTTTTGCTTCAGCAAATTGCTCTTAGCTATCAAAATCTGCGGCGATATCAGGACATGACTGCGGTCCTGGACCGGGCGCTTGCCATCCAGCCGAATGATGTCGAGACCAGGACCGTACGCGCTTTAGTCGACTTGGATTGGAAAGCTGATCCGCGTCCGTTGCATAAAGAACTCGAACAGATTCGCCAGCAGGATCCGACCGCGGTCGAACGGGTGGCGGACACCTGGTTAACTTGCGCGCTGGCCGAACACGATCCTGCCGCGGCGACAAAGGCGCTCGACGCACTTGGTCAGAACCAGTACTCGAACGACGCCGTACTTTTTCCTCATTCATTCCCTGAAGGCCTGATCGCACGCCTCGCGAAGAACGATTCCGCAGCGCTGGCTGCTTTCAGCGCGGCCCGGGTCGAGCAGGAGAAAATGATCCAGGAGCAGCCGAACTATGGACCGCCAATTTGTGTACTTGGGCTGATTGACGCGGCGCTCGGACGAAAAGAAGAGGCTCTGCGAGAAGGACGCCGCGCCGTCGAACTCCTTCCGGTGTCGAAGGATTCAATCAACGGCGTTCACATGATCGAGTATCTCGCCATGATTGGGGCCTGGATCGGCGATAAAGATCTCGCTTGCGAGCAGCTGGGAATTGCAACTCATCTCCCGGGAGGGCTCAGTTACGGTCAGCTAAAGCTGATGCCGTTCTGGGATCCTCTTCGGGGCGACCCGCGTTTCGAAAAAATCGTCGCTGATCTCGCACCGAAGCTGTAGAGGCAGCCGCTTGCCACGCCATAGCTCATGCGAAGGCGGGTGTCGGCTGCAGGTCTGCACATTTGCAGGTGGCACGCCTGCCACCACAGCAGAAAATCGTCGCCTCCCTGGCGCCGACAGAATGAAGTAGAGCTTTCGCTCGCAACCGAGTAGAATTCGCCGCCGTGTCCGCAGAGGTTAAGAAGGAAATTGAGCTCGAGATCGCCTATGTCCTCTTCATCGACATAGTCGGCTACTCCAAGTTGCTGATTGATCAGCAACGCCGACTACTCGAGCTGCTGAATGAGATTGTCCGTCGCACTGAGCAGTTCCGCAAAGCGGAAGCGAGCCATCGACTGATTACGATTCCGACCGGCGACGGCATGGCGTTGGTTTTTTACAACGCACCCGAAGCGCCAGTGGAATGCGCGTTGGAGATCACTCGCGCGGCCAGGGAGCATCCCGAGCTCAAGCTGCGCATGGGCGTGCACAGCGGCCCGGTAAGCGGAGTAGTGGATGTGAGTGGACGCGCGAACATCGCCGGCGCCGGCATTAACATTGCACAGCGGGTGATGGATTGTGGCGATGCCGAGCACATCCTGCTTTCCAGGCATGTAGCGGAAGACCTGGAACAACTTGGCCACTGGAAAAAACATCTGCACGATCTGGGTGAGGCGGAAGTGAAACACGGTTCACGTGTGTCAGTGGTGAACCTGTACACAGAAGAACTCGGCAATCCTGAGGTGCCGCAGAAATTTCTCCAGGCGCGGCATCAAGCAGCGGCGGCGGTGCCGCTGGCACCTGAGAAGCCGAGCCGGCGCCGCAGCTGGATGATCGCTGCCGGTATGCTTGTCCTTATCGGGGGACTTGCTGCGGGCGGGTATGTATTTTCCCGGCGTTCTACAGAGGCAGGGGCGGCAAACCGCCGGCTCGTCCAATCAACAACGGCGCCAGAAGGACGCGCCGGTCCCGCAAACGCGGGATCCCTACCTGCATCGGCCGCGCCCGCTGCCTTTCCTGAAAAGAGCATCGCCGTTCTCCCTTTCGAAAATCTGAGCGAAGAAAAGGCGAACGCTTTTTTTACCGACGGCGTGCAGGACGAAATTTTGACTGACCTCGCCAAGATCGCCGACCTGAAAGTGATTAGCCGCACCTCGGTGATGCAGTACAAGACGGGCGCGCAGCGCAACCTGCGCGAAATCGCGCAGCAGCTCGGGGTCGCGCACCTGGTCGAAGGCAGCGTCCAACGCGTGAGCAATCGCGTGCGGGTAAACGCGCAGTTGATTGATGCCCGCAATGACGCGCATCTTTGGGCGCAAACGTACGACCGCGATCTGGCTGACGTGTTTGCTATCCAGAGCGAGATCGCCAAGTCCATCGCCGACCAGTTGCAGGCGAAACT